>Ga0181612_153972_pt1 | contig 13772 bp, 4 predicted proteins | sample HoacroProtozoa21_FD_119630 | JGI IMG/M metagenome (GOLD analysis project Ga0181612, IMG submission 119630) | Hoatzin crop microbial communities from Cojedes, Venezuel. Combined Assembly of Gp0051906, Gp0051904, Gp0051908 | reverse complement strand
GGGGGGACAGCCCCCGCGGGGGCCCACAGAGCGGGGACAGCCCCAGCTCACGGCTGCAGATGTGCCCGTGCAGGCGCTCCCTCTCGCACCCGCTTCATACCCGAGAACCCGCCACACCATGCGCTCACCCTGCTTGTATTAAGCAGGCACAAATCTTCCCAGAGCAGCAGGAGTTTACCAACAGGCTTTATGTACACAAAAATTTCAAGAAAAGATACATAACAAGGGAAGGGGGTGGAAGAGGAGGAGATTAGATGTTGACAAGGCTGCATGGAGAAACTTTGCAGTTTCTGTCCTGTTCTGCTCTTAGTTTCCTGCAATGTTAGTTTATCACTTCTCAGTGCCGAGGAATCATCTTTAACCTTTTAATTACTCCTTCATTTTGCACAATAGGGATAGCTGCTAGCAAGTAGTACTACTCAGAGCACCAGCTGTCCTGCAAACCCTTACCAGACTTCCTTCATTAATGACTAACATATTCAGGTAGTAGCAAACTACAACATTTTTCCTTTTTGCCAACAATATGGATATTTAATATAGCAGGAAGTCCTGCCTGTTTATGAGCACTGATAGGAAGAAAAACAGTAGAACAGCTGGTACTGGGGGAAAGAATTCATGATTTCATTATCTTGGTTTATGAATTTGATTATCAGTATTTTCAAAAAGAGAAGCTAACTACAGTGAACGAATGGGGGTGGGGGAAGAAAACCAGCAAAATGGTAGTTTAAATCATTCATACGATAACTTCCCCTTGACATCACATGCATCTGAGACACAAGTGACAAGCTGATCAGAGATCTCTAGAAGTTATTACCCGGCCTACGAGCTGCTTCTAAACAAAAGCCGTGCTGAGGATTCATGCACTGGGACAGGGAAGGAATTAGGTAGTTGACCTGGCTTTTACTTCAAGAGACTAGAGACCACTGTACCCACAAGACTCGACACACCATAAAACAGCAGTGTTCTGGAAAAGACAGTCCAATTGATGAAACTGGATGAGGAAAAGCCTCAAGAAAAAGTAACGTCAGTAGAATACAGAATTATATGTTTAAGTAGAAGACATTTTTCAAGAGACAATTATTTTCTGTTTAATAAAAATCTAGGTTTATCATTCTTGTGCATTTCAGACAGAAAGCTTGAGTGAGGTTATATTATTTCCAACAAATCCTTCCTAAAACAAAAGATGTTAACTTGATACTACCAGAAGGCACAGACTCTACTCATAAAAGCCAACATATGGAGAACACATGCAAGGTTTGGCCCTTTCCCCCCATCACAGTCTCCCTTGATAACCAACCATCTCTTACTGCCAATGAAACCAAAGCACGGGAGGGCTTCCCAGTTTAAGCTTACATGTGTTTAAACAAAGAAGTTTTCCCTGACACAACAAATAATCTCCCTGTGTGACTGTACTACTGTGAGACTAAGACCGATTCCCTGCTTGGTAGTACAGTGTAGATCCAAAGTAACTGCATGAAAATCAGAATTAATTTCCCCAATGTTTAAATGGGCGTAAAAGAATCCTTCACTTCTGTTTTACCTGCTCAGAAATGGAAACAGTGTTAGAAGACAGCATAGCCCAACTGCACATAGGCAATTAGAAAAATCCTCTTTGAGCATAGCTAGCATAGATACGTCTCTGTTGATATGAGGTGATGACTGGATGCCTCAGACCTTGTAAGAATCAGTAAAGAATGAAGGGTTGTTTTTTTTTTTTTAAGAAAATGAGATGCTTCAGGCAACACCAGTAGCAGCAACCTGCCGCAGATGACTGCACGCTGCGATGCCACGTAAGCAAAGCATTCACAGCTCCACACTCACCTCCTCGGTGAATGAATCATGTCATTGTACAGCCCATGTCAATCACCACATTGTCAAGGAGACCCAAGACCTCTTGCTTATTTCCGTCTCGTCACATTTATGACCACAGGACCAGCTTGCCTGAGACAAGAGGCAGTCAGTGGGGAGGGAGGAGTAACAACCAAAAATGTGTCAAACATGCTCCTGTTACACAGACACCTGAATATCCCATTATCACTGCACAACAGAAAGAGCACCATGCTGTCCGTGATGCTGCACAGAGGAAAGGGTAGCAGATGGTTTATTAATGCAAATGGCCTCTCTCTCCCCAAGGAGACCGATCTGTTTGGTTATTACATATCAGATCCTTCCATTTAATCCCCCAAACCGAAGTTCTAAGAAGAGTATAATATTCTTTAGGTATGCAGAGCGAACAAAAGCATTCTACACAAGAGTAACTCCACCCCATACTCAACAGTGGTGCTTGCTAAGGTGATTACTGTAACTTGAAAGAAGTGAGGCATCCAATTCCTCCTAATGACAGCAAAGGCTATTCTAAGTGTTATTTTAATCCTTGTTCAGAACCTCTTTATTCTCCCACAAAACCTGAATAAAACAATCCCTTTTGGAATGCAAGTATCTACATTTCATTTCAGCCCAGGAATGAAATACTTTGGACATGTGAAAAATGGCTAGAGAGCTCAGCATCAATGTTCACTGTTTCCCTAGTTGTCAAATGCAACCATGACCAGAGATGACCACAATTCAACTGGTTGATCTTGAAAATGAGGGGATGAAGAAAAATATTCATTCTTCAAGACAACACAGCTACTCCAAGTGTTATGATCTGGAGTTTCCTCACAGTGGCTTTTTGCACAGAAAACCACCCTTATGACTTCATATCAATGTAGGTTCAATATTGCTCCAGAGTAATAGGGCACCACACCTTTGGGACTTGCCCAGAGCAGCATATAAGCAACTGAAGCAACAAAGATGCTGCTGTCACTGCTTCCAGACAAGGTGATGCTACAATAGCCCTGCTACAATCACAGCTATTTAGGACACAATTGAATTTGCCACAGCACTGTCTGCAACCAACAGCAGAAATGTCAAACTTGGGTTTGTTCTCCTAGATTCCAGAAGCAAGTCAAGTTGGAAAATTGTGGGTTTGTTAGTTTTCAATAATGACAGCAGGCAATGAAATGCCTGTGGAAACACAGAATCACAGGTTGGAAAAGACCTCTAAAACCATGAAGTCTAACCGTCACCCCAACACGACCATGCCCACTAAACCATATCCCAAAGTGCCACATCTACACATTTTTTGAACACCTCCAGGGACGGTGACTCAACCACTTCTCTGGGCAGCCTATTTCATTGTCTGACCGCTCTTTCCGTAAAGAATTTTTTCCCTATATTCAATCTAAACCTCCCCTGATGCAACTTGAGGCCATTGTCTCTTGTCCTAGAAGAGAATAATGAATTAATTGAGGTTGGAAGGGACTTCTGGAGGTCATTTGGTTAAGCAGTTTCAATATCCTCTTTCACCTTGCTCAAAAAGTTGGACGACCTTTGATGCTAGATCCAACTTCATATTTAGATAAAGTTGGTCATGGACTTGCCCAGATGAGTTTTGAATACCTGCAGGAATGGAGATACCACAGCTTCCATAGGCCCTGATTCTAGTCTTTGACCTCCCTCACAACAAAAAAGTTTCTTACAACCTAACTGGGATTTCCCCACTACAGTTTTTGTCCATTGCCTCTCACCCTGTCGCTATGTGACTCCAAGGGGAGCCTGGCTCTGTCTTCTCTGTAACCTTTTCTTATGTAGTTGAAATTGGCTGTCAGATCCCACTTGAGCTCTCTGTTCTTTGGACTGAGCAAACCCAGCTCCCAGAGCTGCTTCTTCTGTCCTGTGTTCCCCTACCCCAATCATTACGGTGGCTGGACTCATTCCAGTTTGTCGATAGCTTTCTGGTACTGAGAAGCCCAAAGCTGGACACATCGCTACAAACGTGGCGTCACAAGTGCTGCAGAGAGGTGTGTGAAGACTTCCTTCAAGCCTGCTGGCTACGCACTTGATAACATAGCCCAATATGTGGTTCACGTTGCTGCATGAAGAGCAAGAAGGGAAAACACCAGACTGTGGCCCAGCTTGAGGGGTTCTCAACCCAGGCTTGAGAAAATCCTGTGATCAAACTGATAAAATAATTTTGATCATTTTTATATTCGGGACATGTCAATGTTTCACCCAACAAGGTTTTACTTTGTAAAATCACAGCACCTTCCTTCCCAAAAATGTAACCTTCCAACTGCTCCAAAAAGCACAGTTGTAGCTGTCTTGACATGGCCAAGCGACTAGCTAGCAGACAGTGTTAGAAGAAAGTATTAAGGAGGGAACTGTTTATGTTTTTCAAAATAGGTAATGCATGTGGGAAAGAAAGCCTCATTCCATCTGTGCCCCAGTTGCCTCACTATATGGACCATCTTGTGTTTTTGGCCATCTCCAGCTCTGCCTGCCTGCAGGCTGTGGGCGGGAGAGGTGTTGAAAGCGTAGGGTGGGCCTGTCATCTCACGGCTCTGCTGTGTTGCTACAAAATTTCTGAAGTCCAGATTTACTCAGATTTTACTTGTATTCCTGCAGAAAAGTTAGTCATGAGTTATTCTTTTACACAGTAGTGGAAGAAAACACTTACTCATTGTATCTTTTCTCTTTATAAATCTTTATATTTGTAGAACTGCTGGGGGATGTTTAAAAATAAAGCAAGTTTCTAAACAGTTTTTGATGCAAAGCACCTGGATAGCCCTTTTTTAACCTGTAAATTTTCACATTCTACACTCATCTTCTCTCCTGTTTTCCCTTTCACATTCCCTTTTTTCTCCCCAGCACCTCCAGAAACAATGAAGTGTAGCATGGTAAAAGCTAGCCAAAACAACTTGTCTACTGTAATCAAAACACATTTAGAGTGATCAGTACTGTAATACTGTTCCTTTTTTCTGCTGCATTACCATCTATCATATTTATAGAAACTGTTAAAAACACTATTTCTTGCGATTAAAACAAATTAGGAGATGTGGGCTCGCCTTTGAAATTCAGGAGTGTAAATTTCATACAAAAGTTTGGTTAGTTTGTTCCTGCACCTTGCAGTGCCACTAAGAACAGAAAACAAAGTATTAACAACAGAAACGTAAGCCTTACAACAGCACTTCATTTTATGTGGGAACTAGAGACATCAGCTTAAAGAAACAAAATTCATAGATATGTCATTTCATCCATGACAAAGATATGCTCACAATGCACAAACTAGGCTATATATATACACAGAGAAGTGCGTGTGTTCCTTATCACTTCTGTATGCAGTGGCTTTTGAGAAGTGTCCTCGTGCTTCCAGTGTTAAAGAGCACAATTTAAGGCAATGACAACCACCTCCTGGTAATTCTGGCACACTTCACCTACCAAAGATTGATAAAAATCTGTACAACAGAACAACTTTGTCCTCACAACCAAAGCCAAATCCAGTGTGAGAATCTACCACCAGTACTCTCAGACATAAACCCCAGATTTTCCTAGCACTACTGCCCCACTGAATGCAATGAAACAATTCCTGAAAATAGGTTACTTCAGTGCAGGGTTTCTTTCTTCCATTGATGCTTCTACTACCAGCCCCTGTAAAGAGGCAGCACATGAGTCTGTAGAGGGAAGAGGAGGAAGGCATCCTGCTGCAGCAGACACAATGCCATTACATTCCTGTAACAAGACACAGCAGACAGAACCAGCAGTGGCTTTTAATGTATGCAGTGCACACAAGATGCCACCAGTGAGGACCTGAAATTTCACACTTGAAGCATAACAGTGATTTCTTGTGAGTCATGAACTTCTTTCACTTGGAACAATTACTGGCTGCCCACTGTAAAATGATTAGCTCACACTTATTGCTTAATAGTTTCTCAAAGACTACTAATAGTCTCCTGTTTTAAGCAGTTATGAATGTAGCAAAGGAAAGTTGTCAAGCAAACCAACAAAAAAAAAATAGTACCAAAGCAAAACAGACAAGCCTACAGAAGATTTCTTCCTAGGTTCCTCCTTTGTGGTGCTTCTGATGGTCTCAGCAAATGGCACAAACATCTGAAGAAGTTACCAAAGGGTACAGAGATATCACATTTCAGATAGTACTTGATAACCATACATGCTCTGCACACTTTACTTATGGAATTATATTGCATTTATCACAGACGAGTAGTTTACAAGCATCCATATTAACAGCAGACCAGATGATTTTTGTCACTGATAACTCTTTATTCCCCCATCCCCATCCTGATATCCCACAGAATTTTTGTTTATTTGTCTGGGCCCTGGGGTTACGTTCACCATGGATACTTATTTACTTTTGTAACTACAGAAGATCCCATCATCCATACAGTTACATAATCACTGTGGTGTACACTGAAGCAATGAGTTCCATACCATAGCTACTCATCATGGCAAAATTAATTTTTTATAGCAGTCAAGTAGGTTAAAATACTTTATAGTGCAAAAAACATTGCACAGTGTTTATTTACAGGTCACTTGAAGAGGACTTGGTCCCTAAAACCCATGGCAGAAGTCTGTTTCTTCCAACGCACCAAGCTCCACAGCACTGTGAAGCATAAAGCAGCATTTGAAAATTGTCAGTCTAAAAATACAGGCACATACACGTGCTCACTGCTCTGGTAGATATGTTGACCTTCGAATATGCTTGCAGTTGCCTGATGAGATACCACCAGGACATTCTCTGAAGAATATTTCCAGTCATTATTGATTATCTTTTAATTAATTTAAGCATTAAGCTGTAGTGTTCCCTGCAATTCATGATCCCACTGACTTGAGTAGGTTTAGGGACAGTATTCAATGTTCTGCAAGAGCTACCACTTTGCATTGCATGGGGCATCGGAGGATGCTTTCAGTCTGGATAAGAAAGAGGTGTACAAGATCGCTCATCTCTAAGCTTCCTCTTCATCATCCTGCCTTATCAGGCTGCCTGTGAGAAACCCCCAGTTCCTAATCAGCCTCTCAGGAAGAGTATCCACCCATTTCTTGCTTCCCACCCTGCTTCTTCCAAGGGGAAGAAGGATGCTCCTTTCCCATACCACCTCCCCCCCAAAAATACATACTTTTAACTTAAGGACGTCACAACAGTGTCCCATTTTATTATTAGATCTGCTACCAAAAAAGCATGGCCCCAGCCACTGCAATTTAAAGTCAGGAACACTTTTTCCAATTTGACTGCTCAAGACAACTTCCACACTTCCACAAATAGAGTTCTTGAACACACCTAGCATATCCTGCTATATAACTGCTTGCATCTATTATTCTATAAATAATTCCTTATTGCAGCTAGGAGATTTCATTCAGAATTACTGCCTAGTACAATTTTCAAAGTATTTCTCAAAGAATAGACTGCTATTTATGTGGTTTCTGTGCTGCAGATTTAAAGATCATCCTTCTTCTACAGGAGACAAACACTGAGGTTTTTGCTGTTATGAAGATGAGTGTGAGCCACTGGATATTTGCCAGACAGTAAAATTTGTTATTTTCAAGAAACCGCATCTCCAGATGACAGGCTTTTCTCACCAATTTCCCTGTATGCACATGGAACCAAGACCACACATATGAAAGCAAGCAAATGAGAAACTGTGCTAGCTCCTGTGATGCTCTGCAGTAACTCAGCACACTGAGCCACGCAGGGAAGCATCCAGAAAAATTCAGCTACCTGTACTGGTTTTGTGAACCACAAAGGCAGAGGTTTTAGTAGCAGAAGATCAATCTAAAGTTGTTTGGATGACATTGCCAAGAAGCACTGTTTTGTAGGTTATGGACACATCAGCAGTTTCATATTAAATGATCTGAGGGAAGGTATATATGCATTTTCCAACCAAAGAAGTTTGTCTGAAAAAGTCTAAAGGTTGAAATACTCAGGTGTACAGAATTAGTTAGTGCAATCAAGGATAAAGTCACAGGGCACCTGGAGCCAAGAAAAATATATCCCAGTGACCAAGTTAACTTATCAGAATTAGCAGTGACAGTGCAGATGATGTGACACCACTCCAGTACAGCTTGGTGACATTCAGCAGGGAGCCCAGAGAGCTGCTGCATTGAAACCAGCATGTGTCAGGACTTGATCTCCCACCTTTGCAACTGCAGCATCATCCACATTATGACGGATACGATGCCATCATTGATTATAGCATGAAACCATCCCATAGCGAATAGAGAGCCTCTCTTAAAAGGCCAGGTCCTTAGAATTGGGAACATCAGTGCCAAGGACTGTAGAAGCACTCCTGTCCCCTCTGCAGCTACACTGAAGTGTTCGGATTCTCAGTGGTTTTGAGGTCTGAGAACAGGCTGAAAACAAACCTTGCTGCACTGCGAGCAGTCGTGTCTGGAGCTCCTGAGCACACAGCAAGGCGACTGCTGCTGCTGCACCTGTCTGGTTGAAAATTAATCCTTCACTCTAAGAAATATCATTTCCCAGAACAACAGATAATAATATCAAGCATATTCAAAATGTGAAAGTCTCCAGCTGGTAGTTCTGGATAGGTGATCTTTGCAGGATGAGCTGTTGCCTTGGAAGTAAAATAGCAGTAGAGAATGCTTTAATAGAGAGTATTTGTTCTGCTGCACCCAGAATTATTGGGCTGATAAGTCACAGACCAACAATATCCAAATTTTTAAGGTGTTACATACATTAAGCTGAGAGTGTATATCAAGCTGCATATTTACTAAGCTGCATGTGATTTTACTGCAGTCTTCAATTAAGTACCTCAAAACAAGGATCATAACTGTTATTTGTGTGTAGACTTTTCTGAAGTGAAAAGAAATACATCATGAACTCATTCTAGAGCAATGCCACAGAAATATTTACACTACTGGGAAGATTCGCTGCAGGATCTAACAGAGAAGAGGAAAAATACCACCAAAAACCTCAAATCTCACAAAATTTTATTAGAATAGAAAGCAACACATATTTTCACTCTAAATTTCTAGGATATTTATGAATGAACTGTTTGTACACAGTGATTCTGAAACAGGCTGCTATTAAGCGAGTTATTTCCACATGGGGTGATCCTTTTAGAAATGAAAATATTCCAGAAAAGCAGAGGGTCTAAAAAACAACTAGAAACTTGCTTTAATGAGCGCTGAATCTAAGCATTAATTCACTTATCAACAGAGCAAAGGAATAACCTTGGTTATTATTCATTATTAGACTGTAGCGATACAAATGCTAACTTTCCCTTTTTTTTAAAATCATACTGAGAACTTGTTTACTCCAGGAAATATCAGATATGATTATACTCCTATAATTATGTAAAACAATTCTCAGTAATGGGTAAGCTTACTCCAGAAGGGCAGTGGCTTTTTCCATTATGACCAATTTTGCTTCAAAGACAATTCACTGTAGAAAGTTCAGCCACTACTTTAAAATTATTAATCCTTCCACAAAGGTAAGGTCTGTTCTGTTTGGTTTTGTAACTCAGGATTAGCTATACAAGGCCCCCAAAAACCCACACATGCTGCTGGTAGATTCACTTTCGGTCTCTTGCCCTTTTTTAATTTATATATTTGAAGCAGCATAGGCACTTTGGAGTTGCTACCACCCTCACAGTCCAGTTGCAACCTTTTCTTCCAGTTCAAGCAAAGATCCTACTTGCACTGGGCAGCATAGACTGGCCAAGAGCACAGACGTGTCAAACCAGTGAGATCAACCCACCTTTGCAGCATCCACCACCATAAGCCACAAACAGGAACAGGAGAAGCAACTGTAGTGTCACCGCAGTCAGACATGAGATCTGTATCAGTTTGTCTGTGCTTGTAACAAGCTGAACTACAGGGGTAGAGAGAACAATCTTATGTTTAAGTAGATTTGAGGTCTTTTCCAAACAAGACAAGACATGCTTGGAATATCTTCCTCCTGAGAGCTTTCAGTAGAAAATTTAACATCTACTGGATTTAATTATTTCTACACACAACTAAGCATAGTATAAATATGAATTCTAATGCAATTATTTTCAGGAAGAGAAGAAATATCCCTAGACACCTGCTATATATTTTTTAACAGAAGAGACAGAAAGTACATGCTGCAAAGCATAACGCCATGGCTAAGCAGTCTAGTTAAGAAAAAGGCTTCACCTATATACAATTGCTCAATAACTGTCCTCGCAAGGGCTTTGTCCCCTTCTCAGCAACGCAAACTTCCAGTCACTCGCAAGTACTGTTGTTCACTCAGGTCAGTACTTTGATTCCCAAGTTACTTCCAAGGCAAATTTCACCTGCAGCTTCCTTACTAGATAATTTCCACAAATTACTAAAAAAGTTCCATCTCCCCTTTTGCTCACCACACTCAGCCATCTTGTAATGGGCGAGTGGCTTATCTGGGACAGAGGAGCAAGGCTGTGCTTTTATTCATTTTCTAACATGCACAAAACCTTCTTAGACACGTAGAGCTCCAAAAAAATAATTCCTATAATGCTATCCAGGTTTCCTCTATCTCTATCCTCCTTCCTCTGTCTCTACCTCCAGTATGACCAACGCAAGAACACACCATCAGTCTTTCACCTGCACACTTCAGAAGCTCGTTGCACATCAGTAATGTCTAAGCTTCTCATGGAAGGAGATCAGTGGCAGCGATCTTGCCACCCAGACCACTTTCAGCACATACCTCCTAACTGCTCTTCAAACACACCAGCAGAATTCCTGCTTCTCATTTTTGACACAGCCATCCACAAAAACCCACCTCTGACTCCACTCATACTTATGCCATAAATTTTCTGAGATGATTTGGGTCCACAGAAGTGACTGCAGAATCCTGGACTTAGGCACCACGAGAAGAGGCCGAGCAGGGCCTACACACTGCCGTTTCCACCTTCCATTTCAAATTTACAACAAATTCACAAGTAGAGATCTCTAGCCTTTTCAGTCTTTCCTTCCGCTCCACTCAAGTTATGACAGCCACCTCGTCTCCCGTGCTCTGATGCTGGAAGCCTCCACTCCTGCATTCCTAGATTAAAGGTCAAACTCAGTTTAGGCAAGTCAACTCCTTGCTTAAAATAAATGCAACTGTAAAGACTCGTATCAGCTTAGAATCTCCCCAAGTCAAACACACACTTGTAAGAGAAAACGGGAACATACGTAAAAGAGCAGTTCTAAAGAAATGAATATGTAACTAATTGATAGAGAACAAACAGAAGCTTGTTTCCAAGATAACAACACAACTATATAAGGAGTCTAACAGCACTGGACACTGCAAATTAGATGTCTCATACACCAGTTTACAATAGTTAAATGAAGTCAGCAGAGAGTACCAGCTTTCCCATCAGCAGAAGTGTGTGGCATGACCCTTGTAGTGGATGTAGTCATGTCAGTAAGAGTTCTGTATGTTTAGAGCTTGTGCTCATTTCTTAATGGATTAAGGCAGCTTTATATCAATATGCCTGCCAGAGAATAAGAACATGACTGCAGAAAAAAAAAAAGCCAATTAATGAAAGCGGCACAACATTTGTATGACATAGGAGCACTGCAGCTGCAACACTTCCTTGTTGCTAGCTCTGTACCAGGCATAACAGGCTGCAGCAGAGCATTCCAGCTCCAAACTGGAACAGAAGAGCCCCACCAGCCTGCAGCCATAGGGAAACACAGACATTCACGCCAAGAGCGGGTTCTCTGTAAAGTCAGCAGCTGCCTGGCCACAGCCAGGCTGACCTAGGAACCTGCATGCACAAATGTGTTTTGGTTGGGTTCCTTGGCTGCCCTTGTGTGGCCTGTGGCTGGCCACCATGTCCTGACCAGACTCTGTCCAAGACAACACGCTTGCTGGGAGCAGGACACTTCATAGATCAGACAAGGCCTGCCATGAGGTCAGTGACAAGTGTAGTTTAACCAGGTATGAGGGAAAACCCCATAGCCAGGCAACGGACCCCTGAAGGGGGATTACTTAAACCAGAGGCGGCGGCAGCGTAGACCCAGCCTCTTCTGCAGATACATCAGACAGAATCCACAGAGATCTCCGAGCTGTGGTTATAAGCATCAATACAATCCTCAGAAATATCCTAGTTTGGCTAGTTTTATATCTGCAGCACTTCAATACACTTTGAAGTCAAATATTTTAAGACATGATCAATCAGTACTTCAGAAACATGCATGAATGACTTCCAAAAGTATTAATTCTTTTCCCTACATCCTCCTAAGATTATCAGGGTAGCATCAAATGGCAAGACATCAATTTGCAAGTAAATAACCAATCTCACACGTACTTGGCTTCAGTCATATCTGTGGTGTTGTGTACTCAGATGTTATGTCCAACATGTAGCTTTTCATATTCAAGTGTAATGCTTTTGGCTTCTTCTAATGTGTCTGTGAGCACACTTTACTTTACATATTTCCATAACTGCAGAATTGACATATTTGTGAACTGTTCAGAAAAATTCATTTTAGTAACAAGGGAGTAGTAGACAGGCCACAGGCAAATTTGTTAAATAATATACAAGAAAATTCTATTTCTCTTTACAAGTATTACATCCTTAGGCAAAATAACTAACTAAACGTGCATTTTGTTTAGTACCTTTTGAGAGAAGGGTATTGTTTTTTGAAATGCCCAAGAGATTTCACAACACACACATACACCATTTTAGTAGGGAACTCAACTGCCCGGTTTAACAACTCTTCTGTTTCACCCTCTTAAATGCTGTACAAAATATCCCCGCAGGACTGAGATCTCTTCTGACTTTAGACATGTAACAGTCAACATGTCTTTTTAACTTTTGGGAAGTGACAGACACTCCTCAGGAGGAATTTATCCCACCTGATCTCAGGACACCCTGCGGCTGGGCAAAAATTCACTTTTCTAAGCTTCTTTCTGTACACAGCAAATGTGAAGTTTAACTGGATGTATTTACCTTCCTCATTTTAGAGAGGCCAAAAGTAATTTAACAGCCCTTCAGATAAGGATCAATTATATCTGCTTTTCATATAAGGTACAGCTGTTCTCCATTGCATCCACTACAGCACTTCTGCTGCTGTTTTCAATCTTTCCTACGGGATGGTGGGGAGAGGAGCCAGATGTGTTAACTTCCTCTGTAATCACTATTGCTTTTACAGTCACCTGGGACCTCTTGCACCAGCACACCTCCCTCTGATTACAGGGCTCATCAGCATTACACTCGCATCTGTGCCTGGGCCATAAATACTCTCCAAAAGCACCACATGCCACTCCATGCTGTTTAGCTCCTATGACAGAGTTTGGAGTGCAAAGCAGCAGCAAACAAATACAGCTAATATAAACCTTTTTGACTTTAAAAGGCTTTTGGTTTGAGAAAAACTCCACCCCACAACACAGAGTGCTCCTACTACCAAAGCTCCAACACACCCTGTCCCCTTAAACCACTTTCCCATTCTTCTACTGGCACACATTGAATTTAATTCCACCTGCCAATTCCTTCACAGCCCCTCCAACTTATCTGGGCAGACAACTTCATTAACCTTTACATAGCAGCCTCCTCAGCAACGGTTAAGTTGGGATACTGCTTGGAAAAGTCAGCTGCTGCTCAAAGGTCCCTAACAACCTGGATCATCTCTGAAAAGGAGGAGGGAATGTTCTGCAGCATCTTGATGTATTGCTGCTGAACGTTAATTTACTTTGTGACCTGTAAGGCATCTGGAAGCAGAATATGATTACTGAGATGAGAGACTCCAATGCAATATATCCATCACTATTTGTTGCTGTGGTTACGGTTGTCAAAGGCCATAATAAGACTCATTATACTATATTGGGGGGAGAAGAAACTAATGATTTCCCTATCACTTTCCTATCTTCTTCCACAAAAGAGTTCAAGCTGGTTTGAAAATTAGTGTTATTAGACCTGACTTGAAATGCAAGAAGCATTTCATCACTCAGCATCGTTATCAATGGCAGAGCATAGCAAAGCTCAATGGAGAGG
>Ga0181612_130521_pt1 | contig 13773 bp, 10 predicted proteins | sample HoacroProtozoa21_FD_119630 | JGI IMG/M metagenome (GOLD analysis project Ga0181612, IMG submission 119630) | Hoatzin crop microbial communities from Cojedes, Venezuel. Combined Assembly of Gp0051906, Gp0051904, Gp0051908 | reverse complement strand
GATAGCCGGCATTGTAGGCTGAGCTACAAGCGACCATCGCCGTCAGCGCCAATATTGTCAGAAACTTTTTAATCCTTTCCATAATAATAAGGGTTACGACATATAGACGCAAATATCCGAAAAATATTAAGAAAAATTTTACGGAACTGGGTCATATCCGCTGCCTCCCCATGGATGGCAACGAAGAATTCGCTTCAAAGATAGCCAAAATCCCTTGAATGGACCATATTTTCGGAAGGCCTGAAGGGCATACTCCGAGCAGGTCGGGGTGAATCGGCAGGATGGGGGAGTGAACGGCGAAATACACTTTTTGTAGAATAGAATCAGAGCTACAAAAGGTGCGATGGCGATTTTCCGGAGAGTATTTCTGAAGCCGCTCATTTTTTTGTTTTAGCATTTATTTCGCCAAGAATCGTGGCTACGGTTTCAGAAATCTGCGCGAATGTGAGGACTTCCTTGGTGTTGTAGATAAACATGATATCTACTCCCTGAGTGGTTAGAAGCCCTTTTTGAGTGCGATATGCCTCCCTGATGCGCCTTTTCAAAAGATTGCGTTTTACCGCCCTTTTGAAAAAGCGTTTGGAGACCGAAATTATGATTCTATTGTAATCCTCCCCATTTCCGACGGCATAGCAATAGCGAAAATCGGATGCCGTGCCGTAGCGAGCTTCGGTCATTAGGCGTCCGATTGCGGCTTTGCCGGAAAGCCTTTCCTTCTTGGGGAGTTTATTGTCCATGTAGCAGTGCTATTGCTTGGAAAGATAAAGTTCCAGAGCTTTAGCAACTGATGGGGCTTCCGGAGTGGGAGCCTGGATAGCAATGGGCAGTCCAACCTCTTGCATGGCATTCACAATCTGCTTACCGAATGTCACGAATTTGACATTTTCCGCCTTGAAATCAGGGAAGTTCTCCTTGAGCGAGGCTACGTCGGAAGGATTGTAGAATACTGCGAGGTCATAGGAATTCAAATCTACGTCCTTGAGGTCCTGAGGCACGGATTTAACGAATACACCAGTGGTATAATCCAAACCGGCTTCGTCAAATAGTCTGGTGATGGCCTCTTTGTTGCTCATGCCCTTGGCGGTAATAAGGAATTTTTCTCCCTTATGTTTGGTTCCCACGAGGTTGACTACTGACTCAGGAGACCCTGTGCCGTAGAAAATTTTGCGTTTACGATAAACGATATGTTTTTGCAGGTAAACGGCTACCGCCTCTGTGGTGCAGAAATATTTCATTGTCTCCGGAACCTTCACACGAAGCTCTTCACAAATCTTGAAGAATGCGTCGATGGTGTGTCTTGCGGAGAATACTATAGCAGTGTAATCCAGAATGTTAATCCTTTGTGCCCTAAATTCCCTTGATGTTAGGGGCTCAATCAAATAAAAGGGCCTGAAGTCAATCGTGACTCCAAATTTCTCGGTCAAATCTTTATATTGCGCTAGATTTGCCGGCTCCGCTTGCGAAATTAAGATTTTGTTTACAGTCATATCTTTTGTCAAAAAAGCACCGCCGAAGCTATCACTAAAGCTGCGGGGAGCAATTCAAGACTGCAAAGGTACAAAAATGCTGTGAAATGATTGCAAGAATTTGAGAGAATCTGCACTTTTCTGATGCCAAAAATAACAAAAAAGAGGGCGATTTCATATATAGCTATGGTCTTGATGGTCAAATCATTGACCTTGCAGATAGCTAGGATTCCCACGGTGAGTAGCATAAGCGCCGTGAGTACTATGAAATAATTGTAGTGCGCCCTATTTGAAAGGCCATAGACTTCTCGGCTGAATTTCTTGGGTGCTGCTATCAAAATGAAAAAGCCTCTCACCGCCATGTAGGCCGCGAAAACGCCGATTATGATTAGGGTTTTCAGGCCAGGCATCAGGTTTTTGGCGAATTCGAGGGAGTATATGTCATATCGGGATACGATAAGGCAGAAGGCAGGAATGGAAATGACAAATAGTGCGTTTCTATCTCTTGTATTTCGCACGCTGGCTTCCAAATTGACAACTTCTTTCCATCTCAAAAGGCCGCCGGTGAGGTAGGGGAGAATACCGAGGAATCGGCGAATGCTGAGGATGAATAGCAGGGCGGTGACGCAAATCAATATGCAATTTATGATGTCATGATTCCATGTGGTCATCGCCGGAGTCACGGAGGATGCTACTGTGGGCATGTCCAAGGTGCCGCCGGTGAAGGCTTTGCCGGCGCCTGCGATTTGAATCGTGTCCACGGAGAATACGTCCGATCCTTGTGACTGTATCATGTTTAGTTTCCTCGTTTAGCTTTAGTGTAGCCCATTTCGTGAAGGAGGTTGGTGACTTTGTCTCGCAGGTCTCCTTGTATGGTTATTTCGCCGTCTTTGGCTGTGCCGCCTACGCCGCATTTCACCTTGAGCGTCTTGCCGAGGGCTTTCAAATCTTCTTCCGTACCCTCGAATCCGCTCACCAGGGTGACTTGCTTGCCGCCTCTGTTTCGGCGGTCAATGCTGACTATAAGCTTCTGTTTATCAGGGTCCAAGGTGGCTGCTTCTTCTTTCGCTTCCACCTCGTACTGAAAGTCAGGATTGGTCGAATAAACCACCCCTAGCCTCTTTTTCCAATCATTTTCCGCCATGTTTCGTTTTTTATAAGTACGTGGATTACAAATATAGTCTTTTGTTTTTCAAAACAAAAATATCTACCTTTGGAATTCATAAAATTTGGATATGGAAATTAAGAAATTCAATTTGTGGAATAAGATAGTTGCCGCGGTGGTGACGTTGATAGCGGCATTCACCTATCTTTCCACCATAGAACCTTCCGCCTCATTCTGGGATTGCGGTGAGTTCATAGCATCATCCTACAAGTTGGAAGTCGGACACCCCCCAGGAAACCCTGTGTTCCAGCTAATAGCACGTTTCTTCACCATGTTTACAGGTGCCAGCGGAGCAGCGGTGGCCGTCAATGTCATGAGCGCCCTTTGCTCAGCATTGACCATCCTCTTCCTCTACCTCACCATAGTATTCTTGGTAAAGAGATTCGTGAAGCCGGATGCTGAAGGTAAATATACTGTAGGTCAGGCTATCAGTATCTATGGATCCGCAGCGGTAGGTGCCCTCGCATACACATTCTCAGATACATTCTGGTTTAGTGCGGTTGAGGGCGAGGTCTATGCCATGTCCTCGTTGTTCACGGCCATAGTTTTCTGGGCCATGACCAAATGGTACGAGCAGGCCGACCAACCATATGCCAACAGATGGATTGTGCTTATTTCGTTCTTGATGGGCCTCTCGATTGGCGTCCATCTTTTGAACTTGTTGACCATCCCATGCTTGGTATTCTTGTATTATTTCCGCAAGAGGGAAGATGCTCCCTATTCCGTTTGGGAATATATCAAGATTATGCTTTTGTCGGTTGTGATTCTGGCTCTGGTGCTATTCGTGGTGATTCCTTGGGTGCCCAAGCTGGCCGCCTATATGGATGTATTTGCCGTCAATAAACTTGGTCTGCCAGTCAATGCTGGTGCCGCTATTTTCATGACTCTGTTGCTGGCTCTGTGCTTCTTCGGCATTTACAAACTCTATGATAAGGAGAAAATTTTCTGGACTTCCGCACTTATGTGCTTGACCACCATATTGATTGGTTTCTCCATTTTCAGCATCATCATTATCCGTTCTTCGGTGAAACCTCCGACCAACGAGAACCAGCCCGACAACGCCTTCTCGCTTGTGAGATATCTTTCCCGTGAGCAGTATGGTAGCGCTCCGCTTGTCTATGGACAGTATTATGGTTCGCCATACGAGGACTTCAAAACTCCTCAATATTGGGCGCTCGTGGGTGATAAATACAAGAAAGTCAATGGTCCTATTGAGCCGGTTTACTCCACTTCCGGAAAGATGCTTTTCCCTCGTATGTGGAGCAATCAGCAGGACCTCTACATAAAATTCTACCAGTCCTATTCCGATGGGAAGGGCGTTACAGTGCCTGGAGCCAAGTATAAAAAGCCTACATTCGGCACAAATATGCGCTTCTTCTTCGACTATCAGTTGAATTGGATGTATTGGAGATATTTCATGTGGAACTTTGCCGGAAGGCAGAATGAAATACATGGCATGTCGCCAGGAGAATTGCTCTATGGCAACTGGGAATCCGGAATCAAGCCTTTGGATGAGATGCGACTTGGCGACCAAAGCGATGCTCCGGATGCTCTGAAGCACAATAAAGGTAAGAATCATTATTATCTCCTGCCTTTGCTGCTCGGTATTTTGGGCTTGTTCTATCAGTTTGATAAGGACAAGAGAGGTTGCTGGCTAGTATTCCTGCTATTCTTCATGACCGGTATTGCCATCGTGATGTATCTAAATCAGCCGCCTTATCAGGTGCGTGAGAGGGATTATGCCTATGCCGGATCCTTCTATGCATTTACAATTTGGATTGGAATCGCTGTTGCCGCGATAGGCGATTGGTTAAGCAAACTATTCAAAGGTAAAGGCGCTACCGCTACTGCCGTAGCAACCGGTCTATGCCTCTGCGTGCCCGCTCTCATGGCTCAGCAGAACTGGGATGACCACAATCGTAGCCATCGTAAAACTGCCGCTGAATTGGCCTACAATTATTTGAGTGGAGTCGGTCAGAACGGCATTCTTGTGACTCATGGAGATAACGATACCTTCCCTCTATGGTATTCTCAGGAGGTTGAGAGTGTTCGTCCCGATGTACGAGTTGTAAATACCTCCTTGCTTGGCACCGATTGGTATATCGACCAGATGCGCTATGCCATTAACGAGTCGGCTCCTCTTCCGATTTCAATCCCTCAGGAGCAGTATCTTTATGGTACCAATGATTATGTGCGCATTGTGGATACCCGTGATCAGGTGATTCCGATTGCCGATGTGATGAGGATTTTCAAGCATCCCGAAGCCAAGATTACCTTGGAGGACGGATCTCGTGAGGACTACATCGTATCTCGCAAGATCAGCATCCCTGTAAATAAGGAAAATGCCCTTAAATATGGCATCATTTCGGAACAGTTTGCCGATGAAATTCCTGATGAGATTATATTCGAGATGCCCAAGGACAAGAATATGCTTAGCAAGGGTGAGCTCTTCTTCCTTGACCTCATGTCAGGTTATCAGTGGGATCGTCCTATCAATTTGCTGAGTCTCGGTGGCGAAATCAATGTAGGTCAGAAGGATTATTTGATGTACGATGGCTTCTCAAGCAGACTCGTGCCTATCAAGAACAAGATTACTTCTTCAGACCTTGGTAAAGTTGATTTGGCTGACCTTCTCAATAAGATGGACAATGTCTACAAGTGGGATGCCCTTAGTCGCAAGGATTATTTCGTGGATTACCAGAATATGTACACCTTCATGGGAGTGATTTCTCAGAGAGATCAGTTCGTGAAGATGGCCGATTTGCTCATCGATGCAGGTGACTCCTTGAATGCGGTTAGGATGCTGGATAAGTGCCAGGTATGCGTTCCAGAGGAGAATTTCCCGCTTGAGACTATTTGCCTCGGCTTTAGCCAGAATGACATTTCGGTCATCAGTATGGTGCAGGATTACTATCTTGCGGGGGCTCCCGATAAGGCTCGTGACCTAGCGAAGCGTTACGGCGACAAGCTGATTGAGTCCATTAAGTTCTTCTTGGAATATTATGATTATGACAAGGATGACTTCGAATTGGGCTGCAGCTGCCTCTACTATCTCAATGACATCATGACAGAGCATGGCGACAAGGAGATTAGCCAAGGCTATCTCGATACCGTCAAAGACTATGTTACGACGGTAAGCAAACGCATTTAGCGCATTAGCATGCAATAAAAAATCCGACTGGTTTCCCAGCCGGATTTTTGTTTATCATGGGAATTGGATTATTCCTCGATAGCTGCGATACCAGGGAGAATCTTACCCTCGATAGCCTCAAGCATAGCACCACCACCGGTGGAAACATAGCTAACCTTGTCGGCATAGCCCATCTGAGTTACGGCTGCAACTGAGTCGCCACCACCTACGAGGGTGTAAGCGCCATTAGCGGTAGCATCAGCGAGGTCCTGAGCAATCTGAAGGGTACCCTTTGCGAAGTTAGGCATCTCGAAAACGCCTACAGGGCCATTCCAAAGCACGGTCTTGGACTCAAGGATAATCTTGCGCCAATTCTCAAGAGACTTAGGACCAGCGTCCATGCCCTCCCAACCGTCGGGAATATCGTGTGAGCTTGTATACTTGGATTCAGCATCATTGCTGAAAGCATTGGCTACATGAGTCTGAACGGAAAGTGAAAGGTTTACGCCAAGTTCTTTAGCCTTAGCCATGATCTCTTTTGCCTGAGGGATGAGCTCATCCTCGTGGAGAGAATCACCAATCTTACCGCCTTCGGCTTTGATGAAGGTATAACCCATACCACCACCGATAATAAGGTTGTCAACCTTGGTGAGAAGGTTCTCAAGAACTGCGAGCTTTGAAGAAACCTTTGAACCACCGATGATAGCGGTGAAAGGATGTTTAGCGTTCTTAAGTACGTTGTCGATAGCCTTTACCTCGTTTTCCATAAGATAACCGAACATCTTGTCGTTGGGGAAGTAAGCGGCTATGAGAGCGGTTGAAGCGTGAGCGCGGTGAGCGGTACCGAAAGCATCGTTGATGTAGCAGTCAGCGTAAGAAGCGAGCTTCTTGGTGAACTCTTTCTGGCTAGCCTTAACGGCTTTCTTTGCCTCAGCTTTCTCCTCATCGGTAGCATCCTCAGCAAGACCTCTGGGTTTGCCTTCCTCCTCAGCATAGTAGCGGAGATTCTCAAGAAGGAGAGCCTCGCCAGGTTTGAGTGAAGCAGCGAGATCGTCAGCCTTCATGCAGTCGTCAGCGAACTTAACGGGAACACCGAGACATTCTGAAACATGGTCTACAATGTGCTTAAGAGAGAATTTCGGGTCCACTTTCTTAGGACGACCGAGGTGAGACATAATAATGACTGAACCACCTTTCTCAAGAACTTTCTTGAGGGTAGGCATAGCTTTACGGATACGGGTATCGTCGGTGATGTTGAAGTTCTCATCTAGCGGAACGTTGAAGTCTACTCTGACGATGGCCTTTTTGCCTGTAAAATCGTAATTGTCAATGTGCTGTTGCATAATTATTTATTTTATTCGCGTAATTATTCCTTGCCGAATCGTGCAAATTTAGTAATATTTTCGCATATTTGTAATCTTACCGCGACATAGTCGGCGGAAATTTAATTGATTTGGCGATGAATATAGAATATCCGTCCTCGGATTGGAAAGATTACGAGCTTGTGGACTCCGGCAATTTCGAGAAGTTGGAGCGTTTCGGCAAATATTATATGGCACGTCCCGAGCCTAAGGCGCTTTGGGACAAGACCATGTCGGACCAGCAATGGAAAGATTTGATTCATACTCGCTTCCGTCAGGGTGCGGGCTTCAGCAAGGCCGGCAAGGAGGATAGCGGCACATGGGACCGTTTGAAGAAGATGGAGGATAGTTGGTACATCAAATATGGCGGCAAAACCGGCGGCCCGACCTTCTCGTTGCGTCTTGGTCTCACGTCCTTTAAGCATGTGGGCGTTTTCCCCGAGCAGGCTCCGAACTGGGAATATATCTATAAGCATGTCAAGGCCCTTGGAGATAAACCCAAGGTTCTTAATTTGTTCGCTTACACCGGTGCGGCATCTTTGGCAGCGAAGGCAGCTGGCGCTGATGTAACCCATCTGGATTCCGTTCGCCAGGTTGTGACTTGGGCAAGAGGAAATATGGAATCTTCCGGCATGGATGGCATACGTTGGATAATCGAAGATGCCATGAAATTCGCCCGCAGAGAGGCCAAGAGAGGCAATAAATACAAGGGCATAATCTTGGACCCGCCGGCATATGGCCATGGCCCCGATGGCGAAAAATGGAAACTGGATGAATGTCTTTTCAGTATGCTGAAGTCCGTCGCCGAGATTCTTGACCCTCAGGGATTCATGGTCCTGAATCTTTATTCTAATGGCTATTCCGCCGTTTTGGGAGAGACCATTGTGAGAGAGGCTTTCGGCCTTAAGCCCGAAGAGAGTGAGGGGTTGATGGAAAGCGGTGAGCTGGTGCTGAAAGACCGTTTTGGCAAGGCTCTGCCTCTGAGCATTTTTGTGCGTCTGGACCTTTCAAACCGACATTAATTAAGAATTTTATACCTTTGCAATCGCTATGCTTGACTTACTATATATTAATTGGCATGTTGATCCCGTGATTTTCCATATCGGAAATTTCGGCATCAGATGGTATTCCCTTTTGTTTTGCGCCGGCTTCTTTTTGGGCTGGTACATTTTCCGATATTTCTTCCGTAGGGAGGGAGTGAACGAGAACCTTCTTGATCCGCTGCTTTATACCCTCGTATTCGGTACCCTTATCGGTGCGCGTCTGGGGCATTGCATTTTCTATGACCCAGCCTATTATTTTGGCACCAAAGAGGGTTTTTGGGAGATATTTATGCCATGGAAGGGCGGTCTGGCGAGTCATGGCGGTGCCATTATGCTATTCTTGTGCATGATATGGTTTGCAAGGAAATATGGCCCCAAGAATGGCTTTGACCTAGTCTGGCTACTTGACCATCTTTGCATAGCGGTGGCTTTCGCGGCATGCTTTATTCGTCTGGGAAACCTCTTTAACTCAGAGATCTATGGTCCCGTAACCAGTATGCCTTGGGGTGTTATCTTTGAACTCCGTGGCGAGACTGAGCCGAGGCACCCAACCCAGATGTATGAGTCCATAACCTATCTCATTTTGGGATTATTCTTGATGTGGCTCTACAAAAAGAAACTTGATAAGGTTTATAGAGGCACATTTATCGGCCTATTCTTTATCATATGCTTCGGTATGCGTTTCATAATTGAGTTTGTCAAGGAAGCCGATATCCGTTTCGAGCATTTCTTCAATATCAACATCGGTCAGATGCTCAGCATACCGTTCATCCTTATGGGTATAGGCTTCTTGATTTATGCTTTCGTGAAGAAGCAACCGGCCTATGTGGTCCATGAAGAGCCGAAAAAGGCGCCCAAAGAGGAAACGCATTATGCAAAGCCTCTAAATAGATAAAAATTTTAAGAAATCTTTAGGTACATCATAGCCATTTGAAACATTTATCGTTTTAAATGGCTATTTGATTTATGAGAAAAACCCGTTTGTAGATATTTGTGGTATATATTTTGCAACTCCAAGCCGGTTTTTTATATGAGAATTTTTTATGAAAAAATGTTTGGTACTGGCTATCGTATCAAGTTTTTTATGGATTTCACCATCTTGGGCGCAAAATGAAATAGCTCAAGATCCTACGGATACGATACCTGCGGTTATTACGTTGGAACAGGCTATAAGAATAGCCTTGGGCGAGAATGTATCGGTCCAAGTTGCTGACCAAGAAATTGAAAGGACCGAATATGCCCGTAGAGGTACCTATGCGTCACTATTCCCTACTATAGACGCTACTGGTTCTTACCAGAGGACATTGAAGAAGCAAGTTATGTATATGGACTTCGACATGTCTTCTCTCTCTGGTTCTAGTTCTGAAGATACGGAATCTCCCACTGGAACCACCTCATCTTCTAGTGCAAACGGTTTTGAGGTAGGTCGTTGGAATACTTACAGCTATGGTATTACAGCCTCTATGCCTCTGGTTAATGCTCAGCTTTGGAAAAGCATTGAAATTTCAGGTCAGGATGTCGAATTGGCAGTTGAAAAGGCCCGTTCTTCACGTCTGGAAATGATAACCCAAGTGAAGCAGGCCTATTATGCGGTTTTGCTCGCCAAGGAGACCTTCCAGACACACAAAGAAGTCTACGAGAACGCTGAGGCCAATATGAAGCTGACCGAGAATAGAAATAAAGCCGGTCGTGCCTCTGATTTGGAACTCACAAGAGCCAAGGCTAATGTGGCTAATGCCATTCCTAATGTCTATAGCTCGGAAAGTCAGATAATTTTGGCACTTTGGCAGTTGAAAGCCGTCATGGGCGTTGATTTGGATAGAAATATCGACGTGGCTGGTTCTCTTGAGGACTTCGCAGAGAATATTTCTCAGTACGTTGACCTCAACGACAGCACCCTGCTCGCCGGCAACTCCACGATGAGGCAGCTCGCGATTCAGGCCGAGGAGCTTGCCAATACAGTCAAGTTGCAGCAATATGCCTATCTGCCTACTCTTTCAGCGGCTTTCTCATATTCCAAGAACGCTCTTTCCAATGATTTTAATTTCTCGGAATATCGTTGGACACCTTATTCATACGTCGGTTTTAGCCTTTCAATTCCTATATTTTCAGGCGGAAAAAGGCTCAACGACGTGCGTCAGGCAAGGGTACAGCAATCAGAGTTTGACCTTCAGCGAATAGAGACGGAAAGGCAGCTCAAGATAGCCATAATGCAATATTTGACCACCATGGAGACCAACTTGAAGAGCTATGCTTCGGCACAAGAAGCCATAGATTTGGCTCAAAGGTCTTATGACGTGTCAGTCAAATCATACAATGTCGGCAAAAGCACCCTCACTGATTTGAATGACGCACAGTTGGTTCTCACCCAGGCTAAATTATCCCTCTCCACTGCGGTCTACAACTATATTGTGGCCCAATCTAACTTGGAGGAGACTCTTGGACATGACTTCCTTGACGATCAGGGCAATGCCGATCTCGAAGGAAGCTATGGCGTGCCTAGCAATTACCATCCCAAGGGCCAATTAGATATTTTCGGAAAATAAAAAGTAATATATATGAAACGCATTTTCAGAATAGCGATGATAAGCGGTCTCGTCCTCGTGGCGGCGAGCTGCGGAAGCAAGAAAAAGGATGCTAAGAATGAACAGCAAGCTGAAGTACAGCCTCTGGTCTATGTCCAGACCGCTACCAAACAAGAAGTAACCCAAGAAGAAAGTTATTCATCCACGGTTGAGGCCTATGCAGTCAATAATATAGCCCCTCAGAGCTCCTCCCGTATCAAAAGAGTAAGGGTTGATGTGGGTAGCTTCGTGGGCAAAGGACAGGTTCTTGCCGAGATGGACGTGGCCCAGTTGGAGCAGACCAGACTAAAAATGGTCAATGACTCCACCGAGTTCAGCCGCATCAAGGACCTTTATGCAGAAGGCGGCATATCCAGATCAGACTATGAGGCTCTTGAATTGAGCTACAAGGTTAGCCGTTCATCCTTTGATAACCTTCTGGAAAATACCGTTCTGCGTGCTCCTATCAGCGGTGTAATTACCGAGCGTAATTACGATAGCGGCGATATGTACACCATGGGACAGCCTATATTCGTGCTTCAGCAGATTTCCCCTGTAAAACTGCTTGTAGGCGTATCTGAGGCCGATTATACCAAGATTAAGGTTGGTGACCAAGTTACCATCACCGTAGACGCACTCCCTGGCCAGACATTCTCCGGCAACGTATTCAAGGTATATCCCGTAATGGATGCTACTACCCATACTTTCACAGTGGAGATTCGAGTAGCCAATAACGATAGAGTCCTTCGTCCTGGAATGTACGCTAGAGTTACCATCGTCTATGGCAAAAACAATAGCGTAGTTGTTCCTGACAATGCTATAGTCAAGATGCAGGGCGCTGGACAGCGTTCAGTCTATGTTGTTAATGACAATAACGAAGCAGTTGAGAAGATAGTTACCATTGGTCGCCATTTTGATGATAAATATGAGATTCTTTCCGGAGTTGAGGAAGGAGACAGAGTCGTAGTGAGAGGCCAATCATCTCTTAGAAATGGTGTTAAGGTGCAAATCGGAGAGGAGTAATTTATGAGTATAATTAGATCAGCGGTAGAAAAACCGGTAACGACAGCGTTGATTTTCGTTGTCTTCATAATTCTCGGTTTATTCTCCCTAATGAATATATCCATAGCGCAGATGCCTGACTTTGACGCCAATACCATCATGGTAATGTCGTCATATCCAGGAGCCAACGCCTCGGATATTGAGACCAACCTCACCAAGGTTCTGGAAAACGCCCTCAATGGTGTTGAGAACCTTAAGGAGCTTACGTCTCAAAGTAAAGAGAATGTTTCCGTCTTGACTCTTGAATTCGAGTACGGAACTGACATTGAGGAGGCCACTAATAACGTCCGAGATAAACTGGATATGGTCAATTCGACTCTGCCTGATGGCGCTTCGAACCCTGTCATATTCAAGTTCAGCGCGGACGATATGCCTATCATGATGTTCACCGCCACAGCTGAAGAGAGCCTTGCGGGATTGGACAAGATTTTGGATGATAAGGTTGCGACTCCTCTGGCGCGTGTGAACGGAGTAGGTACGGTGTCCATCAGTGGTGCGCCTACCAGAGAGATTCAGGTCTATTGCGACCCCAATAAATTGGCGGCTTATGGCTTGAGTGTAAGCTCAATTTCTTCAGTTATAGCCGCTGAAAACAAGAACCTGCCTTCAGGAAACATAGATATTGGTTCCAGCACCTATACCCTTCGTGTTGAAAAAGAGTTTAGCGACCCTAGCGAGCTTCTGGATGTAGTTGTAGGCTATTCAGGCACTAATGCAGTCCTTCTTAAAGATGTGGCTACAGTGCGTGACGGAAGCGAGGAAAGAGAACAGGAATCATATACCGATGGTCGTCGTTCCGCTCGTATCGTTATCCAGAAACAGACCGGTGCCAACACCGTGAACGTTTCCAAGGGAGTGCACAAGCAGATGGAGCAGATTGAGAATACTCTGCCTTCCGATATCAAGTTCAATATGATTTTCGATGGATCTGATGAGATTGTGGATACGATTAACTCCTTGAAGGAGACCATTCTCATTACCTTCATCGTCGTAATGCTCGTTGTATTCATCTTCCTCGGAAGGTGGAAAGCGACTTTCATCATCATATTGTCAATTCCTATCTCCTTGTTGGCATCCTTGGTATATCTTTATGCTACGGGAAATACCTTGAATATCGTGTCCATGGCCTCATTGTCATTGGCGATTGGTATGGTCGTGGATGATGCCATCGTAGTTTTGGAAAACATAACGACGCACTTGGAAAGGGGAGAGAAGCCGAAAGAAGCAGCGGTGCATGCCACCACCGAGGTGGGTATTTCCGTTATCGCTTCAACCTTGACAATGCTCTGCGTATTCTTGCCTTTGACGCTTATCAGCGGCATGACCGGAGTACTTTTCAAACAGTTGGGATGGATCGTCAGCATCATCATGATCGTGTCTACGACCGCTGCGCTTACCCTCGTGCCTATGCTTTGCTCCCAGTTCTTGTCGAATAGTAAGAGCGATGGTAAGCTCTACCACAAGTTCTTCGATCCGATCAACAAGTTCTTGGATAAGATTTCCAATGGCTATGCTAAGATAATCAAATGGGGTGTGACTCATAGGAAGACGGTTGTATTTTCCACCTTCGGCATACTTGCGCTCGTAGTCATATTCATGGCCCCTATGCTTAAGACGGAGTACTTCCCTAAGCAGGATTCCGACCGTATCACCGTGTCAATCAACCTCCCTCAGGGTACTGCGCAGTCTGCTACGGCGGAGGTGGCAAATAACTTCTACAATGAGTTGAGGGCCGATATTCCGGAGATTACCGTTTGCAACATGACCTATGGTCAGGCTGACTCTGATAACATCCTCGCCTCCATGCAGAGTAATGGTACCAATATTATTTCCATAAGCATGCACATCGGCGACAAGACCACCAGAAAGCGTAGTTCTTCGGAAATCGCCGACCAGGTGAGGGCACTCCTTAAGAAATATCCCGAAATCCGCAAAGGAACCGTATCAGAAGGCGGTGGCGGTATGGGTGGAGGATCCAGCGT
>Ga0181612_132763_pt1 | contig 13774 bp, 5 predicted proteins | sample HoacroProtozoa21_FD_119630 | JGI IMG/M metagenome (GOLD analysis project Ga0181612, IMG submission 119630) | Hoatzin crop microbial communities from Cojedes, Venezuel. Combined Assembly of Gp0051906, Gp0051904, Gp0051908 | reverse complement strand
TGGAAACATTGAAGATCAGGTTGGATGAGGCTCTGAGCAACTTGGTCTAGTGGAAGATGTCCCTGCTCATTGCATGGTGGGGGTGGGTGGACTAGATGACCTTTAAAGGTCCCTTCCAACCTAAAGAATTTTTTTGATTGTTCTTAGATTATTCTATGATCCTGTTGGATGTTGTTGGCCTCAGGACCTCAGAATGTAACCCAGTTTTACTATTTCTGTTGTCTGTGAATTCAATGGAAAATTGCCCGTCATTAGCTTTAGCAGTTGTTCACAGAAGTTGATAGCCTGCTCTTAGTATTGCTTATTCTTTTAACTCATGCAGCAGGGATCTGGTTAAGGAATTTGAATAAACCCATTTGGTACTATTACATTTGTGACTTCATGTCATTTCTGGGTTTCTTTTTTTCCTTCTGTTTTCTTTGTGAAATAAATCAATATTAAGTAATCATGAAGTCATGCACTTAATTAAATTGTAGTAAAAATTAAGATTTTTTTTGTCACAGTATTGGAAATAGATCATTTTTTCTGTACATCTTAGATTTTTGTAACTATTATCTAATCTCAAGAAATATTTTTAATATCTGCAGATAATGATTTTTGCTTGACATCTTTTGAAGAAGCTTATATAGTGTCCTTGGGATTATTTGATGGTATCTTCTTTATATGCACTTGTTGATGATGTATAAATATATTTCAGGTGGTTCTCTAGAATCTGTTATTGCTCAGGATGAACATCTACCTGAAGATGTAGTGAGAGAATTTGGTGTTAATTTGATTACTGGTTTATACCATATTCATAAGCTTGGAATTATCTTTTGTGAACTGACACCTGCAAAGGTAAGAAGGAGGATTATTTATAGGGGATGCTGCATGTTATGTTGTATACCCTCAGCGTTTAATTTATTATTTCTGTTTTACTACTTGGAAGAGGCTTACCTCAGGTTGGAGGCCAGCTGAGCTTTATAATAGATGTGAAGACAATGAGAGACAAGTCTATAGCCTGAATATTTTATGATCTATATGATTTTTTTTTCTTGTTGTATTTTTGATATGATGTGGTAGATTCTTTTGGATTTGGTGTACTGGTTTGAATTAATGAAGGATTTTTGTTCTCTGTCCTCGGATATGTAGCTCTGTTATTATACCTGTTCTATCATGCTGCAATATGTGTTGAAGTCATTGAAAATGCTATTGAGGGACTAAAGTTAACTGAACTTTCTTTGTTAATAACCTTCTCTGTTGTTTCCAAATGCCGTTTAAATCGTTGTCTTACTCTTGCATAAAAATACAAATCTTTACATAGTTTCTGGTTTTGTGTATATGTGTGGATTTTATGTATAGTTTTGTCAAAGTCCATGTTTGTTTTTAATTTGTGTAGTAACCAGAAGATAAATATAACCAAAAATTCTTGCTGAACAGTAATTGTTTTTGATCTTGATCTATAAGTGATCAAGTTGCCTGTCTCTGAATTTTCTGTAAATGCTTGCGAAATTATACTCAGTTTCTGTCATTTGTGGGTCCAAAGCACTAAAAAAGATATGAATAAAGCATAATGGAGATGACGCTGTATTCCTACAGAGAAGAACGTTGCTGTAAAGTACTCTGAGCACAACATAGAGTGCTAAAGTAAGACTGCCTTCCCCACCCGACCCCGTCTGACTGAAAGGGCTATTCCTCCAAACAGTTTTGCTATTATGAAAATTTTAATTATGAGAATAAGCAGTGACCACACAGAGAAAACTGTCATCGTAAATGGACAAAATATTCGGCATTTTCTGCTGAATAAAATTAGAAATATTCACTTTTTTCCTCAAATGAAACAATGTTGCTTTTTACTACGCTTTTATTTTCCTATGCAGTTTTAGTCTGCTCTTACTTTCTCTGCTGTAGTAACACAGCTGTTTATTTATATTTGATAATGAGTAAATAAAAGTGCACATTAAACCTTTTAATGGTTCTGTTGTGAGATTCTGTAATTTTTTTGATTAGAAGAAAGAAGACAGTATTGAAGTTGACTTAAACACTGAAAAGTGTTTCTTTTGTGTTATAGTGATCATCTCAAATAGTGAGAGGTTGTGATTTTTTTTTTAATAAATTATTTTATACTGTGGGAATTTCAGCAGTCATCAGTTTTAGCGTATGATACTTGTATGCTGGACTTTGTTTATTCTTCTAGATTCTGCTGGAAGGGTCTGGCACTTTGAAATTCAGTAATTTTTGCTTGGCTAAAGCGGATGGTGAAAATTTGGAAGAATTTTTTGCTTTAGTTCGATCTGAAGAAGGTGAAGATGTCAGTGAAAACACTCCACAGAGATACCTGAAAAATAGATTTCGAGGTATGATATTTTTACTAGCCAAAATGAACTTATACCAAAGGGACAGATTGAAAGTTGGAAAAAGCCTCTGTTTGAAGTAATTTGGAGAGAAGACCTTGAAATAAAATAGTTACTTTTTGTTCTGTTGCGGCTGACTAAATTTCTAGAGAAAGCGCGCAATTAATTCTGTTCTGTTATCATTTGTAAAGATTAATGGATTTGCCTGTGTCTTTGCAACAAAGCATGAACTGTACATTTTCTATAAGCAGGTTTAACATAAACAACATAAGGGGAATGTTTAAGGTAAGCTCAAAACCACAATTTAGCTCTTAAGGAAGATTGTTCAGAGAGATCATAAGTTACAGAGGTAACAATACTTGCAAGTGAGTAGAAAGAAAAGAAACTGTATTACAAGTATATGGTAATAATGCTAAGTTTCATAAAGCCAGTTTAACTACAAGCTGGAAAAAATATACTTCTGTCTGTCATAAAATGTATAACATATTAACAATTCCTGATCTTTCCTGCTTTGTAAATAGACTTTAGGTGATTTTTTTTAGATTGAAAGTCATATCTTGGTGATTATAGACTGTAGTATACTTCTATAACAAACTTTCAACATAATATAACGGAAGGTGGGTTATTTTAAATTTCTTTTTGCCGCTTGACATGAAATTCCTGCAGTACAGTTTAATGTACAAACTGTATATTCTGAACATGTTTTCATTATTGTATAAAATGTTCTTGATTTTTTCTTTGTAGGAAAAAAATAGCAGCAAAATTTCAAAAATTAAAAAAAAAAACCTGAACAAACAAACAAAACCCCCAAACTGAGTATATGAATGAGATCTGAAATGTTTCAAGGTAGCTAGTTACTTAAAAATACTAATTCTTGTTTTGGATTTGCTGAGGAGGCTGAATTGTTAATTACTATTTGATGAAAGCTATAGAAGATCACTAAAACTTTGGAAGTTCAGAGTTCAAACTGGAACTGGCTTCCTAACTGATGGAATTGTATTTCTGGTATTTAGTTGATATAGGACAGTGTCTTTAAAAGGAATTTAAAAAAAAAATTAAAGGAAGTAGCAATAAGAATCACTTCTCTACAACCTTTTGTGCTCTAGTTATAAACTAGTAATTGGAGGGTGGAGAAATGACTGTTAGTGGAAGTATGATAAAGAAAAGTGATTTAAAATCAATCCTGTTTTGACTCAGAAAAATTTGAGCTATGGAATTATTTATGAACTTTTTAAAAAGTCTACGCTGCAGATGCTTTCTGTAAAGTGTAGGACTAAATTCTGTTAACTTTGTTAAATGTATGCACAAAATTCAGTACGTACTGCACAGAAGTGCTGCTACTTTCATTGTAGACATTGTGCTGCTGTACTTCCCTTGTCCTTTTGGATGCAAATGGTCCAAGTGATTTCTAGTTTGAGGTTCGACTGTTTCAGTACCGTTTACTTAAGAATGATCATTTTATTTTGAGGTATGAGAAAGTTACTGTGCTTTAGTTTCAACAGGCAGATCCATGCAAATGCAGTAGGCTGCAAATACTACGTTATTTTTTCATTGAATAAGAAAAATTCAGAAACTTAGTTTTAATCTTCCAAATCTTTTATTAGTCATCATCTCAGAGCATCTCGCAGACCTCCTCTATTTCCAAGTTAATAATGTGTCATAGCAGTTACTGTTATCAGGAACAATGGGATCCTTGGCAATATTTTATGGGAACAAAGAGCGCTTTCTTAATACTTTGCTGTCTCCTGCTGAAAGTCCACCTGGAAATACAAAGACCAAGAACAGATCTTTATTCAGGAAGAAATACAAATCTAATATCTATCTTGTTACCTTTCAGAACAGCTGTTTTGATGTGTATGATTATAATAACCTTTTATCACTTTAAAAAGTTTATTTTGAACTCTTTTTTTATTTTTTTAAGGACTATGAAATTGACACTTTTGCTGAATTTGTGTAATTTTTTTAGAGATTTTTGAGAAGTGTTTTGATGGTTACTACTGTAGGAATGGGAACTGTATTTTTCTATATCAAGACAAAAGGGGTTTGAATAAGCTGCTGTAATTTGATGTGTGATGTTTTCATAGTGTTTTAGAGTGAAAATAGCTATAACTACTTTAGATCAGTGATCCAGCTGGCTAGCTACCTTGTTTTTGTAACAGATTTTTCTGATTTCATGAAGGCTTATGTCTTGGAATAGCTTTTTTAAAAAAAAAAACCACACAAACAACAACTCCCCCCAAAAAACCACCTCAAACTTGATGTAGCATAATTATTTCTGTTACTCACATGAGAATTATGTTGGTTTGCCATTATACTCAATTTGCTTGGGTCTGGAAGCTGTCAAGGCATATCAAAACATTCTTTGCGTTAATCACTGTGTTACATTTGGTATCTCAGTTTGCTTATATTAAGTGAGGATAATCCCTAACTCACTGAAGTGTGGAGACAAAGTTAGAAGTGTTGAACAGGATAAATGCTGAATGAATAATCAAAGTGTGTTATACGTAATGTATTTTCTAGGCTCTCCATTATACACAGCTCCAGAAGTAATAAAGGGAGAAGACTTCTCCAAAGCCAGTGATCTGTGGTCCTTGGGATGTTTACTTTATGAAATGTTCTCAGGTTGTAAATTTGTGCATATATTTAATATCTGTGATAATGGAAATGTAGGTCGTGGTCCCCGAGTAAAGCCTTGTTAACTTCCTAGGGAAATTAAGACATAGAAAAACCTGAGATGGGTTTTAAAGGGTTCTTGAAGAACAGACTAACTGTACTTCAAAAAAAAAAAAAAAGTCTTTGTCAAATAACCAAGTAGTGTAGTACTGTGAAGTTGTCCTTTTAATTGTGATCTAAATATTATGGTAGTAACCAGCATGTATTGTTTAAATACTACGATTCAAAATTGTAGCAGTCCTCAAATTCTGACAGTGGTTTTAATCTCCTCAGTGTTAAACTCTGGGTGCGTTGTTTTGACCTTTGAAAGCAAAAACTTTCACTAGGGTAAAACTAGAGTCATTGGGCTCCCTGCAGATGAAGTACTTGTTAGCACTGACTGCAGCTGGCAGGAGAATTTCATCACAAAAGAGAATTCCAGTGCAGCCTTCTGAAGTCTTAAGCAATATGCTGATCTGTTGGATCAACATAGTCACATAGATATTGAGATTTCTGCCTAGACTTTCTACTGTTCTTATCTCATTGCTGATTCATACAGAGTTATCATGGGGCTGTCATCGTGACCTCCATAAAGCCATCTTTGGTGCCTCTTCTGTCCATGGTTTCTTTTGCTGTTCATGGTAGAAGAATTTAATCCAAGGTTTTGTATTTAAATTGACAAGAGAACTTGATAAATAGAATTCAGGCTGAGGGTGTTTATTTCTTTGGATGTTTCCTTAGGAAAATGAGCTGTTCATATCATTGCACCTGACAGCCATTTTGAAGTTTGCCTAATCTGTGAAATACACTTGTGTTTGTTTGTAGGAAGACCACCATTCTTCTCAGACAGAATTTCTGAATTAATTGAAAAGATTTTGTATGAAGATCCATTGCCACCTAGACCAGAGGGTAACATTCTGTTATTGTTTAATGAATCAAATCGGAGTAATACTTAAAAAGTGAAAGTTTTGTTTGGCACTATTTCTTCTTCGATAAGGTGCATTTCATACTTTTGAACTCTCAGAAGTAGTCTTTCTCAGTTAAATAATAATTTTGGAAACCTCTTTTGTATAAGGGGGTGCAACAATGGTCCTCTTCAAGTTATTGTGGTTGGGGGAAATCCAAGTTCAACTTAAGCAGATTTAAACTCCATTTTATTTCTTGCTAATACCTATATGATAATTGGAGGATGCTTTCTCCAATGTATGAACAATTTTAATTAGTTTAGTGACTGAGCATTGGTAGTTTGTTTGCTTTTTGGATTTGGGTTTTGGTTTTTTTGAGGATCCTTTGAAATGCAAAGAGTGTATATTTAAGACTTGTCATACATTCAGGTTTTTCAGATGAAATTACTATTAAAGAGAACTCTTTAGCATTATCTTTAGGTAATGATTTGACCTACATTGTGTGACGGTTGTTTTTGCTGCCCAGTACTTAACTTCTCAAGTGCTTCTATTTATAGGTTCTGCTTTTCAGGAACCTTCTGCTGAGTTTGTTAGTTTGCTTGATGGGTTGCTTCAAAAGGATCCTCAGAAAAGGTAAACTTTCTAATCCATGATAGTTGTTTACATCATGTTGTTTCACCTGTGGAGAAAACAATTGCTATGGTACTGTATAAATAGTATTTTGTACATGACAAAGAATGAAAAAATCATTTCATCCCTCATATAAAAGACAAAGTGTGCTTTTTCTCATATGAACATACACAGAATTAATGTTTTGATTAAGTATATCTTTGTATTTTTGTGGCTGGTGCTAAATAGATAGCTTCATAAGAGAAGTGATGGGCAGTTTGAAAATTGGATGGCTTTGCTTTTCTAGTGCAATGGACACATCTATTTTATGAGGCTTTGATTTATAGCTGATATAGTTATATTGTTCAGTAACGTAAGATTATTCTTATAGAGTAACTCAGATAATTTACATGTTGGGAGAGGCTATACAGTTTCCTTCATTCTTAGTCTCGTACCTCAGAGTCACGTGAATTATGCATTCTGTTCTGAGGCAAAAAGTTTGTCCTGTAAAAACCTTATTTGTTGACTAAATTAAAGCAAACAACAGGATTAATTTCTGTGTGGTGTCACTGACTTCAAAACCTAGTCTGGTATCTCTCTATGCAGCTATACTTTGCCACTGCTTTTTCAGTTTGTTTGTTGCTTTTCAAAAGGCTGAATTGGACAGACCTACTACAGCATCCGTTCTGGAAAGGATCCCTTAGCCATTGTGGTGATGGTTCTGCAGACAGCAAGGCCACAAGCTCAAGGTACTGAGTGTTCAAGGAAGACTTGTTTTATATTAAATATAAGCAAAAATATTTTTATAGTTTTCTGTAAATTTTCTCATTTTTTTAATTTTGCTTAGGATTTTCATGTTGTTAACTAATTGATGAACGGAGTTTTACACCATTCGGCGAATGGTTTTGGATGCTTAGAAATTATATTATCCTATTAGTGTATTACACTGTCTGTTCACTTTCAACAGACTCCTTTCTCCTGGCTATAGAATGTGTTAAAATTTACTTCTGAACTAAATGGTCTCATTTTTTAAAATTTATATATATAACAATGATGCACAGTAATTTGAATTTTCATTTTTTTGAAAGCTTTTGTAGAATCTTATATATATGGGTAAATTTTATCTTTAATGAGATTTTTTGTTTGGTTTTATGCATTAGGCTTAGAGCATCACAGAATCTGTCAGCACAGCATCTTAGATTTTTGATTCAGCCTTATATCCTTGCAAATGCAGCTGACCCATATTCTTTGCTTGTGACATAAAGCATTAATCTAATGGTGTTTTTCTGAATCTGTAATACTCTACACTGCTATGGATGTGGAAAAGCCCAAACCTTTTGTGAAAATAGGTTCTGTATATTAAAAAGTGAAGTTTGTTCAAAACTCTGGTTACTTTGCTGTTTTTTTAAATTTTTGAATTAGGATATCTAGTGTTGATTTTTATGTTCTTTTCTTCCAAATATTTGAAAGATACTTTAGGTTCCATTCTAGGGAACTAATGTGAAAAGAGTTTTCTGTTAGAATGCTGAAAGTTTTTGTGTTCTATTTTTAAATTCTTCTTGTGTTTAATATGTGTTTCTGATACCAGTGCTGCAGTATTTGTTGTTATTAATATTTATTCTAGTTTGAGATACAGCTCTTTCTTTTAATTTTATTACTGCTTTCACCACCAAGGCAGATTAGAAATCAAGATTTAAGTTTGTACCACAAAGTAAGAATTTATTCAAGATTTTAGCTAGACTTACATCAACCTCCACCACAGTGCTCATCTTTGCGGAATTTTCAGACAATCAGAAGAATTTTAATCTTCTACAAAATATTGGTCTATTTGACCTTAGTCTTGAGGGTTTTCTAATGCCTCTGAAATATCCGCTGAGGTATGCACTAATTGACAAATATGGCAAATGTAGGACACTGACTTGCCATGGAAAGGAAGCTCAATATGGAGCTTCCAGAAGCTCCAGAAGAAGCTTCCATCTGAACAGGAGGAAGAACTTACTCTGAGGGTGACAGGTGACAGAGCGTTGGAAGAGGCTGCCCAGAGGGGTTGTGGAGTCTCCTTCTCTGGAGGTATTCAAAACCCACCTGGACGCCATCCTGTGCAGCCTGCTCTAGGTGACCCTGCTTCAGCAGCAGGGGGGTTGGACTAGATGATCTCCAGAGGTCCCTTCCAACCCCTAACATTCTGCGATTCTGTGTGATTCTGTAATACTTTTCCAACTGTGAAGCCCATGTATCTATTTTCTTCACAATGTGGGTTTAATTAATATTTTATGTCCTCGAGAGAGCTTTCAGGAAGGTTATATGACCCAATTCCATGCGAATAATCAAGGGGTATATTAAAAAAACCCAAACAACCAAAATCAATAAAGTTGCAATTAAGTGTGGCATGTAAATCATTACATAAAGAAATGGTAGTTTTTGTTCATCTTAATGTAGACTACAGACTTCATCATTAGAAGTAGGTTTGTTGTGACTTTTTCCTGTGAAGATTGAATGGTCTCTAAAGCTTTTGGTATTTCTTTATAGCTCTGGTATTATGGGGTAATAATTTAACTTTGCTAATATCTTTCATGCATTTTCTACTGAGGGAACTAGACATATTTTTAATAATTTTAATAGACATATTTTTAATATTCTCCAAGTCATTTGCTGTAAACTTATTTTTCATCGTTGCTATACTAATATAAAAAGTATATGTAACATATTACAATAGTATGCTGTTCTAGAAATGACAGCTAAATTGTATGCTAATAATTGCAACAAATAGTGGATATGATCACTTTTTTTTAAAATCTGTGTAATGAATATGTTTTATTAAATAGCAGTGAAGAAACAGAGTCATCAGTGTCTTGGAGTGCCAAAGAGCCAGTGGATACTTCTAAAAATCTAGATAGCCTGTCATCCCCAAAAGCAAATAATAAGCTACCAAGCAATCCTTTCAAAATAGGTAATATTATTCATTACATTGTTTTGAATTGTTTTGTCATGTGAATTTTGTCAGTCTTACCAATGTGCTTATTCTGTATGTTTATTTGTTTTTAACTTCTGAATACAAGTTCATGTTCTCTTTTCAGTAGAAACTCAGACTGAGTTGTGCCCAAAAAGTGCAGTTAATGGCAAATCAAATGAATCCATATTTCTTCTCAGGTATGAAAACATAAAGAACAATTAGAAAACCCCTGAAGCCTTGTGTATTTTTAGCTTTGTTTTTTTTTCCCTGTCTCTTCAGACATTTTATTATTCTGTTTGTAGCATTTTGTTAGTGTGTTTCCTTTTGAGTTTTCTGTCACCAGTTTAATATTAAGACACCTTTGAAGAGCTGTGAAAGCAGTGTATGTAGTTAAAGCAATGCCTTTGTGGCTTTATTACACTGGTTTTTGGAAGCAGACTTTCAATTTCTTAGCTGTCTGTCTAAACAGAAGAGTTTATTTAGAACTTTCTTTCCTTTTTACTTCACATATATGAGAATATGCTGTGAATAAGCTTACTTTAAATACACAACAATAAATGTTCATCTTAAGATCCACTAATAAATTCTGCCTGCAGCTTTTCATCACAAGCTATTGGTAACAATCTACTAACTGCTACATCGGTATTGAATAAAAAATAGTGATTAGTTTAACAGTGATTTGTTTTTTTGGGGGCCTGATTCTGAAACTTTGTACTAGATTTCAAGCCAAGAAGATAATTGAGTAAAATAGATACTATTCATATCAAGCAGAAATATTCCAGTTTGAAATTAAATACTTCTCAAGCTTATTGCATAACCTGAAATAGGGCTTTTGTATGTTATGGTGTGTCTACTTTTCCAGTTATCTCAGTTGGTTCTAATAAAGTATTAATTCTCATAACTTCTGTCGTCACAGCTAAACCTGTGCTATTAGTAATTTAAAATAGAATTTGCTATTTGCTTTAGCAATCTGCTGAAAAGAAAGGCTGCAATGGCATTGTAATCCAAATCATCGAAAATGAGAACAGGAAAAAAGTGTATTTTTAACAACAACAGACTTTATTTGTGACAGGTACACTTATTTTAATATGAAATTTGAAATGTAATACAATTCTAAAAAATTCTTTTCTGAAATTCTTTTTGCTGGAGTGATTTAACTTCTCAAAGCAGCACATGTTTTAAAACTTTAGTAGATAACATTGAAGTGAAAGGAAGCTGCTGACCTGGCACTTGGCACCAGGATTTACTTACCTGCTGGAGTGGTTAATCAGCTTTTAACAGCACTAGCTTCTTCCACATGTGCAAAGAGAATAGATGGCATTCATTTCAGCTAGTTCATTTCAATGATCACTTGTCTTGTTTTAAAATGAGAAACCGGCTGAGAACTGGAAAAGCAGGAAAGATTTTCTGTATCTCAAATACATATGAAAACAAATTAGGTTTGGAAAAAAAATGTATTTAACAAATCTACACGTTTTGAAGCATGTGGGAACTTCGAATAATTTGTTCAGCCTTCTGGATAGAAATCGTACTTCTTTTGGTTTAGGAAATAAGACTGCTTAAGCTTCCAAGCAGATCTTGATATATTTTTTTTACCATAAGAATCAGGGTATTTTATGTAGTTTTATCTAGCTAGTAGATAATATTTTGGCACTCCTTCATTATGCCATTTAAATTTAAATTTCTTTTGAAAATGGATAAAAGATGCGTTTTTAACAAAATGAGGAGAAGAATGAAAACAGCTATGTTAGTCATTTGATCATGGATTTTCATGAGTATCTTTAGTTTTGGTGTTCGTATTTTTGATTTAGTTGATTTTTCTAATAAAGAGAACTTATTTGCAACTAAATGTGTGTATTACTTTCTGCTAATCAAGAAAACACATTCATTTGATGTTGTTGATTAAATTAGTTTCCTGGTCTGCCAATTTCAATAACTCTAAAGTTGGTTTTAAATGCTTTAATGTCTACTACAAAACACAAGTTCACTAGCAGCTTTATGAAAATTGCGAATTTGCAGTGTTCTGGTCGCTTTTCATTTTCTAATTAGCGGACATGATTTTTAATAATAAAAACTGAGACATAAACCCAGTTCACATCCATACACAATAATTAGGCAGTTTTTAATTGTCATTATCTAGCCAAGAATTGGCAGTCAGAAGAGAAGTACATAAAATAAATTGCAGTTTTTTTCTCAAGTTAATTCCCTCTATGTTGTTTGTTATTAGGAATTCAGATAATCATGTTTTAGCATCCAGTTTGGAGAGAGACTATGGGTGAGAAAATAGTGAAATAATTACATTCATTTAACAACAACAAAAGAAACCACCCAGTCTTTCCTATTTCTGACAAACAAATCCTAACCTTGTCAGGACATATGTAAAGACAGGAAGTTCGTGTTTAGCTGGTGGATCATTTATATTTATCAGCTTTGAAAGTTTACTGTATGACATGAAAGTTTCAAAAGAGCAACAAAAAAGTGGTTTTCAGTGAAACTTAATCTGAAGTCTTAGTTTGTTTTCTTTCTTCTTTTGTTGAAGTTCTCGTCCCACACCTAGAACTAGCACTGCAGTAGAAGTAAATGATACTACTACTGCCCCAATCCAAAATTCTCCACAAAGAGATTCATGCTTGAAAAAGGTGAGTAGAAAAATAATGTTAAGGGATACTGGTATTTTAATAAAATTTTAGCCAGGAGTCTGTAGCAAAGTCAACTTTCTTCTCCTTCCATAAGTGTAACAGGAAAGCAGTTCCTACAGTGTGCGAGTTGTTTAATAAAAAGTATTTGCAGGACTTCAGATGTAAGAGTTAAAGATGCTTAGTCTCCTTTTTCCAGTGTATGAAAGGGATAATGCTATCTTCTTTCTTTTCAGTCTACTTTTTGGATCCAGTGCTTTTTCTTCCAATATATTTCTTTTTGATAATTTTTAGTTGCTTCTATCTGCTACTACTGAAATAAAAAGTAATTTAGAATATGTTGTTTACATGGACAAGCTTTGTGTTGTAACGTTGAAATGAAATATTTTGGGAATAAACCTAAACTTTCTGGTTTTGTGCAAAGCAGGTTTTTTAAAAACTTTGTTCTTGTTCTAGGTTAAAAATATGTGCTCAAGTCAGCAGGATATGGAGTCAACAATGAAAGAGCTCATTTACGCTGAATCTGATCTTATCATAACACCGATCATTGACAATCCACAGGTATAGCAAAATAAAGTATAAGATTCAGGAACTTGTGGGTGAGGCTATTTTTGCAGATAAATCTTTAATCAGGGTGAAACTCCTTTCCTGTATTTTATAATTCTCATTTTAAAGCACTTCCACCCAGTCATCTGGCAAGCTCTTATGCAATTTTTTTGACAGTCTCTTATAATCATATTGTGTTGCTAATTTGGAGAACTGAGTTATTTTGGGATTGAATACTAATATTAAGTAATGTCTTACAAGAAATAGAAGCTACTAAATGCTGTGTTAAGTGCTTTTGTAGATTTGTCTTCTGATAACTTGCTTTGATACCTGTTACTTAAATGAACACAAAACTATGTTTTGGTGTACACAAAACAAGGCTATCTATGACACCTTCTAAATTAGGAGCTAGACCTTTACAGAAAAAAACTTTTGTTACTCTTTAAAATTTAGATGTGATAATGAGAAATATTAATTTCTAATAACTATGACCTTATTTTCCCTGGAAAAGATGACCTGTAGTTACAAGAATGTCCATTCAGTTTCTGTCATATGGATTCTGATGTGATAAACACTTTGTGAGGAGTCTCTTGAGCCACAGACTGGCACTTGCTTGGCAACAAAGGGAAGACCAAAAATAATCGGAACTCTGCACTGCAATAACAAGATTATGTGCATGTATGGGTACATGTGTAGCATTGGTAGAAGGAATGATGGGCAAGAGGCCCTTTAGTCTTCCTTTTATTTCTGTGCAAAACAATGAAGTAATTCTAGCAACTTTAGTCAGTGAGTGGTAGATGCAGGGAATACAACATTTTTCATTGGTAGTGAGCATCTAGCTCGTTAAGAATGCCTTGCAGCTTTTAGTTGCTGTGTTGCTTTAGTATAACAATTTTTTATTTTGTTTTAATGGAATTCCTAACACTCCCAAAATTTAAAAATCTTACACAGCTAGATAAAGTAACTACCCAATAATACTGTTTTAGTGTGGTTGGGGACACTGTTGCCAGTGGAGAATTTCAAAGGTAGTTATGCATTTGAATGCCACCTCTGTAAATTCTCGGTTCTGTCTCAGGACTTTGACACAAAGCCTTAGTCCTTCACTGTTTCTCTTCTCACTACAAGTATAAGAGATGAGAT
>Ga0181612_120557_pt1 | contig 13774 bp, 9 predicted proteins | sample HoacroProtozoa21_FD_119630 | JGI IMG/M metagenome (GOLD analysis project Ga0181612, IMG submission 119630) | Hoatzin crop microbial communities from Cojedes, Venezuel. Combined Assembly of Gp0051906, Gp0051904, Gp0051908 | reverse complement strand
GAAGGTGGTTTTGCTGTGCTTTTCCAAAAGTTGTGCTGCCATACCTTCACTGCTCTCACTACCCGTTCATGCCACAATTAAGGCTAAATATCTCCATCCATGTTATAAGCACACTTTCACTTTGTAGGGGGGAAATAGCCTGTGCAGCCTGAGTGTGCACCTCCACAGGCCCTTGCAACTGCCCTGGGGTAAGGGTAAGGGCACCCACAGTTCTAGTGCTATTTCTAGGGAGCAGTAATATATCTTGCTTTGGTATCCCCATAAAATAAATTTACTGTCTTGTAGTATCCTGTATTTTGGAGCCTAGACTCTTCCAACCACCAGGATTCTGTTATATACCATTGCTTTTTGTTGGTTTGTTGTTGCTTTTTTAATTTTTAATATGCTTTTACTTAATATAGCAATGATCACAGCAAATTATTTGTAAATCGATAGCACAGTCATTGCCAAAAGACTCTGTGCCCAGACAAAGACCACAGTGAAGCCATGAGGATTGCCACCAGCCTGAGTCAGAACTGCCATTCTCAGCTGCTGAAATGATTCTTGACTGTGTATTTCTGCCACTATAATAAAAAAGAAAGGGAGGGTTTTTAGAGCCCCTCTGTGGGCATGTGATGTTCAAGCTTCCAGCTTTTGAACTGTGGCCAAATGTGTCCCCCAGAGCTAGCACATCGCACGTTCCCAGGGCCCCTTCTCTCTCCACCACATGTCCCAGGACAGCACTGTCCAAAAAGCACAGCCGCTTTTCCTTTGCTCATCCTGTAGAAGATATGCAGCCTCTGGGTAATTAGTTTTAGTCAGCGTTGTGAGCAACTATATTGTAGTGTATTTAACAAATACTTTCAGACTATAAAACCAAAAATAACTAAGAGAAGCATCTTTTTATTTTCTCTGTCTACTTTATCTTTCCAAGACATCAACTATAGGACAAGTATATCTTTGTTATTGTCAGTAAACCAGCATTAAATCAATATGATTCCTGAGGACTGTAAAGAACTTTGCATCAAGAGAAAGCTGAATTACTGAAGACTAAAATAATAAATACAACAATTACTTTATTTGCTTCATAGCATGAGATCTAGCCACTGAGTTCATTTGTATTTCTTCCCACTCTTGGAAAATTATTGAAAAATTTGTTTAGAAAATTGTATTTTATGTTCATCCAAAGCAAGCACACTCTGGAATTCATATTCACATAAGACCATGGAAGGCTTTATATTTTTAGTAGAAAAATATCTTGTGCCATTTTCGTGGTTGTCTAATCTGAAATCATACATGCCACATTCAAAGAACTGTGGGAAAGTGAAGTGACTGTATGGTAGTGCAGAGTGGACATGAAGTGAAGAAACAGGAATCTTATAAATAATAGATGAAATTGCTTCTTTTCTAGTAAATAAGTGCAAGACAAGAGTGATACACTATGTTCCCCACAAGGCCACTGTAACTATGGCAACCATGATACACGTACTGTCTTCATTACAGATTAGCCATATAAATATCTAACTGATGGACCACACACAGTGTATGCTTGCACTGTAGCCACTCTCCAGCTACCTTTATATTGCTAGGAGTTGTCTTCATGTCTCTTCTTTATATTTTTAGAAACTTTACAATATCTCCAAAGGTAAAAAAAAATATTACAGTGCATCCAGCTACAGTTCCTTCTCACGTAGTAAGTCAAGACTGTTTTCAGTGAGAGGCAGAGTATTGATGTTTGTCTATAGGTGCATGCCCACGGACGTCGGGCATGGCCACCAGCCCCAGGGCACTTTAATCTCCCTCCTTTCAAATTCCATTTTTGAGACTCACCTCTTTTGGAAAGAACTGTTTTAGGCAATATTGTAGTTTGATATATGTGTTGCACATCACTTAGACTATAACTTAGAAAGAGAGGCTTATTTTGTACATTCTTTAACTGCCTTGTATTAGCTTTGGCTGCAGCTGGGGAAAATTATACGAGATTTTTCAGGACATGTAATTTTCAGCTGCCTCAGATCAGACTGACCTGTTCATACTGCAGACGGATAAAGCTCTTTAAACCCTCAATGTGCATGCCAGGAACCATAGGGGCATGAGGCTGAGAAGAATTCACACCACGTGTTAAGTCTTCGTACCTCATAATCAAGAAGTTTCTTTTATGGATCTATTCCTTTTCCTTGGTTTACAAGGATACTTGCTTGTTTTACCTATTTATCAGTGCAGTTATGTCCCTATCCTGCTGATACTGCTATTGCTGCCAAAATGTAAATTGTGTCCAATTTATAAATGCCAATAATTTCAGTGTTTTCTTTGAAATGTTAATAAATAGCTGGTCATTTTTAAAAGTCAGTTCATATTCAGAATTGCTTGACTTAATTACGGGGATGAATTTTCAAATGGCATTGTTCATCACCCTGTGACATACTGTGTCACACTCCATCATTTACATTGCAAGGAATGATTTCTTGTCCCTCTCTGGTCTACCTGTACTGTATAAAAGAGGACCCCCTTCTGTGGTTCACAGTGTATATTACAAATATTCAGTCTCTCACCTGAACTGTAACATAAGAGACTTTTCTATTCCTTAGAAAACTTCTATTACTATTTACAGTACTGTCACTCTCTGAAAATGCTGCTGAATACAGAAGCATATGTGTCTGAAGAATGAGAAATAAACACAAAAATACATGAAAGTGGCACAGATCTGTAGAGCTTATGTTTGGCAATATCTGTGATTGCTAAACCTGTAGTCAGCTAGAATAGCTTAGGGTCACCTCACACCTGTAAGTCTGGAAAAACTGGAGAGAATTGGAGGAGAGCTGTGATAAACTTCACTAAAGTCCTTTCCCAGCGAAATCCTAGAGAAGAATATGCTGCTTTGGAAGGACGTATTGATCACTACTGTCCTCTGAATTGGTGCTGTATTTTCTGACTTGGGTGATTGTACCCTTATGAAGTGGTTTCTTAGCAGTAGATAATCCATTAAGCCTGCCCACTGCCATTGCTTGCTGGCTAAGTGCCTTTACGTAGCAGATGAAGAGATCGACAAGTACGGCTGAATCCAATAAATGTAGTGGCAGGGTTTCGTATTAATACAACTGCTAATCCAGCTGAATCTCCAGTTCGATGTTTTGTGTTCGTTGATACTGACATCCCAAGAGGATGATAGTATTTAGTCATAAAATTCTCACATAAATAATTCAGCTGAATTTGACATGGCTCACGCTCTACCTGTGTAGAGTCCGTTGCAGCCTTTTTCACATGCAGTAAAATCCATTCCAAGACTGAGAATACCTCAAGCCTCATCTCCTCAAAAATGTGAATTTAATTTAACAACCCTGGTTTTATGTAAAAAAATGAAAATACGTTTTCAGTACTTGAAATATTACAAACCATTTCTTGCTAGACTGCATAAAAGAAGTCTGTGACCCAGAACGGAATTAAACATTTAATCGGCTATTTTTCCGCTAGCATTTGCTCTTACACACTTTCCCCCGCCCCTCCTTTTTCAAAGCCCCAGGTACTGAAATGGGACTCAGTGTGGGAGAGGTTTGAGATAAGAAGTTTTCTCATGTGACTGATTATCAGGATTTCCTGAGCCTGTGTCACAAGGCAGCAGCAGCCTAGCAACTACCCACATTTTGCAGAGCCATGCTGTGGACTGGCAGATGCATCCAGTTGCTCCTCTACGCACAGCAAGCATAATTAGAATAACTCTATCTTTCCTCTGGATGCCTGCAAAGAGCGGGATCTCCTGTTGTAAGCTGTACCTGAGTGATGGACGTTTTAAAAGGAATGCCGATGACACACACCTCTCCTCCTGCTCTTCTGCTTTCACTGGATACCGGACTGGGTGTTTGTTCTCTGGTCTGCTACAGATCACATGAGATAAGCGTTCCTCTCAACTGTTTTGGTGGGGTTTTTATAAATCAGTAAAATCAACACATGATTTATTGTTGTGTAATCATTTTACAGAGAATATCATGAGCAAAAATAAGCTAAAACTTACACAAGACATGGAAAAGACTATACGTGTTGCAAGAGCTACTGCTACAAATATCTGTGTTTTAAAACAGCTGTCTCACATTTCTCAGTTATTCATTGTGGGCAGAGACAAATGACACTGAAATACACTATTGTGATAGTAGTTACTGGAAAATACTCCATTTTAATAGTGGTATTTTGTGTACTGTATAACATAACATGGTCCTCTTGATACAAAGCACAGAGCGGGACAGGAAGCAAAATTAAAGGTGCCACAGACATTTATAGAAAGGTTGTTTGAACAGGAAAGTTGAAATTCAGAGCAAATTCCTAGTGCTGCTTTTTGTCTCAGTATTTCAGTCCTGTATTCATTACTCTATCTTCTATTTCCACATGAAGGAAAAAACACCCTGCATAGGAAGACCTGTTACATGGAGGCAGACTGAATTTCTGTGTGCCTCAATCAGTGGACAATTATAGATGCTTACAGAAGACAGAAATATCATGTTCTGCTTAGAAAACTTCTCTGGAATGAAGTTGATCAGACACAGCTCGATTTCTGCGCCAAACATCTCTGTGAAAACCTGATATACATTAAACAAAAAGATAAATACAGAATGTGTTCCTTAATGTCAATTCCTGATTAAATCATGAGAAAAAAGACCTTGTCAGTCTATTTAATACTGCTGACTCTGTAGTCAGTGAAAGCAATATGTGAAACACGCTTTGGATGATGTACAATGTAGAGCCAAATATTATGTTGTTTTGATGTGTTTATAGATGGCTAAGCTCTCAGGGAGTAGTTTTAAGCACGTCTTAAGCCTTTATGTCTTTAAACAATGTTAGGAAAACATTTTCAAGTAAAACATATTCATACCATGTTTGTCATTGCACTGGGAAATTTGTTATGGATATAGAGTTTCTATATACTATATTGACATGTTGCCGTTCTGCTTGCTCTCTTTATATTTTCCCAGGATTGCACTTTAGGGAAGTAATAGGATGGTAAAAATATCCTGAAGTGCCAAAAGCTTCTATGTGAGTTGTAATGTTAAGTCTAGAATTATTTTTGTTTTACACAAATTGGGAAGGGAAAATCAATCTCTCATGTAGTCATAAAGGACAACATTTTTTTTAGACATTTTGTTGCAGTTGAAAATCAGCTTTGTTCCTTCAATAAAATGGTAGTAAGGATTATAAACTAATCCTTTTTGATGAAAATAATAAATATGAAATAGCATCATAATTTCACATTAACAGTTAGACATAACAATCGCCAAATGCACACTGTTGAGAAACTAAGGAGAAAAGAGGGAGTCTCAGCTTGTCAGCTTGAAGAGCACAGGCCAGAGGGAGACAGCTACGGCCTCCGTGGAGTAATTCCTTGGAGTGCTTAATGAACTGATAAATTACTTTGGAATACTCAACTTTAAAGAACACGTGAATGTCCCTGGTTGTTTTTACTGTAGCTGCATCAGCTAGTGTTGCAGTGAAATATGTGAAGCAAAATGTTCACACAGAAAGACTAATGTTAATCTAAACTGCATTTCAAATGCCACCACCTATAAACCAGTATTGCACAGGGGGGAGCCTCCTGCAGAACAGCATGGCTTTAGAGAACAGAATTTGGACAATGCCAAGATCATAGCATGAATATCTGCAGCACTTACCTTAGATAACAACTTCTGACAATTAAAAGGAGATTGCCTCATCACATGTTTTAATCTGAAGGCAACTAGATTAGTCTAACTGGCAGGGCTCCTTAGAGGTTTACTGTTCCACAGTGCCAGCTGGCACAGTGCTGATTGAATGTCCCCTCTTCCCCAGACCTTCATGTTCTCCTGCATCTTGGCTTGGGGGTTTTTTGGGGTTGTTCATCCTCTTATTTTCTATGCTCTGCTTCAGAATAATTTCATCGGTTTTGGTGAGATTAATCTCAGCTAGCGGTGTGTATGGATACATGGATGAGAAAGCCATGGGTGAGCAAGTCCCCCATACTTGTTTCTGAGTCAATGGAGAAGAACAGGCTACTTTACAGATTGAATATGAATACCATAATGGAATGCATCACTTCTCAGAAGTACGTATTTCTTTCCGTTGACTCCAGGGGGAAGCTATATGACTAATTCATATGCAGATGTCTACGCTATAGATAAACATATTTGATCAGAAGAATTGCACCCTTTGAGTGTTTTGGTTAGAATGATAACAAAAAAGTTATACTGCATAGCTCATGTAGTATTAAAACTCCAGATTTGGTGGGAAGTTTGGAAATGCAATCGCATTTCTGAGGTCAGTTTAATTTTTAGGGCTTCATCTTGTACCAGCTAAATCAATGGTATATTTTTATGGTGGAATGAGGTCTTGCATGCACACTGGGACTAAAATCTCTTTAGTTAGGGAGGTATTTGGTGGATATGAAATAAGTTTCTTCAGAGATCCGTAGATGAAATGATTTAAGTTGCTTATATAGTCAAGGTTTTAATGCCATCTTGCCAATCAATGGCACTTCTGCTCCTGTCCAGTGAATCAAGCTGAAGCAGAGTTCACTCACTCCATTTGGTTGTGTTACAAGAACTGGAAAATCCTGTTGTGAACAGCATCTCAGTGCTGTGGTAACTGAACAGGACACCATGTGCCACTTGTACTTATTTTGAAGTATGAAAAAATAACATGGTATCAACAATAAGGAAGAAAATATATGCCTGAAAAGAAAAGAAAGAAAAGTTGTATCTGCTGCCATTTTGTCGGTTTCAGCTGGCTGGCAAAGTGAATTTACTGCCTGAATCTCTTTGCAAGGAGTTGATCATGTCCTGTCGTTGCCCTAATGGAGTGAATGGTATTCTGCTTCTCCTTTATTGTGTATTCATACTGAAGTACTGAGACAGACCAGTCATGGATGGGGGGGGGGATATTGCTGTGGGCACCGTACATGAGCATGCTTGGGAGAGGCACGTAGCGAGGCAGCTTACTGAGATCTGCAGGGTCCTTTCCCCTTTCCCCTACAAGTACTTTCCTACTCACCCAATACCTCCTTTTTAGGTTTTCTTTGAAAGTTGAACTGGAATGCACAGGTTGGCTAAGAATGATTAAGCAAAACACTCAAGTGAGTCCTGTTGTATTTACCTGTGTCTTTGTTGTGATTGTAGAGGAAGTGTTTAGCAAAGCTATGCTTACAACGAGCTTTCAGAGTGGTATCCAGACCACTTGGCTGAAAAAAACCCACAAAATCTCAGCTGCTTCTGATTTGGAGGGAGTGGGAAACTTATCCTAAATTTTTAGACAATATTTCATGCCAGAAATACTTTTGGGTTTTTTTTGTCGAAATATAAGAAAGGAACATCATTACCTTAAAATTGTTTTTACCAAGTGAACAGCTTCTTCCTTCTTCTCACATTTGCTTTCCAGATATTTATCCTGCAGTACATGCCTGCACAACTAACAGAAATAAAATTTAAACCCATTATCTTCTGAGGTGGAACTAAATCACTGTAGCAGCACTAATCTAAATGAACACCATGGGGCAAACAGCAGTGAATCAGCAGACATTTTGCTGCAGCAAATTTTTCTTTGTAAGTGTAATACTGTTTTCAGGATGAGAGTGTAAAAATTTGTTCAGATACCACATTGTAAGGAATTAATATTCTCAAATCCACATTAGGAAACTCACATCAGGTACGATGTATTCACAAACCTTCCCCAAATGGTTCCATATTCAGAAGTTCCAGGACAGTGGCAAGTATGCATAAAGCTAGTTTGTTGAATTTAACACTTATTGCTGCCACTTAAGTTGAATCTAAATTGCTTGAGTAATTTAAATAACATCGATGGCACACAGAAAAAAAAGATCCATTGAATTATAGGAAAAGCAGAAATATACTTTCTTTCTAGCCATGTGATCTGGTTTTGGCATGATATCGAGGTGTAACTTCCAGTCATACAGGGCTATATTTCTGACAACCATGGACAAAGTTCGAGATTATGGGCTTTTTATCCACTACAGTGTTATATATATAAAAAGCTAGACAAATTAGTATGCTCCCATTGAGATCACAAAGCTGTGTTGATGAATACTCTTTCAGGAGCTCGCTCAATAGCTGATGGAATAAAATGGTTTCACTCTCCAACGATTTACACAAATTCTGACATACGGCATACGGAATTAATTTCTCAATATTAGGAATAATTCTGTTGGCTAATACCACACAAAAGAAATATTATACGTTCATTATATCCATATATGTAGGTAAATTTTTCATGTTGGGCCTCTATGCTACAAAAGAGGGAACTTTCTCCTTTGACTCAGTGGAGAAGTCCAACAAGTCTATGGGCCTGGTCTTTGAAGAAAATTATGCTAAGTTTTAACCACACATTATAAGCTGTAGCTGAACTGAATTCAATGGATGTAAGCTATCCCAACTCAAGACACTTTCTTGAATTCTCTAGGGCTCAGCCACTTGCAAGATCAAACTCTGGAGCAAATTTTGATCCCAAAGACAGGAACAAAACATTTGTCATGGTCTTCATTGATATTCTCTTCTCTGAGCATTATTATTTAATGTTTAAAGGCAGCATTGCATGAAGGTTTACAGAGAACAAAGAGCTCATTCTTGATTCCAGGAACCTGCAGTCTTATTGATGAAATGAAAAAAGAGAACGGATGACGAAACATCAGCAAAGATTTCGAGCAATGAGAAAGAAGACATTGAATTAGGCAAGTTTTTTCTTGCTATAACAAGGTCCTTTTTTTTCAGCTGTATAAACAGGGAATGGTGGTAGGGTGACTGTTGAACATAGGGTAGAGATGGTGTTATACTGTCTACTGTAAATTGACTCTTCATCAGTGTTTTTAATTTTGTGATATTCAAGAGGCAACATTCAGAATTTTTGCTGATGTATGACACCAGTATTAACCCTGTCAAGCACACGAAGTCAGATTAATGTAACAGACACTGTATGAATATTTTAGAACTATTAATAATATATAGTAGCTAGCCTAATATTTTTTGATTATTTAATGTATTCTACCGATATATTCTAAAACTGTTTTTCTGAAGATTTCACTATGAAAATGAAAGTTTTCTTTAAAGTTATTCTTACGTGTTTCTTATTAAAATGAGAAATTACGTTCCCCCATTTTTTGTTGAATTTTTTTTTTAATATTACCCCTTTCTGTTAGTTGAGCTGCAACACTGTGGTGACATTCTTAGGAAGGAATTCTAATTGATTAGAATTATATTTTTAATAGCTTTGTTTAAGCCTGTTGCACAGGTTTGTGGAAAATGTCAGATGTCTTTCTCAAATAACCACATCAGGAGCACTGCCACTGAGTCAATTAGGAAAGAGTCAGTTGAGCCTTCCCAAATTCAGCACAAAATCTGACACTCCAAAGCAGGCTTTGAGAATATCAGAGAAACGTGAGGTGACAGTACCCCGGCCACCGCTCTTGGAGCGCTGTGCCTCATGTGTCAGTAGGTGTAAGAGGGATGGTGTGATTTCCACAAATATAGCTTGTTTAAAAGGTTATTTTGTAATGGTATTAATCCCTACTGGGAGAATATTCTTGTTCCTGTATTAATATGTTAATATTTAACTGTTTTATACTTGGCAACGTAATAGCCAGTTTTAAACAGCCATATACAGTTTCAAAGGTACAGAAAGTTTGCGGTTAAAAATAACATAGTTTAACTGATTTCAAACTCTCAGCACCAAGACCAAATCAAGTAGTGAGTGTTTATATAAACATGACACAATTCAGCCTACAGATGTACAAACTTACTGTTGATTTCAGTAAGAACTGCATATATGAATCTGGGGGCGGGATATGTTTGATGAGCGCTTGACTGGTGTGAACAGGAGCCTTTATTATTCCTATGGGTGTTAAGTTGGAGAATTCAGTATTGCTTCTGTATCGGTATGACATTTTGTTCAGCATTTTTCATGTGTGAGTCCAGGCTTCCATCTTTACAATTTCTAACACAGTCTGGAGGCCCTGGCCCTGCAGCTGCTCATCCCGTAGCTCCTGAGTGCTCTTCAGGAGGTGACCAGCAGGACCGGAGCCAGCTTGGATCCTCGTGGAGGAGGATGCTAATTTAAAGCCTTTGGGGGAAATATTTACTATCCAGGGAAGAGTCGAAGAAGAGTCTTACTATAGTTGCATACATGGGGTAGGACACAGGTAGGACTGTGCTGCAGAGAGCTCCTGAGAGAGGTCCTAGGGTGGGAGGAGGGTTGTTAAGAGGGGTCTGAGCCAGGGTGTCCCGCGCTTGCAGCCAGTGGCTGGATCCCCAGTGGGGGCAAAGCAGCTGCCGTATGGCTGCTGCAGCCTGCAGAAGGACAAAACAGCTGCAGAGTGGCTCTGCAGCCAGAGGTAACATTAAAAATTTTATCCAGCTGTGAGCAGGAGGCAGACTTTCCCTTCAGGACATGCGTAAAGTGCAAGCTGGCTGAATTGCTGTTGCTCTGGAAACCGTCCTTTGAGTCTCTTTACTCTACTAAGTGTAATTTCTCAATCATAACATTACACTAATAATGTTTCAGCTTTTAATATCCCTTTTTAAAACCATAAGAGAAAGGGGAAAGCAGAATTATGACTGATTGCACATTCATATAAATGAGCATACATTTACCTGAATATATAACACAGTATTAACATTAATAAGCACTGCACTAACCTTTATTTGAAGGACTAATTAAAATAATTGCAAATGCATGTATTTGATGGTATGGATGTCTAACCAGATTTTTTAAAATGTCTTCCATTTTGCATTGGGGTTAAGATCCATGCAAAATCCACTCATGATCCTTGAAAAACAGTTGCAGTGGAACAGTGGAATCATGGGGTATTTTAAGAGACAGTTCCAAATCCTGTTTAAGCAAAAATCTATGTTTATAAAACAAACTATTAAAAAGGGGATAAATGCTTAGAAGTTGTGTTTAAATTTATATATAACTTCTTTTTTATTCTTCTAAGAATAAAAAGCAATCTTCTTCTGTGTGTCTTGTAGCTTTCACATTGTTTTGCTGTTTGGAATTGTTCTTGTGAGCAAAATGAGGCTGGTGGGTTGTCCTGTTTCCCACACCGAAGGAAACAGCAGTAGCATGAAAATGACAAAAAAATAATCATCAAAATCTGTGTGAGGGTTTATTTTTTTACAGTTGTTAAAGGGGATAAAGCTTTTGTTGGAACCAAAGCAAGGAAATATTCCAGAGGGGATAAATATCCATGGGAACATCTGTCCCCAAAGTGAATGAAAGCAGAAGGCAAAGACACAGGACATGTACTGTTGGTAAAAATGGTTCATCGGTATTCAGAAGGGATGATTTCAGTTTTTGTAAAGAGTGAAGAATCTTAGACAAAAGGAAAGATCATGTTGCAGGAGGAGAAGCTCTGATTTTTGATGACAGATTGGGTAGGTGACAGATCTGTTGAGAGAGTCAGAAAGGCTTGAAAGTATCTATTCAAGAGGAGACAATCGAGCAATCACCAAACCACAGCATCTGGTCCAAACACTGAGGGTCGTGTAAGGTACAGGTAACATTTTTTTATTGCTGATGCCAAAAGCACATATAGTAATCAAGGTGCTTTGGAGATGTCCAGGAAATGATGAAATACAGTCAGATCAGTGTTAGTGAACTTGAGTGACATGTTTTTTCTGACTAGATTTTATGGATAGTCATTACAGTTTATTCTACAAGGATAAAATTGGAGGAAAAGCAGTTACAGATTCAGACCCACAGGCAATTCAGAGTTATGGGGCCCAGATTCTAGTGCACTACAGCTCTGATGAGTGAAAAATTAAGATGCGGGAACTGTGGGCAGCTGTATCTGATTACCCAATCTCAAGGTAGGTTAGAGCAGGGCAAACTAATGCTTGAACATCCATCTGTGCCTAACTCTTCAGACAAGAATCATGTGTTCTTGTGGATGGCTCCTTCGGTATACTCCTGACTGTGGTGGAGTTCCAGCCTGGCCCAAGGGACCATGAAGATCTCCATTTGTGGACAGGTCCCTCAGCCTTTGTATGCTTACTGTCTCCCTGCTCATGTACAATGCGCTGCATCTGATGAGGATGCCCAGAGCAGGGAGAATCCTAACAGAAGAAATTCATTTTGTGAAAGAAACTGGGGGGAATCTCTGGTAGCACATTTAATAGAGAGGCGTTTTAGGATGCTGAAGTTTTACAACTCATTTGATGTCCAACCGTTTTATCTAAACATGTATGGGAAGATATCCCGAATGACATATTTGGCTACTGTAAATAATACGCACAAACTGTTCTTTGTAAAGGCCATGAAAAGCTGATGAATCACATTTCTAGAGATCTCTCTCCCTCTCTCTCTTTTTCACCTTCATGGATGTGGCAGTGTAGAGGTGATTTGAACAAGTGGGCTTTTTTCCACTCAGACATTTCAAACTGTGTTTAACAATAGACGTAAAGAGGAAGGCTGATTTGGGTTTTCATGGCACACTGTGGTGTGCTGAAAAATAGTCATTTCAAGGACAGGTAAACGTAAAGAAACAAAGTGGTTCTGCTGATGCGTTGCTTCTGGTGACAGAGGTTTGTCTTTCCTGGTGTGCAGGGACCCAATATTTGGATTATTTTTTTTTAATACATGAAATATCAGGCAATTTAAAGCACAGATTTGACTCTGACATTTATTTATTTTTTTAGCTAATTAGACCTTGTCATAGAATCTTTAGACTTCAGAAGACTCTGTAGTAGTACCACTCCAGATACATGTCACTTCAGGTGATTCAGTTGAGGCAAATAAGCATGTCTAACGACTGTTTAGAAAGATATTAAATATTTTCATTGTTCAGAAAACAATTGCCATTTTTTTTTGCATGGATCTACATTATATCTAGATAATCATATCAGATGTTCATATTACCTCTGCTCTTTTTCACTTGTATCTTTTTATCCCGAAATGACCTTGTCAACAGCTTCCCCTGTCTTGACCTCTGCACTGTATCCCACCCTGGAGGTTTCAGCAAGCTCAAGAGAACCTGAATCCTAAGAAAAACTTTGTGCCTTTGCAGCTATGAACATGCAACAAAGTTTGCAGTGGCACATGGCAGTGTTTCAAAACACAAGTTTTTGTTAGCCAAGCAGAGTATGGTGTCTTCATCTTTACATCAGGACAGAAAAGCAAACATGTATTTACGTACACATGGCAAGTGTTCTCTGGTTCTTTAGCATCAGCGTTTGAGAGTCTCTCTTCCCCCACTGCAGATGTCAAAGTTCTTATGCCAAAACCCTACTGCTGCTGTCTTAGACACAGGGGGTGGAATTCAATCTAATTGTAATATGCTAAAAACTAGGCATTTAGATCCATTCTAAATGTTTGTCTAAGGTAAGTCGCACTGAAAGTGCACATTTCTTTCCATTCTCTATCACAAGACATAAGAGAATTAGTTTAAACGTGTAGCCTTTGATTCCTGACTTGTAGCTGAATGGAGACGAATCCCAGCCTCTGTTTTCACATCCTCCGTTTCCTGAGCGGCTGCTCGTTTTAGGTCAGTCCGTGGTTGTTTGTGTTTCAGTGCACCGTTTGTATTTTTCTGTATCTTAATTGTGGTTACACCAAGTCGGATAGCCTAAGGCAATATTTGTGAGCTGTTCTAGAGCGCACACAGAGCCTACACCGCCACAGGGCTTCAAGCTGCCCCGTGCAGTGATATCTCAGGTGACAGAAGCAGCGCTTGCTGCATCCAAGCACGTCGGGAGTAACCTGTGCCCGGCTTCACACTGGTGTTAAGGATATACTGCTTCTGATTTTCAAGCAGATTCTGTTGCCATTGTCTCTG
>Ga0181612_108261_pt1 | contig 13774 bp, 9 predicted proteins | sample HoacroProtozoa21_FD_119630 | JGI IMG/M metagenome (GOLD analysis project Ga0181612, IMG submission 119630) | Hoatzin crop microbial communities from Cojedes, Venezuel. Combined Assembly of Gp0051906, Gp0051904, Gp0051908 | reverse complement strand
TTCTGCACAGACTTTGCCAGCTACAAATGCAAAACTGATGGACCTAGCTTAGTTGAGGACAAAATATAATTAAATGTCTAAATACCAATGTAATTACAAAGAGGTGCGTGATTAAATACCACTACTGATCTGGATCTAAACCTGTTAGCAGGAGACAATAGATTGCAAATAGATACACGCACTTTTGCAAGTGAGTTGCACAATCTTACACTCCTACAGCTACCAAGAAGCTGCACATTTCCTGTCCTGGCTGGTGCTCACAGGGCCTGATGGCATCAGCAGGAGGGTGCTATGTTATTCCAGACAGTGAAAGTAGCATAGACTGGAAGTTTCCCATGCGTAAATGAGACTGACCCATGCATCATGCAAAGCCCTCCTCCACGTGTGTCATTGCAAGACACATCACTAAATTTAATACTTACAAATCAACTTGCAAGCAGACATCACAGCTTTCACTAAAAATTAGGTGTGCATTAGCAAGGATGCTAATCACTGGGCCATTTTCTCCCAACTTTTCCTCCTTGACAGCTCACAAGATGCTAAGTCTCCATGTTCTTCACCCCAGAGGTGAGCCTGGATTCGGTGTAAGGAAAGCAAGACAAAGTGAGAAGGGAAGTTCCCTTTTCCTTCTCCTCGACAAATCCCACCACCAGTGATTTACAGCTGGCACCTTTCACATCAAGAATTAGATGCCAACATGACCTTCTGCAACAGCTTTTGCCCTGGACACTGAAGTCATCTGGTATATATGAAAATAGAAAGTCTGTGATGCTAGGTGATGAGCACAGGGTCAGCTTTGCACAGGGGTAACTCTCTGCCAGTACAGCAAAGCCTTGACGACCCCAGCCTCCAGCACTCCAGTGATTACCCAGATGGTGGCAAGGTCCATGGAGAGTCTAAAGTCTGGATGGAGGAAAGAGGCAAAGGGATAGACAGACAGATAGATGTTGTTATCGTAATGAAAGCTGGCTCTCCCGTCCTCTTCCAGCTGGAGGCTGTCTCATGCTGGTGAAAGGTAGGGATGGTGGCCTTTTCAGGGTCAAGCGATCATAGAGGAGCCAGGGTGCTTAAAAAAGCAAGGAGGACATCACTGTGTGGAAGGTGTCCTGCTGGAGAGAGGTCCCCAGTGCAGGCAGAGATGCAGTGGACAGCACAGGGCTCCCCTCCGAGGGTGTTTCCCATTCTTTGCCTCGCAGGCAGCCCCACCAGCTCCAGGCTGCTGACTCACCATGACAGCTCAGGACACACAACCTCATCATCCTCTTAGCAGAAAGCTATTTCTGACTCCCAAACAAACACAGGAGAAGCCCTGGGGAGGCCGAATGACAAGCAGCTGAGTGGCCTCCCTTAAGGAAGCAAATCCAAGGAGGTGATCGTCAGCCCTCTCTTACCATCTGATGAGCCTTAAACCCAATTTTGTCCAAAAGCTATGGACAAATAGTGGTGCTCTAACCACAGGATAACACACTCAGAAAGGCTGGCTGAGATCCTGGTGTAGCTGAAAGCAACTTGAGACCCGGCCAGCTCAAGCAGAGTATTTTGTTGTTGTTTTTTAAAAATGATATTCATTAAGACCAGGAGTCGGGCAAAGTTCCTCTCTTTTCGTCAGGCCAATGTGCTCTTCTGCAATTGCTAATACTGAAAGAAGGAGATGGGGGTAAAAAGAAACCTCGGAAAATAAAACTTATTTGGCACCACTGATTAAAACCAGTTTGTGCTTCATTGTGAAGGGCTGTATTTGCTCAAGGTTTATTCAGTTCTGGTCTCTTCCATCCACATAAGGTTTGTTTTAATGACCATGGAGTTATATGAATCTATTAATTTTTTTTTCCTGAAGGTTTCATAATAACAATGCCTGTTTTTTTCATACGGCACTTTACAGCCACGCGTCTGGAAACGCATTGCAAATGGGCAATTAGTGTCAGCCTTATTTTGAAGATGGAGAAACTCAAGCAGAGTCCGAGCAAGACAATTCCTATTGGAATTGGAGCTAGATCCTGAAAAAACTTTCAAAGACAGTTCAGCAAGGACAAGCGCAAAGCATTTCGTTCAGCGAAAGGGGAATGACTGACATGGCAATTGACTGTCCAGCACTGGGCGAGCCTGGCACGGCTCATGTTGCAGTAAAGCAGGAGTCACCAGTCGTCTGCCCTCGCAAGAAAGGCAACCACTGGACCAGGAGGTGTAAATGGGATTATGCCCTGCAAAGTCCTTAAGAGGTGCACTCTGCTGGCACCAACCCTGGGATGCTGACTCAGCTCTTGGCATCCATCACCTCTGAGGAGCGCGGTGGCCCAGAACAGACAGATGAGGGGACAGCGCAAGGATGGATTGACCCACACAGAGCTTTACCTTAAAGAAAAGAAGGAGGAAGAGGACTGTTGCAGTAATCACAGACTTCAAAGAGGCCACTGAAACCACTTACATCCCACATCCAGCTCTGGTGGAACACTCTCCAATGAAGGGTTGACTGTCACCGATTTAGAGGCTCCTATTTTTTAACTAGATCTTGTTTCTTTTCTCCAAGTGTTTTAATGGGGAAATCTGGAAAGGTTAAAGCTCAGAGTAGAAAAACAGCGAGACAGTATATTTTGAGGCAAATCTCCAACCCTTTACTTGGGCTAGGTGGGAGGCAAGAGAAAATGTTATATGCAGGGGCACATTAAATTATTAATATTATGTCTAGGTTGAGATTAATCAGATTCCAGAGACATATAATAACTGCCTCCTGCCCCCTCAGATATGGATGTGTGGAGGCGTGCATTTAATGAGCAGACTTGGATAAGGAGGACCACAGCCTGCAGGGAAACAGGTCCTGGGGCAGGACACATTGCCTTGCACCGCAGGGCGGAATCCAGCCCACCAGGGAAGAGCAGCCGTTGCACAAGAGCTCCTCATGCAGGGAGCTGAACAAGCATGTACGGTCCCACCAGCTCTCCCAGGGAGCAGGAGGGGGGCGAGCCGGGCTGCCCTCCCACACTCCTGTGAGGATGGTGCAACTGCAACTTGTCTTCCCTTCTTTTCTGCTCCGGAACAAAAGGATGTTTGGGAGACCTGCTACCAAATCTGGGCACCACCACAGATGCTGACACCAAACCTGCCCCCTTCCCCAATGCACTTGGCTGGATGGGCTTCTGCAAATGAGGGGTTGTGGTTGTGCCCAGCCACCACTGTTGATTTGCTGCCAGAAATATCGTGGAAATACATTCAGCCCTCCTCAGAGCTGCTGGATGGAACTCCACAGCCTCTGCAAAAGCTCAAAACCATCTCACCCCAGGGCACTGCACAGATTCCTGGCCTCTCCATCAGGTCCAGCCCATCCTGGGCTTCAGCATCCCGGGATGCCCAGCCCCAGACGGTGTTCCTGAGCCACTTCTTGTGGATGGGTCACCCGAGAGGAGCGTCCAAGAGCCACAGAGGAATAACTGAGCTGGTGCTGGGCACGTGGGCTGGCCAATGTCAGGCAGATGGGAGGAGCCGCCGGCAGATAGGGATGTGGGAGCAGGCGGAGATATGAGCCGGCCAGAGAGCCATCATCGTATTTCACTTTTCTGCTGATCCCCAGAAACCTGCCTATAGATCATCCTGCAGAAGCAACACGTGGATCTAATTCCCTAATGCTAGGCCTCGCTGCGTCGTTATCCACATAAATCCCAAAGCCCTGACACCAGCCTTTTCATCATTTAACCGGAGTTTATAGGGAAGAGGGAGAGGAGGGAGCGTAGGCTTGGAGGGAGAGAGGGGTCTCCGCAGCAGGCACAGCTCCTCTTTCCTTGTGGCCTTCATCCTCCTCAATAACCCTCTCTCTACTTCATACATCAGCTGATAACATGTGGGTCCTATTTCGCCCCCACCCTCCCCACATCTGAACTAGATGGCAGATAAAGCCATCCTGCCATCTGAGGCATTTTTGCAACTGCTCTTGATTAAAAAAGAAAAAACCCCTCTCAGTGTAATGAAGGCAAGGCTTGGGAAGGCTCCCCACGCCATCACCAAGTGCCCTGAGTGACTTCGGTTTCAGGCTGCGTGGTGCCTATCCTTGGAGCCAATTTTCTCCTGCCTTCAAGGTCATGAGCCAGTTTCTCACCTGGGGTTCACTGGAACAGGGAAATCCCTCCTTTTAATTACTCTCCCAGCTCACTTTATCTACTTCAACAAATATTAAATGCTTTAAATAATTTCAGTGGCATTAGGAATAAATCCATGCATTTTGGAGGCAGGCGATTTTGAGAGGGGAAGAGTGTTTCATCCAATTTATTTTTCAGTGTGAAAAGCAGGGGGAAAAAAAATTGCCTGACCAAATGAAGTAACAGAGAAGCTATCAACCAAACTGGGGACGTTTTCACCATCAGGCATTTCTGCCTATTATTTGTCATATGAAAATATAAAAAGTCTGAAAAGGAGCCTCAAGAAGATTTCTACTTCTTCAGAATTTCCATCCTACCCACTGTCAGCGTTGCTGGCAGGGAGTATTGTCCTCTGTGTTCACCACAAAGGAAAGTATTGAAACTGTGTAATTTGAAATCAGTCAGAAATTTGGGGAGCGGGGCAAAAGCAAGAGAGCAGGAGGACTCACATCTCCTGAGACCTGGACGAACATTTCATGACCAAGAGCTCCCAGCACTTTTAGGTGGGTCTCAGTTGCTGCGAGCCCTTGAAGTTTCTCCTTCCTAAAAAACAGAGAAAGACAATTAATTCAGCGCAGAGCTCAGGACCAGTTTTGCCCTGAAATCACCTCCCAGCACCACCAGTAGCATTTTGCTTCACGCATTCATTTATCTACCAATGTACTTGAGCGGATGATAAGCTAAATTTCCAGCCTTTCTCTTGTATTGCCACCCATGGGCTGTAAATCAGGTCCTCCATAGGTTTTCTGTGGCTCAAGCTGCTTTGCTGCCCTCCCAGCTGTGGGCTTATATGGAGGGGGAGGCTGCTGCCAGACAGCCCCGTTCCAGGGCTCTGGGGCTCGTCCCTGCACCTTGGGTAGGTGCCTATGCTCCACCCGGAGCAACAGCCCTTGCTAAACCCTATGGTTTGGAAGGATCCTGCACCAGGCTGGGAAATCTCAGTAAATTCAATCAGAGAGCAGGTCCTGCTCTTTGAAGCTGCCACAGACCAGAGCTTATGAGAAGTAAAGAGCAAAGAAAAATACAGAAAAACCCGAAAGAAGAAAAGATACTAAGAAGGAAAGAGATGGCGAATGGCAAGAAGGGAGTTAATGAGAGCCAGAAATGCAAGTTGGAGAAATGTTGATTTTATTTAGCATTAATTGCAGGAAAGAGCCTATAAAGTGTGGTAAAAAATATTAAGTACCACTATGCAATGCCAGCTTTGTGCCAGCCATCACTACGAAACAGGTGTATTATTCCTGGTTCCCTAGGTATAAATAAATAATTGCTTTTCCACATCTTTTTTACGATGGCATTTCATTATTTTTTACTGCCATATTGTTATGGCTCCAATTCCTCCAGAACAGATTTGCAGATCGGCCGGCGAGGGAACGCACATGCACGTGCGCATACGGATGCATACGCGGGCTGGCACATGTGAGCCGCGGGAGCTGGGTAAGTGGTGAGGGGTCTCGGATCACAGCATCCCACGGGAGCACACAAAGCCTGATCCCCATGCCCACAGGCTGAAATAAGCTGTCACCTGTGGTCCAAGCTCTGACAACGATGTCCGGATGAATACAGAAAGGAAAATTATGGCCACAGTCACAAAACGATGTGCATCACGACAGGGAACCATTCGGCAAATCCAGAGGGAACAGCTGTAACCAGCAGGTTGTCCAAGCTCCCTTTGCTGAGAGAGGGCTTGCCCTGCGACAGAACATTTTGGAGGACAACACCCTGGTTCAAGCACCGGTATAATGTCAGCCCGTTTATCGTGGCGTCAGGGACACAGAGCTGGGGTTTCCCTGAGATATCCCACCCATCTATAATTCCTTTTTACACGTATTGAGATTAGAAAAGGAAAATAAAACCTGTATGCCACTCCACTTTTAATTATCTGCTTGCGATCTGCCCATATGCTCTTCCCAGCATTGTCACACGCAGGTGTTGATACTGCCTGAGTTAAGCACAGCGAGGGCAGATCACATTTTTCTTGAGCAATGTTTATATCAGCATTTTGGGGCTTGTTTTATCGAGTCTCTTGCTTTTCAGAAGGGGACTCAGCAGGGAGATAAGCACTGGATGAGTTTTCCTAGCAATGTCTCTTGCTTCAGATGAGGCCACCAAAGACGTACGGGGAAGCAACGATTCCGTGGTAAAGCCTCAGTCCAAGCTCTGACCTGGAACCGTGGGCTCCGCAAATACGCATAAATCTTCAGCTCACGTCCAAATCACTGCAAGGTTCAGTGAAAATAGCAAAACTGCCAGTGAATCTAACCTAAGCTTTAGTCCAACTCCGGCGTGATTTACGACCTCAGGTGGAAACCATGAAACACGATGGCTTCAGCCCCAAGCCGAGGATGGTTGGCTGCCCCAGCCCAGAGGCAGCTGCGTTCGCTGCTGAAGAACTGGGACAGGCAGAAGCACAGATGAAATTAAACAGCAGAAAAACACAGCCCAACAAAGCCTGCAAACCCCGCTCTTCGTGTGCTGAGTAAATGTAGCTGACACACAAATTAAACCAGTGTCCTGCTCAAGTCAGAGACAGGAAATTAAACAAATGAAAGAATAATAAGGGCAAGCAAGCAATAAAGTTAATTTTTCTGATTGAAAAGTAGCAGTCCACTAGCTTCACCATTTGTGAACAGCACTTCCCTCAGTGCAGAATTCTGCAATAGTGCTACGGTATTTCAGGACATTCATAATGCCTTTCTAATATTTATTCCCCTATCAAAATAGTATCATAGACAGTGGGAGACACAATTATTTTTTCCTACCTAAAATCAAAAGAGGGAAGAGAGAGGGCTTCAGTCTCGGTGACCCAATTTTCTAGGGAAGAACGGTTGTCACATCAGCAGGGAAAGATGCTTCTGTCTTTCTCTGCTGGCAAAGTTGCCACCAGTCAGAAGCAGGAATGATCATTAACATGGCCGCTTCCTCTCCTTTCCCTGACCCTCGTTATCTATCTACCTATTAGCTTGGAAAAAGTAACCACAATAACAATTAGCATAAGATCCCAAGTGACATGACCAAGAAGACTTTTGACCGGTCGAGGTATCAACACTGCATATCACTAGTAGTCTCCAAATAATCATTCTCCTTCAGCCCTTGAATTTTGAGTCTCTTTAATAGTTTAACTGGGAAATCGGCGGGCAGGGAGGGGAAGGGTGGGAGAGGAGGGGATTTTTGCATCATTACCGTATTGAAAGGCGGTCATGAAGAGCCGCTCAGCTCCCACCTTGGAGGATGCCTGCAGTTTATAACCCGTGTTGGCGTGGGCTCACAGCTGTAACATCTGTATCCCATCCCAGTGCCAAGGCCCTCTTTTTTCCAACACTCGGCATACCCCCCCCCCCGACCCCGTGTGCATGTAAATCTCCAAAGGGAAACACTGCATCATGGTTTTTGACCAAAAAGGTAATCCCGGGCAGTACGTTAAAGCAACACCTGCAACGCGCTGCGGCTTTTCCAGCTCAGACTACTGTTATTGTGGCACAAGGCTTCCACCACCCTCCCTGGGATCCGCAGACGGCCGTGAGCTCATAAGCCCCAACGCAGACGGTTTACAACACCCCGCAGGCTTTTGGGTCACGAGGCGATGAGGAACAGGTCGCCGGGCCAGTGACTTCGAGGAGTCAGGGAAGGCGATGCTGTGCGTGCAACAGCCCCGTGCAGCGCCTGGGCCAGGCTCAGTGGGGCAGGGGCTGGTGGAAAGGGCACGTGCCATGGCAAGACAGAGACACCAAGAGCAACCGGGGCGCTGGGGAATGGGACAAACCGAATTTCTGCTGCTTGGTTGAACAGCACCCAGAATCACAAACTCTCTCTCGGTGCTGCTTCCAAGCGTTTCAGTTACACTTTTCTTCCATTTCTTTATGTTGAAGGTGAGCGACCACTGTCCCAACAGCAAAGCTGAAAACCCAAGTCCTGTGGCCTTTCCCAATTCTCCCCCATCTCCGCTGGGTGTTGTGCAAAGGCAGCTGGAGGTGAACGGCCTTTTCTGATGGTAGCGTTGTGAAAGCATCATTTCCCCATTTCTGGGAGCATTATCAATGTTCTGTTCTGCACCACTCTGCAGCCTCCAGCGTATTTACCCAGCCCTTGACACTCCTGACAGCCTCTCCTGCCTTCAAAGGGGGTTAGGCTAGCTGGAGATGCTCAGGAAAACATCTCTGATGCTGAACGTGATTAATTCACTGCAGAAGTAAGAAATTAATCACTTCACCTTTATATCGCTTCAATATCTTCAGGCAGATGAAACCTAAGCCAGTCTCCTGATTTTTCAAAGCTATTTCTCAGCCCTGAGACAGCAAGTGTGCCATGGACATAGATGCCACAAAAAAGCCGCCTGACCCCAGCTGTCGCTGTTAAAGCCTAACGCATCTGTCCTAGTCTGACCAAGCTTTTTCTTGAGGTGGAGGTTGGCAAAAACATAATACAGAGGCTCACTCACTCCCTGTCTTTCAGTGCAAAACCCAAGAGATTCCCAGCTCTTCTTATAGCAAAAAGTAAGCTTGCACTGAAAGGGTTTCTGCAGCACCTACCTTGTAAATGAAATCAGATTAGTAACAAAGTTTTTGCCTTTTATTTCAAGTGAAAGAAAGAGTGTGACAAGGAACCAGGAGTCTGTCTGCCATGGAATATTCCTGCAGTACTTAGGGCTGTGGTTTATTTTACTAGTGGTGACTAGTTCAAGCCACATTTAGTCAATAAATATGAGATATGAGGTCACTCTGCCATTTAGCTGTTACCCTGTCTACATATTTCACAGCTGGGTAGTAACCTTTTAACTAGCGTCTACCTCGGTGGGGAGTCTCCATAAAAAAAGAGCCAGGATCCATTGGTCGTGGTGGGGGATCAAGGCATAGGAGCACCATGGAGATTTCCGAGCAGGGTGAGTGGGAGAAAGGGAAAGCTTGGGGCTTTGCTTCTCACTTTCTTTCCCTGATTTCCCACATCATAGCACCCAGCCGAGGCACAGGAGCCTCTGAGCTGACCCTGCATCTCCACGCAGACAACAGGTGATGAAGAAGCACATCCCACATGCTGAGTTTTACAGCGAGTTTCCCTACCTTTCATATCAAAATGGGCCAAAAGAAAAATTTCCTCCCTTTTCCAGCTTTACAGAACAAACCTATCCAAGTTGAACGTTTCCAAGGGGTTACTTTCTCCTTTCATCCATGTCTTATAGTTTTTAACAGAAATTCAACTTCTTTAAAAGGTTAATTCTCCTTTTTCCATGTCCCTCGCTTTTCCTCACTGCCTTTGCTTTGTAATGAGGAGGACGCTTCCCTGGTTTCTGAGCTGGTAACTCAGGGCTAAAGTCTGGTTAAGATGGGGCATCTCCAAGTCCAATATTAACCCTTCACACTGGCACCTGTTGCAACAAAAGCAAAGTTTCTGTGATGGTCTCAAGTATCACCGGGAAGAAAAGCTGCATTCCCAGCCCTGATTTGAACCCTCCAAGGTTTCAAGTAAGGGGATCTTCTGTAATCCATCTTAGTGCCCACCCTGCTCCGTCACTGGCATGGTCCCGCCGAGGGCTCAGCCTCAGAGATGGCGGCAGCAATCCACAAGTAAGCAGTGAGCATGAGAAGGGACCCAGGCCAAGGCACCTGGCCTGTCTCCAGAAAGGTATTTAGGTATCTAACAGCAGTGAAATGCATGAGTGGATCTGGCAAGAAGCGGGCAGGAAAGAGAAAGCAAACCCATGAGTGAAAGAGGCCATGTTAGGGAAGCCAGCTGTGGACCAGATCGTGGAGCTGCATGGCTTTACATTAGCTCTGCCCATCATGCTGGCGTACGTGCGCTGGAGACGAACCGAGACCTGGGACCTCAGCTGGCCTCATCCTTCCCTCCAAAGTCCCATACCTGCCATGCACCCGCCAAGAGCAAACCCAGGGAAGGGGGGAGATGATGTGCCCGCCCTGCAGAGCAAGGTGCTAGAAAGTCCCTTCCAAGCATTGCACACAGTCTCCAAGAAGCGAGCCAGGAAAGCAGCAGCTCGGCGCTGCTGGCAGGGCCGCGGCGATGGCTGGGGGGAGTGCCCGGCTCCTGCCCTCCAGCTTGCCGGGAACCCCAGCCCGGCTCACCCTCCCCAGCGTCACGGCCAAGGCTCAGCACCAGCAGACGCGGCTCCGGTGCCGGGAGACGAAGCTGACTCCTCCCAGCTCATCTGGAGCCTCCGAAATCAGAACCTCTTCTGTCAGCTGCCTTTTATAGGGCTATAAAACCACAAGTTCATGTACGAGTCTGTCAGACGTTGGCCGGTATCAGCTTCTACCACCTCCAGCACAACCTCCCTGGCTGCCGCGCGCACGTGGTCCCTGCTCCCTCCATCCCCAAAGCCACCACCTTAGGACCAGTACCCCTCAGATGGGCACACAGACGTGGAAAGATGGACTTGCAGCAACACCAGCTCAGATGGACACGCCCAAGCGAAACAGGGTATGAGCGAGGCAACGAAATGCCCCTTATTTGGAGCCTCCTCATCCAAATGATGCTCGGAGGCATAAAAAGCTCTGCACCATTGGCACGGGGCTGTGGCTGGACACCCATCCACCAAACCCTCTCCATCACCCACCGCCGCAGCCCCCAGCCCCACGCAGAGCTTGGGAGCAGGCAGTCGTGCCACACGGTATTATCAGACACCACTAATAACGTGTACACTTGTAATGCTGGGCCCAGCGACAAGAATAACATGAAATAACACTGCTCCCACCCACTGAGAACACCAAGTGTGTCACACTGCTCTGTGTCATGTGTTTAAAAATATCTCTACTGACCGCCTTTTCTTCCCCCCCCCCCTTTTCTTTTCATATTTATTTATATTTTTTGAACGCCTAACATGGCCAGGTGGAAAAAGTTTGCATCAGAGCTGAAGCAGAGGACGGTGACGGGTGTCTGCTTGTTTTACGTTAAATGGGAGGGAAAAAAAAAAACCCCACTTTGCAATTACATGTTCTTTGCAGAGAGGTGTGGCCATTGGCACGGAGAGAGGTTTCAGCCTAAACCGCATAGACAGATGCTCAGGGAGGTGGCTTTTGTGGCCAGTGGAAATACACAAACAGGGGCAGCCTGCAGCTGAGATTTTATGGGAGCAAAGGGATTAGAAGCTAATTGAAAGGCTGAGGAAGAATTAGGTCCTTCTGAGGGCTTCCGCTTTGTGTTAGTCGCTTTGCCCAAAGCTGCATGAAAAGTTGGCAGCACCGGGTGACAGCGTTTGGGTCCCCGTCCGGAGCTGCAGGCACTCGCGCTGGCTCCGGATCCCACTGCAGCGGGGCTGGTGGCTGCGGCCGTCCCGAGCAGCAGGTCACCATCAGAGGGGAAAGCTGCATAAGCCTCAACTAGCCAAAACCAGCAGCCCACCGAGGTCCAAACCTGCATAAACATCCTTCCTACCCTTTCTCTGGCTGCAATTTCCCCCTCCCCCCCAAAAAAATAAGTGTTGGGGTTATATTTAAATCATCAATATGCATCGTTAACTTTCAATCGAAAGCATCCACAAATGGAGGCATCTGGGAGCAAGGCGTACTTGGAAAATAGCCAAAAGCAAACAAGTCAAATAATGGGTCAAATCACAGAGGTAAGGGGAATTTTGCCAGCTGAGAATCAGGGCTTTAAGGCAACGGTGAAGGAATTGGCAGTGCAATGGAACTGCGGGAGAGAATAAAGACAACTTTTTGGGAAAACAAAGGCTGAATCCCTCTATGTTACCCTCGCCTGGCCTGCCAGCCTTGCCAAAATGACTTTAAACCGAGGGCCATCGCACTTTGAACAGGTCCATCTCTACGCTGAAGACGGGACAAGCCGGAACAGCGTGAGCAATGCCAGCATGTGCTGCTGGGGGAGGCTTCATTTCCTTCCCCCTGCAATTCCCGGTGTCCCTCTGGGGTACACGGTTGCTTTGTAAACCAGCACAGAGTGGCTTGTGTTTCCAGATGCTGTATTTAACTGTCTTTTGTCAGCCTTCCCAGAGTTAGTCACCCATTCTTTTGCCTTTTCCTTTCGCACAGTTTTCCATATTCCCAAAAATTTTGCACTTTCCCCCTTCCCCCCCTCCCAACCTCACACCTCAGTTTGGGCTTCTCCCCATCACACAATCATTCCCGCAAACATCAGTCCCCCAGGTACCAGAATGTCCTTTCTACTGCCAGTGCTGTTGATGCCCATCACAAGAAAACATACTGGAAATTAACGGCTGAAACCGTCCCAGCTTACAGTATTAAATTATGCTAAGTTAGGTTTTGAGGTTTGTTTGGGTTTTTTCAATCAGACAAAAGCACAGCCACACAACAACCACTTAAGAGTACTTTAGTGATGCTGAAGTACTCGTGTCACTGCAGGGGACGTGCCAAGCCAGCACAAAACTCATCCTGGAACCCTCCAGAGCCGAGCCTGGAGTCTGGCTCCAGCAGAACACTTAAATTCACAAAGTTGACACAACTCTCTCTTGCCCAACGAGGCATAAAAGCATCAAGAGCCAGACAGTGCTGTCCATGTCACCTCTTCAGCCTAATTTAATCGTGCAGAAAAATGGGTTTTCAGCAATTTTTCGTTCTTTTTCCAGCATGGGAAAAGGATAAAAACAATGCAGTGGGAGGCCCTGAGCTTAAAATCTCTCCCCTTAATTTTTTTTTCCCTTCTTGCTTTCTTCCACAATAGCAGGCTGAGACACCAAATCAAATTGCTGGCCGAACGCACGGCTGCTGCAGGGTTGGAAAAAGGCAATCGAGCGGTGCCTCCAATTGCCATGTTGTGGCTTTCGGGAGGCTCAGCTGCCGAGCTAATTTGGTGCAGTTTCCTGTTTTTCTATAGCAGATAGGAGGAGAGAAGGGAGATGGAGCTCATCTGAGCTGCTGGAGCTTGCAGCTCCTGGGCTGAAAAGCTCAGTGCTCAGAGCCCCAGCTCGAGCCCGTGGTTAACACGAAGCCCTAAGCAGTTTGTCTGCTGCGAGGCAACACATATACAAACTGCAAAACACACACAAACCCACGAGTGTATGCAAATAAATATATGTGTACACACTGCACGTATAAACACCCACTACATACGTATATACTCGTATTAAAAATGCAGAACATACCCATATGTTGAATGCATTGTAAGGATAGCAGTTTCCACGGCACTGCTATATTTTATGGAGCCAACTAATTGACAGAAACCCTCGCATGGCCCCGTGCTGAGCCACAGAGCCCTGCCCAGCTCCTCAGCCAGGCATTACAGGCTCATACCTGACTCAGCGACAGCAATTCTCCAGCCGGTATTAAGCAGGGGTTGCTCAGAGCTGCCCCCAAGATGTCTGATTCGAGGAAATGCCACTTAGAAACAGGCTTCTTTTGGGGAGCTCGCCCAAAGGGGCCTCGCCGAAATCCTTGCCCCAGCTCCCTTCACCGGCACATCTGTGCAAATAAACAGGAGGCACTTCAAGCAGCCGCCGTCCCTTCCGCGCGAGGCACGAGCTCATGCCAAGTCAGTGACCGTGAGAAGGCTGTGCATGCCACAGCCCCTGGTTTGAACATCTGCTGTCCTAATAGGAGCTGCAAAGCACAGCACACGCCGATTCCTGACATGGATGGCGATGGACGGATCTTAAAAATGAATTTCATCATCTGTACTAGGGAAGGATTTCACCACGGGCAGTTGGTCCCATCACTAGCACA
>Ga0181612_125598_pt1 | contig 13775 bp, 3 predicted proteins | sample HoacroProtozoa21_FD_119630 | JGI IMG/M metagenome (GOLD analysis project Ga0181612, IMG submission 119630) | Hoatzin crop microbial communities from Cojedes, Venezuel. Combined Assembly of Gp0051906, Gp0051904, Gp0051908 | reverse complement strand
TGAAGAACTGCAGCCTGTGGGAAGGATAAGCACCCACGGCGGAGCAGGTTATGGAAGACCATGTCCTGTGGGAGGGACCTCACGTTGGAGTAGCGGAAGAGTGTGAGGAATCCTCCCCCTGAGGAGGAAGGAGCGGCAGAGAAAATGTGTGATGAACTGACCACAACCCCCATTTCTCTTCCCTCTGCGCCACTTGGGAGAGGAGGTGGAGAAAATAGGGAGTGAAGCTGAGCCTGGGAAGAAGGGACAGGTCGGGGGAAGGTGTTTTAAGATCTGCATTTATTTCTCACTATCCTACTCTGGTGTGATTGGTAACTAGTTTCCCCAAGCTGAGTCTGTTTTGCCCATGATCGTAATTGGTGAATGATCTCTCCCTGTCCTTACCTCAACCCATAAGCCTTCTGTCCAGGTGAGGAGTGCAGCAATAGAGCAGCTTTGGTGGGCACCACACACAAGACAGTACTATACTTTTGTTATTGTAACGACTATATCAGACTTTACAAGAAGTATGTTTCATCATCTTACGTTGTCAAATGGTTGTGAAAATGTTTGAGAAAAAGACATCTACAGCCCGCAGGTAGAAAAGTGCATGAAGGCAGTTAGAAAAACCCAAACACCCTTTTTCGGAGTTCCCAGAAACTGAAATAAAATCTTCACTTTTATTACATTAACCTAAGGTTGACATTACCTTTGTCTTCTGAATGCACAGCATAGGAAAAAAACCACATTTTTTAGAGCAAGGAGCTCTAACAGTTTTGTTCATTTTGCAGCACTGCGAGACAAATATGTCAGACAGGAGAGAAATGCTGCTCTTGCTGGGCAGACTGTTACACTCACTTAGACAAATTCAGAAATCTTTACATGTCCCTAGGTTGACCCTAAATTAATAAAAGGTTTGGTACACAAACGAAGCCAACATCGGAATGACAGGAGCTCAGGTAAGGTTAATATTGAGAGGACAGTGATATACATACTTTTCTGTGTGCTGAGCCTTCAGGTTGCAGATATATTTGCTTATGTATTCCTTGAAAGCTTGAACAAACAAGATATTTTTACTACTGGGAAGTCGGGCTCGTAACCACTCATTCATCCCTGATGCACAAAAATATGTATGATCAGAAATGTCAAACTTATTTTCCTTAACATAGTTTAGGATAAGGTAATTTAGGTACTAAAAGGCAATTTACATACTAAAGAAAAAATGAGATTTCCTAGGTTCATTCTGACTTTTGTGGTGGTAGTAAATTATTGTCTAGACTCACATATACTTTTTACACAAAACGTGCTTACTCACATGTACATTGATGGACCATCAACATCCCACTCATTTTCCTAATTGTTGGGGGGGGGATGTTTTGCAAGAATTCAATGACATTCATACGATCTTGGTTTGCAGGAAGGGTAAAATTATGTGACAACCAGATTGGTTATGAAATTTTTCAAATGTGCAACATCACTGCTATGCATAGTCTATGGACTGCAGAGAAATTTCAGAGTACCTAGCTGTCTTGCTTCTGCATTAATAGTACTTTATCTGAGTCTACACCGCTTTCACATAGACGTCTCTACGAGAGGTCATGAAGTCCAGCAGGGATTTTGCAAAAAAATTATTAATTGTATTGATGAACACTTACAAAATAGTACAAAGTGTTCCTTACAGAAATCATGAGTAAAAAAAAAAAACAAAAAAAATCATCCACCCCATTAGAAATATGTTATTCTATTTATGGATCACATACTTCTATTTGACTTATTGTGACATGGCTTTAAAAAGTATGTTTGTGAATATGTGCACTGAAACATTCTTTTTTTGTAGAACTGTAATAATAAAATATAGCTTGACATCTATTTTTATGTCTAAAAATTCACATCAAATAAATCATATTAAGTAGTAATAGCGTAGGAATAGCATTGACTGTGTGGTAACGACAAGAAAAACAGGGTATCAAGGATTTTTTCTTACAGGCCTATAGCTTTCCCAGGGAGTAGACACAGAAGATACATCTGATGGCTCATCAGTAGTCTTAGTCCATAAAAAGCTACAGGAAACAGAATGCTGTACTTTAACAGCTTTATGTCAGCAGACATTTAGTACAATTTGAATATGTCTTGCCTTTCCTACTGTTAATGGTTTTCCCTATCACTATGCTTATGCCAGGAAATTTGAAAAAGTCATGGTCTCTCTTCTGGTCCCAAGGGCAAGCAGAACAAATATGTATAACTTGTAACCATATAAATAAGCTCTCTGCTTTCATTTTTCTATCCAAAAAGAGGAAGGCTCCATCCATTACAATGCTCTAGGAGGAACGACTGGCTCATGCCCAGGCATTGCCTGGGACAGGCATGGGCTCACAAAGCTGTAGAATCACTTTCTTTGCAGAGGACCTCTGAGGCTGCCTCGCTCACCCCACTGCTCAGAGCAGGGCCAATTTTGTTAGTGTGAATTTTGCAGTTCAAACTGTTTCAGCGCAGCATCTATGTCCACCCCCTCACCCTGCTTATTCATTTTATAGTTCATAGACCCACGGGAAGTGTTCTGGCAGGACTTGACACATACCTGTGAAACTTCAGATGTTGATACCAATGTTTTCCATACTGTAGAGTAGAAGATCTCCGTTTCCAGAGAAACCAGCCAACAGTTTTCAAGAGCACTAATTTCAGAAGCACTATTTATCCACTCTATCTCTCTATTCACTCACTCTAATAGACACTTTATCTTCTGAGAGAAAAACTGTAGAACCCGGCTCTTATCCCTTAGCTGGGGTAGTCAGAACTTACAGCAGCAGGGGCAGATATGATCTCCAGAACTTTATTAACAATTACTTCTGGTCTGGAATCATTATTTGATAATGGTTTCAATTCAAACTTGTAAAATGAGAACAGAGTAATACTATCAAGATATTTTGTAGACTCTAAGGCAGTCCTATTATTTCATAGCTGGCACAGAAGTTAAACATGCTATGCTCTGATTTATTGCAGAATGACATATAGAACTGAAATAGCTTAATAATAATCAGTAACATCAGCTCTCCCAGTTACCTCTCAGATAGGCATGAAGGAAAAATAAACCAGTAATCTCACTCCATTTAGCAAAGGTAAATAAAATGTCTGATTTATTAAAAGTATGACAAAATAGAGGTATTATTTTGTGGCCTGAACATAGACAACAGGCTAACATTTCCTGAATTTTAATCAAGGTCAGATAATGTATCTGAAAATGGCACAATAATCTATGCAAAAAAAAAAAGAAACATAACACCTAATGGTTACTTGGAGTCCTTTTGAGAATCACTTAGTATATGTCAAAGACCAAATCTCAGTGTAAGTAGCATGATAACTGCATGGTACTTGGAGGCTAAGGTACTTAGGATCTTTGAAAACAGAAAAGAAGTCATTTCCCTTGTAGCTAAACTGCCGAATTGCAAAAGACCTTTTCTGTCCTCACTTTCTGGGTTTGCTTAGCACGTTTGTGTGCTACTGTATAACATCCTTAACACTAGCCATTGATAATATACTCCTCTGACAGAGACTTTTCATTTGCGCTTGACACTCTTCCACAGAGCACAGACCTTTAGCAGTTCAGCTCCGATTAATCGGTAATTTTTTGGTGATAAGGTTCAAAAAAGTGAGTAGAAACTGTATCTACATCAGATGTTGAATAAGAATGTTATTTCATAAATTTCATTGTTTTGAACATGAATAAATTTCATTTGTTTCATTTAATTTCATACTTGGAGCCAACCCAAATAATATGTGGGCTGAATGTATTCTTCCTATAACTTCAGAACAATGATTCGCTCCTTAGTCACATTCAGGCTTTATTGTTAAAGTATCTGTCTTTTGATGACTAAAAATGATTCTTCTTTACATCAATGTTTAGGTAGACAACTTTGGACTTACCAACATAACAGGTTTTTTCCACAAAGGATTTATGTGTGGTAAAGTAAGAAAAATAAATCCATCCATTCTGACTTTTAGACCATAGCTGAAAGCACTAAGCTCAGCCTCCTTCAGCTGCTTAGACCAATATGAGATATTATGAGGATAAATGACAGATACAGTTATTACATCCAATGGATCAAAGTGGAATTAATATTTGACTTCATTTCTGCTTGTTTCTTAGCTGCAAAAGCAAGACTAGATAATATTCAAAGACACCAATCAATATTTAACCACTTACTATTTAATGTGAATTCTGAGAACATTCAGTTTCAAAATCATTTATTGTAAAGTCAAATTAATTATTCTTTGGAGAGTTATAATTTATGTACCAAGTTTATCCTTCTCAAACATTTTCACTAACAAAGCATAAATATGTGAAATTCAAAAACATTGATACATGTTAGTTTTCTTCTATTATTCATAAAATCAAAGATTCATTACAAAAAAATGTTTACTTCAATTTAGCATATTCAGCATGTTTATATATACTTGCAATTATTCTTATGTGGTAGGTGCTATCAGTGGATCGAAAGTATAGTCATATGAGAAAATTAAAGTGCATCAAGAAAGAGCAGATAGCTAATAGTATTAGAACTTTTAGAAGCATTATTAGCATGTAAATATATTTCTGTAATTAAATAACCTGACTGCATTACCAAATTTTATTCATTTAACCAATAAATTTTATTAAAAACTGTAAAATCAGTCCCAGGAATCTAGAGTCCACTACTTTCCTAATCATCTGATTATTCTGTCTGCTGATCTACAAAATTATGCTCCTTGATATGAAATTTTATCTAGCTTCCTGACTGTCCTTGTCTAATGTCTACCTTAATGTTTAGCATCTTTGTCTGGCATGAAGTAGCTATGACAAAATTATGTTTCCTGAAGTTAAGTTGAGCTTAGAACTCTTTTTCTAGTTCCTTGGCAAATGCTCACAAGTGAAAAAGAAAAGGCATTAACATTGTAATGGATAGGAATCCCTTAATGGATTTAAATGGCATTTGAATATCTTCTTGACTACTTCTGAACTGCTCAAGCTTCTAAGCTCCAGCTTAAACAGAGGCACAAACTTCAAAGTTCAAATACCAATTCCTGTGGATTTGCAAGAGCCTGTCCCCAGGTACAGTGATGACTTTGGTGTCCAAAATGAAGCTAGGCCTCTCCAGGCTTAGCATTTCTGGGCAACATGTAGTCTGAACGGCTGTCTTGAGCTTAAGCATTTGCTTTCCAACTGATGCGACTCTAAAAGTTACAGTTGGAGGCCTAAGTAAGTCCCCGAGGATTATTTCTTTAACCAATCAATGTATTAGATAGTCATAGAAGATAAAAAATTCTTCAGCATTAAACATTTGCTTTCAAAATAGACAACAGTTATAGATGGGAACTTCCAGAGCAAAGAATCTGTATACAAAGTTCTGCTGTGGTTCACATGAAAAGCAGAGTTAAAAACAGGTCTGTTCAGTCTCAGATGGCAATCCTGAGTTAATACCATGGTGACAGGAACTCAAAACAATGCATTTGGACAATATCTGATCTTCTTCGTCCCTTAATTCCCATCCTTCTCTCCAGCACCTCTAATTGATTGGTTAAATTAGTATTTGGGTATTTATTCATATAGCTCCTATATTTGTCTAATCTCCTAATGTGTTGTACTGATGGTCCGATTACAACTTAGAACCATATATTCTACTGTCAGAAAGACACCTGAAAGTGAGAGATTGCACCATTCAAATCATAACTCTTGAGTCATTTTATGAGCTACCTCTTAATCTCTCTGTGCTTAAGTTTACCATCTATAAAACAGATGACCGTATGTGCCTATCTCATAAGTGGACTGTAAGGATAAGTACGTAAAAGATGTAAAGGTACTGTGGTTGAATACCAGACACACACAACTATGAATGACGAAGAAATTCCAAAGGCAAAGATCCTACTCTGATACAGAAATTAGATCATGGACAGTCAGATTTAAGAAACCACGCAGATTAAGGAAACTGCACTGAAGTATATTTCAAGGCTGGAACTTAAGAGAATAACAGTAACACTTTCACATGAGAGTTTATCTATAAAATAGTCTCTATGCTTGCCTACATTTTTTTATAATATTGCAACACGTGCTTAAATGAATACAGTAAGAAAATACTAAACAGTTTTTGAAAAGTACTGCAGGACCGGAAAGAAGGAAAAGAGAAGATAAAAGCACCTATCCTTTTCATCTATATATAAATAAATTTCTGTTTTCTAGTGTGAGGTCAGACAGTAGAAGCAGAAAATGCAACTTTTAGGACAAACTAGGAAGTTGTGGATATAAAAATTCTAGTATGATTACGAATTCAAATTACATTAAAAACAAATCTTTGGAATCTTTTGAAAATAATACTTTTTAAATTTTCTCTCCATGTATGCAAATTCCCAGGAAATATAAAATTCACATTCAGATGAAATCACATGTCTTTCCTGAATCCCAGCAATTGGTATGCCCCATCTTTTAGCATTCTACTGTCAGAAAATTTGATATCCAGTTTCCCATTACTTTGGATCATGTCCCAGAATCAGTCTATTGGAGTCAGGGTGGGAGTAAAAATATGCATTTCAGTCTGCCCTGCTGACGTCTTTCCCAATTCTATAAAGCATTTCAATATTAATTGAAAGAAACTGCATATCACAAAACAGTTGTCCCTAGTCTGAAGAATTTACTTCATAAAGAAAGGACAAGAAAAGACATTACGTTCTCCATCTTTTTGCTCAGTAATAACTCCAGCAGAGCTCTGCTCCAAATGAAGTGACAATGCTGCTTACTGGGGATGGCTTTTTACTGCCATACTTTCAAATATCCCATGTCACATCTGAGACATCTCAAAACAAATGATCAGCAGATATTGCCTCATAACCAACCCATTGTATCCGTTACTAAGCAAGACAGCCAACTTTAAATTCACTTTTCTTATTAAATTGAACTATTATGTATATGGCCTATAAAAATCTCAATTTTTGTGTGAAAATGAATTAATAAGAATTTTGGAAATCACTGTTGCTAAGAGCACTTCCAGTTAATAACCAAAATGGATTAACCAACGAAGTGGAAAAACACCATGTAGATAAAGTAACACCATACACAAGAGAGCTGACATTGTACTTAGATCTATGAGCCTTAAACAGGCCAATCAAGCAAAAAAATTAGCAGATGCCTAAATCTGTGATGTAACAAATGGATTAACTGATGTCAGCATTTTAAGCACTCTGAACAGCTCTTAAGGGTACTGCCCGAAGAAATGTCAGCGTTAAAGTACTTTTATTACCTCACTGGGGAGATATAGATTCACTCAGTTACCCTTTGATTTTTGAGCTCAATAGCTTTTACAGAAGCACAGACATTATATAAATTATGTATTTAAAATGGTTTCACCTTAATGAGATTAAATAACTCTTGTCCAGATGTGCATTTTAGCTGTTCGACCTACCACTAAATTTCAAAACAGGAAATTACCTTAGTATCGAAGAGAAATAAGAAACTTATTATAAGGAAAACATCAGAAGCTTCAATTTAGTTTTGAATTTTTCTGGTGATTGTATTTGTTTGTCTATTGTATTTATAGTGACTAGATGGAAACCCACTAATCAGTTACTTTAATATGATTTTTTGGTGCCATAAACATTTACTCTCAGTTGTTCCACTGAGATAACCCCAGATTTGTTTATCTGAAAGTTCTGCCAAATAATTTTTTAGGTAACTTGAGGGGAAATAAAATAATAGACTTATTTGCTGTCACATACAGAACACTCTCTACACTTTTAAAGTTTTAATTTAATCAGCACATTTCCTAAAATTGGCTCCTAAGAATGCTTAAGAAAGGCACTGAAAGATGAAATTGCCAAAATTTGACAATTAAAGTTATTAAAAGGTAAATAATTAAAGCAAGACATCTTGCTTTTCCGGTAAGAAAATCACTTGAGTGAAGACTGGTACTAACAAATATGTAAGCCCGATTACTTCAAAATGAATGAGTCAAGCTGAAGGAAACGATTTGATCAAACTCTTAATTGGAAGAAGTTTCATATTTCAAAAATACATTTCTAGTCACAGAGCAAGACAGGATAGGCAGTAGTCCGATAACTGAAATACTTGCCAGTGAGTCGAAAGATGCAGGCTCAAGATTACAGAAGTCATGGATCAAGCTAAAAGCATAGAAATCACTTAACAATTACCATCATGGGCAAAAGACACTTGACATGGGGAAGATCATTTTATTGCTAACTAAAATATACTGGAATAATAAGAAACAAAGATCAAAATTAAAACAACATCTTACTCCCACCCTCACCTCTTTCCAGGTTCAACTTCACTCCTTCATTCCTAAATTGCTCTACCACTACTACCCCAAGCGATGCAGCAGGGATGGGGAACAGGGTCCATAACAGCTCCTCTCTGCCACTGCTTCCTTCTCACACTTAAGCCCTCCTCTAGCATGGGTGCCTACCTTGTGCTGCAGTCCACCAGGATAAACCTACTCCAGCATGGGCTCACCACAGGCTGAAGATATCTGCTCCACCATGATGTTCTTCAAAGGCTGTAGGAATATCTCTGGTCTGGCACCTGGAATAACTCCTCCCCCTCCTTCTTCTCTCACCTTATTTTTTGCACTGTTGATTCACACGTCTGGGGTTTTTTTTCCTCAGTCTTCTCTGATCATCGGGCATTTTTGCCCTTTCATAAACATGTACTCACAGAGGTCCCACCAGCTTGGCTGCTGGGCTCAGCTGTGCCCCATAGTGGGTCCTTAGCAGCCAGCTGGAACCAGCTGTGTCTGATATGGGGACAGCCCCTGGCCTCTTCTCACAGAGGCCATCCCTGCAGCCCACCTTGCTACCTACACCAAATACAGCAACTAACTTCAATAATAACATAGTAAATCAACTTCACAATTATAGATATGAGTGGTTTTGATATGTTCTTTCATTATTGACATCCACAATCAAATGTGTATCTGCTATCTATGAACAAGCATTGTTAGGAGTTCTTAGTATTGATTACTTTCATGTTTACCTAATATTGAGATTAATTTGTTGGTTCCAGTATTTTATCTCGATTTGATATTGCTTTATACATGCAGGAATATTAACCAGAAGTAAAGATACTATATTGTCTGTATTTTGGCATTGTTGTAGATCTACTGAAATATCTTGTTCAAACTCAAGAAGAATAAATAGATGTCAGTTCCCAAAAAAATCCATGAAATTATACAGTAAGTAAAGACATAAAAAGATCCACTAGAAGATGAAACTATGAATAAAGTGTAATTATTTAACTCTTTGGTTACGTGGCCATTGGAAGAACCTGTCAAGGAAGAAATCTCCCTTGTAAGTCTGTACATTGAAAATAATATACATGTCAAAGTAAGCAATAGCAGGGGTACCTTATTATTGTTTCAGTGAAAATCTATACATTAAGTAGACATCTCCTCCTATTCTATTTCTCCTTTGAAATTAATGAACTAATTAATCAACTAATCTCTAGTTCAGGTATTGTGAAATACTGTAGGCTAAATAAAGAGATGACAGTTCAAGTGGATGAACTTCGCTTTGAGAAAGGAAATATGGGCTTTCTGCATCCAGGACTTGTACGTGCATGGAAACAGACTATCCCTTGCTCAAGAGATCTGTACTCCACTGCCAGAACACCACCAGTGCTACAAAGAGCTGCAATTCCTGAAGAAGTATGAACTATGTTGAAAAGTACAGACCAGGAGAACATACACCGGATGTGGTATCATAAGCTCTCGGCTGGGCAAGCCAACAGAGAAAATATTGGAAGTGCGAGCTAATCTAGTCATATCCAAATTAAGTTTTTTTTAAATCTAGAAATAGGGGAAAAAAGTGTGTATGTCACTTACGGACTTATCCACAGTGATGACGACCTCCAGTGCTAAAGCAAAATATTTCAGTGTAATACACATGATTCAAATCGAAGCAGTTTAAGAGGTAGCTCTTTCAGCAGGCATATCTGGAAAATCAGAACTTCAAATTATTACACTTAAAGGAAAAGGCCAACAAAAAAAATTGTATCAGTCAGCATAGACATATAGAAGGAAAAGTATTAATATCATATAAGACAAAATAGAACAAAGGTAGCCAATAAAGTGGCTGAAAAGAATATGACGAAATTGCATAGGAAAGTGCGTGTAGCTAGCGGGAAAAAAAATCAGATTTTTTGTCTACTAATAAAAGAAATTACTACTTAACAGAAAAATTACTACTTAATGAACTGAGCACCATGAGTGATTCAGAGGTATTCAGGTATTCACAAAAGATTCTCAAAAATATTGACACAGCAAAAGAGGCTACATAAGAAAACAATAATGGGAAAAACTGTGATCAAAGAATGGGAAGTAATAACATACTTGTGTAAATTTGCAGAACATGGTAAAATAGTTAGCGCTGGTTTTAGAGCTAAGATTATGCTGAAGACACAGGATTAGAATTAAATGGTCACAGAAACCTCTACAAGACTTTTATAAAAATAACTCCTTTTGCAAAATACAATAAACTATTTTTGTACTAACAACATAATATGCATTCTTGGAACAATGATAAATGTATCAGTTTTCATATGTATCAGATACGTTGTCAAAGAATTACCTGACACGCAAGAGATTATTTTTTAATTATGGTTTTGGCGGTAAGGTGATAGAAATTTGCACTGGATCAGCTGATAACAAGCTTATTCAATTTAAAGTATGCTACATACAAGTTTATAGTTCTCTGACATAGATTACTAATTTCCAGGGTCTGCCTTTAAAAATATTTGGTAACATTTAACAGCTTTAGATTATGTGGGCTAAGTTTTGATTTTGTAAGACAATTAAGAATTGTTTAGGTCAAAGGTGCTAGGCCTACCTTCAGAGTATTTCCCAGGACAGATGAATTCTATAGCAAAGTTTTTTGGACTTTTCCACATGAACAATAATCAGAAAACATAGTGAAAATAAAATGATTGCTTAGAAAAATGGAAAAAGATTACTAAAGAAATTAAAATGAAAATGGAGAGGGTTCTTCGTTTACACAGGTAAAAAAGACAGCATAGATGGGATAAAATTAAGGTAATTTAAAATAGTTTAAATGGTTCCCAGGATTTAAATGAAAATTTAGCCTTATTACATTTTACATCTATGTAAACAGTCAGTACAAGGTGTCTTCCTCCTTACTGTGTTTTACCAGTAAAAACATGGTTAGTGATTATGTCCTTATAATGTGTGGGTAAAGTTGGTGTACAGCTTCTTTTCTTATTATCTCAAATCTGGAGGCAAGCACAATGACATAGCAGAAGTCAGTGACAACTGTGGCCTTTGAGGCATCAAAACTTAAAAAATGGCTTGATATTATAGGATTTGTGTTTTATAGCTTATGGGGGAAAGTGAAATGTATAAAACATATGGTTTCTAAGGGAATTTCAGTCTTAAAATTAAGGGTAAGAGCAGAACTGGCTAAAAACAAACTAAGGCAAAACAAAGTAAAGAAGATTTCAGCATGGTTCCAAAAAGATGGAACAGGTGGAAATTAAATAATAAGACTTAGATTGTTTGGTTACTTTTCTTTTAACTCTTTTCTGGTCTTAATAATACTTGGAAAAATCTCATAGGAACATTATATTGGAAAATATCTAGAGAAAATCAAAAAGCAACAGATCTTTAAACTCAATTCCAATTAAAGAGTATGATTCCTGAATAAATATGAAGGATTTTTCTAACAGCGGCTGGAGACTACTAAAAATTTAGGAAAGAGGACATGAATAATAAATGAGTGATTAACGTAAGGAAATAAGAATGAGATATTCAGGATTATATCAGTATATATCATAAGTATTTGATAAAATGTTTTAGCAGGGTCTGCAGATAACTAAGAACAGAAGAAAGGCTTTGTGTGTCTCTTGTGTCCTCTTTCCACCAGTGGCTGTAAGTGAGTACTTAGACTAGAGTAAGAAAACTGCAAACATACTTCAGCTTAATATCCTATTTTCAGCTCAGTGGCTTGCTGATCTACAGAAGGTTTCTATATATTTAGTAACCTAAATCACTCTCTTTTCCACAGATATGACCTGCTTCCTTCTGTAGGCATGCAACTTTTTAATTCCATTGTGCCCTTTGACAAAGAACTCCATTCTTCAGAGGAGCAATCTTCTTTTCTTTATTTTGATCTGGCTTCATTTATTAGTTTCTAGTCTCAGACCGCCAAGAAATGCTGAATCCTCAAGCCCTATACACACGTGTCGATGACAGTCATACCACTCTGTCATGTCCTTCCTCTCTTTTCCAGACTTCCTTATTTAGTTCTGCTTTGCACTGGAACTGGACCATACTTCTGATCATCCTTGTCTTCCTCCAGTTTTCAGTTCTATGTTATCCTTTTAAAGACTGAAAAGACCATAACTGCAGACAGTATTCAAGGTGTAGACAAACAGACTTATAATAAATGATTTTTGTTCTCTCTTCTTCGTTAATGATTGTAAACATTTATTTCTCACTGCTACTGAGCACTGAGTTGATATTTTATGGGGCAATCTGCAGTAAAATAAGAAGTTGTTGATGCCCCATCCCTGGAATGATTCAAGGCCATGTTGCATGGGGCTTTGAGTAACCTGGTCTAGTGGAAAATGTCCCTGCCCACCTTAGAGGCATTGAACCTAGACGATCTTTAAGGTTCCTTGCAACCCAAATCAAACTATGATTCTAGGATATGCTCCTAAATGGTATTGGTGAGTTCAGAGTCTATAATTTTGTATGTAACTTTTCCAGCTGCATTTTTTCGTTTTACCTACACAGAATTTTATCTGCCATTTAACTTCCCAGTTGCTCAGTCTCATAACTCATCATATTTTCAGCTGACCCTTGTCCTGATTATTCTAAATAATCTAACACCTTCAGCAAACTTTCATGCCTTTCTACTCTCTCTGCTTTACATCATTTATGAATATTTTGAGCAACACAGATTGCAGCACATGTCCCTAATGAGTTCCACTGCTGACATAACTCTGCTCTCCTGAAAAAAATTACTTCAGTTCTGTTTCTTATTTTAACTGGTTAGTTATCCACATGAGGACCTTCCTCTTGTGCCCTGACAGCTTAAATTTTTTGCTGAGGGTATTTGCCAACAGAGTTTTGGAAACCAAAATAGACTTACTATATCCAAGTCTGCACTGACCCAGTGTTGTAGAATTAGTCATTTCTGCAGTTTGGGAAGAAACATACACGTAACTCTGTAAATTTTTAACCTACTTATCACATGTAATGTAGGGTAATACTTTGCATGTGATTGCTGAGTTGCAGAAGCAAAGTGCGGTGAATGGCATTACTCCTTTTTCCAGTGAGGGTGTGGGGACCTGCTCTAAGTTTCTGTCAATGTGCGTGCAGTGTACTTAACCAGAAAAGGCACTGCTTGAGTGTTACGCGTTTACGTGGCAAGGTTTTGGGAGCGGAGAGCTATAGGGGTGGCATCTGTTAGAAGCTGCAAGAAGCTTCCCCCATATCTGATAAAGCCAGTGCAGCCAGCTCAAAGACGGACCCACTGCTGGCCAAGGCCAAGTCAAGCAGTGGCAGTGGTAGTGCCTCTGTGATAACATATTTATGAAGGGGAAAAAAACTGTGGTGAAATGGCAGTTGGGAGAGAGGAGTGAGATGAATTGAGAGAAACAACTCTGCAGACACCAAGGTCAGTGAAGAAGGAGGGGGAGGAGGTGCTCCAGGCACCAGAGCAGAGAGTTTTTCCTTGCAGTTCACGATGAAGACCACGGTGAGGCAGGTTGTTCCCCTGCAGTCCATGGAGGTCCAAGGTGGAGC
>Ga0181612_164749_pt1 | contig 13776 bp, 8 predicted proteins | sample HoacroProtozoa21_FD_119630 | JGI IMG/M metagenome (GOLD analysis project Ga0181612, IMG submission 119630) | Hoatzin crop microbial communities from Cojedes, Venezuel. Combined Assembly of Gp0051906, Gp0051904, Gp0051908 | reverse complement strand
TCTGTTTTGTTTTAATTGTCATTTAAGTGTTAACTTACAGACCGAGAGAGGCAAGGAGACCTGTATTACACTTGTGTATTGCTAACATGCACCTAGAGCAGCATACTCTTTTGAACCTTATTAACCACTGAATTTTAAGCAGACTAAATTATCAGCATTTATATTTGTAGGATACTTCACTGAGATTGTTTATGTAAATATAAGTGAGAGGGAAAGACAGAGAATGCATTGTGCAAGGACAGCGAAGGACAGGGAGAGGTCAATCCAACCATGAACCTAAGGGGCATAGAGTTTTCTAATTTAAACAAATCTTGTGAGGAGACCCAGATTCTGGAACTCTCCTTGTCACAGAGCAGATTTCTTGACCTGCAAAAAATTATCCACTGAAATTACACTAAGAAAGGGCAGATAAGCCTGGTATGTGGGGCTTTTGCAGAGGAATGGTGAGGAGTGGAAACAGTGCTACCGCTGACGCTACAGAAAGCATTCGTGAAGTCATCAAGGACCTAAAGTGGCCTTCATAGGAAATAAAAAAAAACACTGGTTCCTTCCTTAACTCTGTGGGGTTCAGTGGTGATTACATACGAAGAGGTGGGTTTCTTGAGACACAAGTCTAAATTTCAGATGACAGTAGAGTTGTGATGTGGGTGAAAACATGACACTGCAGGATGTACTACCTCAAGGCAGGCCACAGCCTTTGTTCCTGCTGTAGCTCTTTCTCTTCCTAAAAAGAAGTGGCAAGAATTCAGGAGTAGTTCAGAAAGGAAGATGTAGAAGGATTTGGTCTTCCGGCTGTCCTCCTCAATCTCTTCATAAGCAAAAAAAGACAAAATACTTTTGGAAGAGGACTGGTATTAACTACCAGTAAGGGGCCACCCAGACTTCTTAGCACCCACATTTGCTCTTGCTTAGATATCCCTAAACTTTCTTTAACTCCATAATTGCAATGTATATTCACCCATAAAATAAGCATTTATTGTAACAAAGATTTGGGGCAAGGGAATAATAGCAGTTGAGATTACAGCTGATCCTGTCATAACGATTACTTCCACTTTAGTAAAACAAAACAAAAAATATTCAGTCATTCTTACATGATAGCATATGATATTCGCTTTATTTAACCTAAGGCAGGATGGAGAATGAAAAGACAATCTCCAGATTACAGCAGACTAAAACCACTTCTCTTTATTCCTGTATAAACTATTTATTTCTTAATATTCCTGAGACCTTCTTTCTCCCTTCCCCATCCCCCCCCCCATTTTATTTCTTCTGTTGCATTAGTATGGGTTGCAAATGAAACAATTCTTAAACATAGTTTTAAGGAAACACTTCACTTTATATAATGAGCATTCTCCTGAACTGCCAATATGTAAATTATCGACTGACTAGGGAGCAATTACTTGCAAATAATACTGCATTGTGCTGAATTCCAGTTAGCTGTACACCCACAGAATAGCTACATGTCTGACCAATGCATGGCATTTTGAATGTCCCTATCCAGAGGCAGAATGTTTAGAGAGAGGATGAACATGAAGAATCACCTGCCACACACACCTTTCAGGTGAGGACACTCCGCCTCTCCAAACAGAGCTTCATCATCTTGCAGTAGTCGAGGCTTGCTCACAGGTTTCCTGCCTGAACCTTCATCAGAACACCTGGACATTTCTGAAGAAAGGCAATCTTATTTTAAAGGCATAAGTAATAAATGATAAATACATAAACACATAAGAAGCTCTGTAAATACATTCTCGTCACTGTATAACGGTCATCAAGTTTTTAGCATGTGTTGAAATAGTTGAACAAATGATAGTGCTAAACATTTCTCTCCTTTAGAAGTGATTGTATATACACTTACTACATAACAATACAGCTGTATGTGAGTGAAAGGTTTCTTGCTGAATGACTGTGTTTGCAGATCTGAACATAAACCAACACCAGTAAAACTCTACTATAGCAACCTAACAACCTTCTTCACAGTTCCTGCCCCATGTCCATGTTTCTGTTTCTCACCTCTAACCAGCATTAGCTCCAAGACAGCCCACAAGCAACCTCTCAGTGTAGCAGCATCCTTAAATCAAGAGCCCTTACATATAACACATCCATCAATCCTTAAAGCATATGGCCTCCAATGGCCTCCTCTTCTCAATGGTGAGTGCACTCAGGTTCTCCATGTGAGATAGTGTTCATTTCTTCACTTCTTCATTGCAAGATTGGTCTCTCCAAGTGACAGAAACAGGCATGTCCAAGCTGCAAGGGAACACTGTTGACCATATTAGCTAGAGAAGTTCTGTCTTTGCATTTTTACAGCTTCGGAAAGAAAGACAGAGAGGGACTTCAGCCCAGACCCTCATAGATCTGCTTTCCACCGAGGCCACATCAGTTGGCATGATTCACTCCTAATAAATAATTTTATCACCCTCTGTCACCTCCTATAGAGTCTCAAGTGACAACAAAAGGTGACAGTGTTGAATGACTCTACTTTCATCTATTCCACTCGATTAAGGGTTTTAGTCTAATAAATTAAACTATATAAAAATAGGGATAAATGATGACAGGAGAGATGCAGCTCAGTCACTGCATAAAGAGATTTATTTGGGGTTTTTCCCCTTTTGCATAAATAGAGGTCTTTGGAGAAAGGTGAGTTTGTATATACTTATCTTCAATTAAGCTCATGAAGCTTGCAGGGAGTCTGTAAAGCTCTGTAAGCTCACTGAGCTCTTAAGACTGGACGGCACTACCCCATGAGCACAGTGTTGAAAATCAGCAGAGACAGAGAAGCCCCAAACATAACTCCTTTAAAATAGTCAGATCTTGTTAATCCGAGCTTAGTTTAACCGAATGCCTGAGTATCTGAAATACTTAAGTGGCAACCTGTCTCCAAGTCTGAATGCACCTTTGATTTGTTAATCTGATTGTAAGGATGGGGGTATCCTGTATGAAATGAAGTTTGCAAACAGCTTGGGATTAATCAGCCTTACGTATTATAAAACAAAGTAGATTTCTGCCACTGTATTTATCATCAGGAAGGGCTGGCACCCTCTCTCCCTGGCTGATTTATAGAATTGCACATTTGGCATAGCAGTGTAATATTCAGATGGCAGAGTTTTCTAATAAGGATGTGCAATGAATGGAAATAAACTGAATGTACCTGAAATGATGCACCTAACTTTGGAGTACATTACATCCTGGTAGCTTAAAAAAATAAATAAATCATTATTAGAATACATTAACTTTCTGGACAAGCATTAACAAATATGATTCATACACAGCATATCCGTGACCTCTAAAAGACTCATTTGTACTTACCGAGCCTCCTTGCCATGTGTTTATTCTGTTCCAGTTTCAAGGAAAAGTTACCCATTAAAACTAGTAGATTCTGATATGAGGCTGCCTGTCATTTTGGTTCTATTCAGAGGATTTCTTATGTTTGGTATCTCCATGCCATTAATGCTGGGGCATCTGTCCATTTCCAAAAATGAGCTATCACACATCTGGCTGCTGGTAATAATTGCTTTATCAATGGCTCCTTCTCTGAGTCAATAACCTCATTTGGACTGTAGCAGGATAGGTTTGGTGTGCAGCCTAACTTATCTAATTCTGTAGCTTTGTGTTCCTGTTGTACACATGAGACTGTCAGACAGCCCCAGTGCTACGTCTTTTGAGTTCTTACCAGAATAAAATATCTTTCTGAAGATGCATTCTCACATTCCTTATCCAGAACAGGAAAATAATTTTTCTGTATGTTTAATATTTTAACAAAACTCAACGACTGGAATTAACAATGGAAGCTTTTTTGTTTTTTTTTCTTGCCTTGAATACACTCTACATGTATATTTGAATACATATACAAATATTGTGCCTCCTTTTGGTGATACAGTTAGCTGTCGTCTGGTTTAAATGCAGTAATATTGAAAAAATGCCTTGTCACATTGTCAGAGTAGTAACTAAACAGATAAGCTATTCATCAAAGATTATGTATCCCCAAAACACAGTATTTTTCATGTATTTTTCCCCTACCACATTTCTAAGGTTCAAATATTTCTCATTATGGAAAGTTATTGCATTGGATCCAACATCTTGTCTACTACGGAGTCATTTGCTTTAGTTAAATGACACTACATAATATAGACAGATGAAGGACTAGCCAGAAGGTTTATCAGACAAATGGTATCAGGGTAGCCTGAAGAACATTTCTGGGTTTTCACAAGAGTATCAATAATATAGGGTTTCGTACCTACCATCACTACTGCCAAATCCAGCACAACCATCTACCAAACTGCTTACACTGAAGCAAACGCGTCCATACAACCATGCGAAATCAAGACTCATCTGAGCGAAAATTAGGGCTTCCTGCTCCACTTTACCACCTGGAAATAAAATATAAGGATTTCAGCTGGAATTGCAGCACTGTTTCTTCCAGGTCAAATCTAATATACTACTGCTTTATTTTTTGGTCAATATTTCCTAGCTCAAAATACCAACATTATTTCGCTTGGAAGCCTGAGGGTATTTATACGCTAGGAAAAGTAGCATGGTGCAAAGATTCTCCGAGCATCACTGACACAGCCTGTTAAATTCAACCACTGTAGAATATCACACTGTGGGTCAAACTCAGAAGTCACACTCCAGCTCAACTCTGCCTACACTAAAAATTCTGATTGTCTTTTTTGGGTTGGGCATGTCACATACAAACACAGACATATGGTTCTGGATTGAGCTGACTCAGATGGCATCAGATTTAGTGTTTAATGGTTGGTGTATTTAAGGCCAGCGGTGGTATCTGAGAATCATTGTGAACCAGCATTTATCTACTCCTTCCTGCTCTGGTCGCTGGCATTCAGGAAATTACTTTAACTTATTTAAGCCTTTGTCCCTCATTATGTTCATTTTTGAGTCTGAGAAAGAATATTAGGGAAATTAACATTTGTCTGTTCTGATAGTATTGCTGCGACAAAAGCAGTAAAGATGTGAAACGAATGGCTATTGAGATAAGACTGATCTTGTCTTCTTTGAAAACTTAATTCGCTCTCATCCATTTTATTCTTCTTCTTTCTATGATCCACGCTCGCCATCATTCGAGCCTCTGAGAGCCACATGGTGAGGCAGACACCTCAGGTAGAAGGTAGCCCCCAGGTTAGATGTTTACTCAGGCTGTTTTCTTCAAGGCAGTGACAGTGAAAACATGCATTTGTGGCAAATTAAGGCAATGGAGACTAACTGGTCCTCTGCTCCTCCCTGTATGTCATTTGCATAAGTATCCAGTCTCTTCAGAGAGTTTCTCCCTCTGCTTTGCCTGGAAGTTAGCTGTTGGTACAATTCTGCTCACTCCCCTGCTTGCTATGCTGTGCATCACATTGTGCCTGCCATTTCTCTGACATTGCCCATCTGTGGTATCTGTGCATGGGAACAAATTCCATTAGCAAGCTTACAGACTGATGAAACTCTTACGCTGCAAATACTCAGCTCTGTATCTCCGCTTCCTCTTTCTCCATTGCTTAAAACTCAGGAAACTGATCTTCAGGGCCTACCCTGCAACTTCATTGATGTTAGCAGCTTGATATCACATCCTACGTATCTGTTAGTACTATTCTGTATCAATGTCAAGCAAAACAGACAACTGATTGTATCTGCCACAACTAGGCAGGAATTCACAGCATCACAAAAGACAGCATGTGGCTTTATCATCCAACTGGAAGAGTGGTTTGGGACAACTTGTCCGTTCACTCTTGGGACATGAAAGGAAATATGCTTGAATCATGGAATTCTTTGCCTGGTATTTACCATGCACAGCAATGGTGAGCAACTATTTGCCTAAGATACCAAGCTACTGTGGCTATTGCTGAAGCATAGAAATACAGCTGTTTTTAAGAACATGGTTGTTTCGCTGTTATGCTTCTTTACAGCTGCCTCAGATACCAGTGGGAAAATCGGAAACAGTTCTGAGGTCACAGAAGACAAAAAACCAACATCTTTCCAGCAGTATCAGCACTACTACATGAGCTGCCAGACATGAACAAAGGACCTGTAGACTGAGTATAAACTGAGAAGCGATCTCATTGCATATTACCTTCTTGAGCCAAGAAAGCAAGTTCACTTTAGCAGGAGTCAATTGCGCTGGAAATTTAGCAGTAAGTACAGAAACAAAAGCACATCCATTAAGACATTAGAGGACTCTGTCCCAGCCATGGAGCTGCAACTCATCCATCTGAGAAACTCCATGTGCTGTTTGTTGCTATCTATTATCCAAAAGGGTGTTACTATCCAGGCAGCTAGAAGTCAGTTACCTATCAAATACAGGTGGGAAAATCTACTATTGATGAAGTGGTCATTGAGATTTGTGAGGAAAATAATTCTTTGATATGCCTCAGGGCTGTCAAAATGGAAAGTACTCCTGAAATAACAATGAGGTTTGAATAAATGGGTTTCCTCAACTATGCAAGTCCAACTGATCAGACACATAGCCTCATCCTGTGCCTGTGAATGTATCACCAGGATAGGACACTATTCTACCATCATTTATTGTGCTGTCAAGGTAGAATACACAAGGACACATATATTGGATGCATAGCGTGTAATGACAAGATATTTTTAAAATGTGCTCTTGTCAAACCAAATAACCAAATCATTAGACTACAGCATCCACACCACCATACAACTAAAGTTATTCTGGATTTTTCTGTTTGGTACACAGAGCTTTGAATTGGACTGATTCCCTTTAGTGGTGTTCAGCGTGGTTTAAAAAGAAAGCAGGCCCATGAGATGCAACAATGCCACTTAATGTCATGCAAGCACTACTTGGAAAACATTTTCTCCCATCCAGCTTATAAAATTGTTAATTAATTTCTCATCTGTCCACCACTGCAGATCAGGTGACTGCTGATAATCTGGGATCCTTCAGTATCTCCCAAAGGAATGGGACAGTATATTGTACAGCTCAGAGTAACAAAGAACAAATTCTTGGCAGCTACAACATCACCTTTCTGGTCTAGAACAGTCTCTAAAAGGTCCACCACATCCTGCTTGCTCCCCTCTCAATGCTATGAAATTCACCTGAAAGTAACTCAGTCATCTTTCTTTGATCCTCTTCAGTCTCTTTTTTTTCTCCGATAACTTTACTTCAACCACTCTGTTCTCCTGCTTCCGTTTCTGCTAATTCTTGCGTCCTCTCCTTGCTTCCTTCTCCTCAAGTTCCCGCTCTTCTAATCATTATCAAAGTACCCTATCAAATTCAGAAGTCTGTTATTGTGTTGGACGGTCTTCTATACAACAGATTTCTCTTTAATTTGTCAAACACAGATGTAGTTGTTCCCGAAGAAGAGAAGAAAACAAGAAATCATAGAGCACTTGCCTTCTATTTATTCCTCACATATGGTGCTGTACATGCAGAAGTAAGTTTTTGTCTCTGAAGACTATTCTTTCTGGGGATTTTCCATTTTTACCAGCAGATCTGTACCATGTGGGACTTTCATCAAGAAATTATTCCAAGAAAAGAAGCAATGAGACAGTTTTACCTTTCAGATTTGTAGAAAAACTGTGCTGTGCAGAAAAGAAGAGGATAAAGAATGAAAAGGAACAACCAAGCCAACATATAGGAGCAGTAGTGGATATCTTGAAAATCTTCCAGGCCACTACTACCTTGGAAGATTTCCACAGTTTCAGATGTCAAGATAGAAAGGAAAGCAAGTAAGCAAGCCTGCTATCATTCCAGCTATACAATCTATGGTGAGAAAAACTTGTGTATGATAGATCAGCTGGTAGATGGACAAGTTAAAAATACTAGCAAACTAAAATTCTCAGAATTTGCCCTGAATTTTTTGGACTAAAAAATACCCTTCATTAGGAACAGGCAAAAATTGCATTATTTCTACATTGTGAATCAACATCAGCAAATCCTAACAGTCAGGACGTTTGGGGAGGTAGTAAATTCCTACATAAAGAACTCATGACACCTACTATTTTGACTTTTACATTTACAACCCTCTTACAGTCCTTCCTTTTATTTTTTTAAATATCATATTGAAGGGCTAGAAAGCCTTTCTTGAAGTTGCAGCTTTGCTTATTTGTTTGTTTGTTTGTTTAAATCCCTCCACTTGGCCATAGTTTTGAAGTAACTGCTACCAACCATGAGAAAAGAAAGGGAATGTTGTCTTTGAGGATAACAGCGCCACATGCAACTGCAGCTAAATCAAGTACAGAAAGCAGATATTTAGGAACCCAGTTCAATATTTTGCAATAGCCATTGTAATAAGATCAAAGACGACAGAACTCCATCTTCTCATCCTACGCACCTGTCTCTTTCATACAGGAAACCTCTTCTGCACTCTCCAAGTGTGTGAATAGCTCCTAAGAGCTGTAGGTAAATGTCTCTCTGGAGCATCATCATATTTCTGGAGAGATTGTCTTATATTCATAGGCGCTGCCTTTTACTCACATTACAGACCCATACCCTCAGTTCTTCCTGATACGTTTTAGGTAGAGCTTCATAAAAAAAATGACATTCTTTCTTGCCCTTTTAAGGCCATATATCAGATGTTGATCCAAAGCAGCACCTGCTTTGTAACCCACAAACACATACATCATGCCTTCATTTTAACCCAGAGAATTCTTCATTTGGAATAAGTCTGCCAGTCATGTAAGACACCACACTGCTTCCACTTTGTATTGGGTTTACATGGCAAGGTTTCGGTAGTGGGGGTTCTGCAGGGGTGGTCTCTGTAAGAAAAGACCAGGGGCTGCCCCCATGTCAGACACAACTGCTTCCAGACAGCTCCAAAATTAATACCTCGCTGGCCAAGGCTGAGCTCATCAGTGATGCTGGTCAGTCCTCTGTGATAACATATTTAAGAAAGGGTAAAAAATGCTGCACAGCAGCTGTGAGGGAGAAGAGTGAGAAACAATGTGAGAGAAACAGCTCTTCAGACACCAAGGTTACCAAAAAAGCAGAGGGAGGAGGTGCTCCCGGTGCTGGAGCAAAGATTCCCTTGCAGCCCGTGGAGAAGACCATGCTCCCCCTACAGAGCATGAAGGACCACATCGGAGCAGATATCCAACCTGCAGCCCATGGAACGCCCCACACCAGAGCAGGAGTAGCTATCTTTATGTCATGCAAGCATCTAAGCTAGGTAAAGATCCAAGCATCAATCTTAGCACATTTTCCCAGTCAGTGGAATGGCTACACCCAGATACATGGCATAGCTGTAAGGATGAATTGCATTTTTCACAGCTATGGGGAAAAATGACAAGGAATCTGAGAAAACAACTTCTAGAACCAGTAAACAACAATGGCAGAGGAATGTGACTCATGACTGAGATAAAAACAGTAAGATCTCTGAATGAAATGTTAACATTTTAGAAGAGGTGAGATTTAAAACATAAATTAGACATCTAAATTGAAGTACTTATTATTTTAAGTAGTCATCCTGATGGGAATAACGAGGAATGTGATCTCTCTTAGGTAGGGATTGGGCAGAAGGAACCATATTAAAGAAACACAAGCAATTACAAACAGACATTAGTTGTGATCTCCCCCATTCAGATAGCCTTATATGCCATTCATAAGTAGACTGAGTTGAAAAACAGTACCTTGCATGAATCCATTTCCTTTACAGCAAAGGAGTCCTAATTTCTCTGCTTCTTCAGAAGCTGCAACTAAAACAATTCTTCTCTCCAGTACCTGACCAGTATTCTCTGGTTTCCACAAATACTATCCATCCTGAAGACCTGAGAGTGCTGTAATCTCTCCTCCTATACTGTAAGAGTCTCCACTTCTGTGTGGCTTTGTGTGTGCTTTTTTCTAGCTGTATAAGGCTTTTGTTATTGTTTTTTGATTTATTATAGGGCTTTTATTTTTTTAATTCTACTATTCCCATACTCGAACATAATTTATTGCTTTCCACGGTTTATTCAAGATCTTTCTTCTATGATCAAATTAAAAACTCTGCAGTCTGCCGACAGATAGAAAATTACAGAGAAGGTAAGTCAATTCAGACTGTGTACATTCCCAGGTTTATGTTGGAAGTCAGCATTCATCTTCAGATCAAACAAAACATACAAGCTATTTCCTAAAGACACTTCTCTTGCGGTGGCATGTATTTTCAAATTAGTCCTTTGAATGTGGCAGAGGTTTGGATGGGGAACACCACTTTTGCCCCGTTCCTACACCACATTAAGAGTGATTGCAAACAGCTATTATGTCACAAGAAAAATAGATTAACAAATTAATTTATTTCCCCTCTCCCCAAATGCCACTTTTCAACTCAAAGGAGAAATAGGAATTTGGAAGCAGAGAAGCAGGAAAAGAAGGATCAGATACTTCTCAGCAAATTTGCCACTTGAATTTTCCACGTTGCACCCACTTCACAGCCATCCTTTGAAAACATTCACGTTGATTTGTGGGGCTGTGAAAGGCTCAAAATCAAACGAAACCAAATGCTTTAGTATGAAACAGGAGCAGGCCATTTCCTGCTATTTCTGGTCCATCCGCCTGCACATGGAGCATGAGCGAGTGAGGGAAGGGGGAAGGAGCGTCGCGATGGAAGTGCCAGGCTGCTGAAGTTCAGAATAAATCTGTCTCCTGGCAACTCTGCACATTTGCTTTCCTTTCCCTCTACCAAGTGTTGTGGTACAGCAGAATACAAAGTCAGCAACAACTTTATGTCCTCCTGCTGAAAAAAATTTAACTGAATGCAAGGCAAAGTAAACACACATGTGAATCAGAAAATGGAGTCTCTCCTACCCAAAGGTGTCTCATCCTTCCACGTAAAAAGATGCTGAAAATACTACTCCTGCACAATCATCGGGGTTTTAAAACTAGAGACTCAAGGAAACGGAGCATCACCAGCACTGATGCTTGCATGACATTACTGCTGGATCGCCTGGTAACGATACTAACTGCTGAGTGCTGACACTCTGCATACATCCTGCTCTCTCTGTCTCTTCCAAATTCTTTATTTTGCACTGGGCACTTCTAAATTTAAGTCAGACATCTTAAACTACAACAGAAAAGCTTTAGGATTAACATTCAAAACTTAATTTCGTATCTGTCTCCTTTCTCCGAGCCAGTCCTGTTCTGGCCACAGATAGAGTATGTCTCCCTTTATCATCTCTTTACTTCTTTCATCTCAGAAAGAAGCGAAGCAACCAGGAAGGTGGTTTTAACTAGCCCATGATTATTACCATAGCTCTGATTAAGGAGGTAGTACCTAGCTCAGTGGTGGCAGCCGCTGAAGATGAACCTACTCCCTCTCTGGCAATTGTGGTATTGGACAGGCAAACTCTGCTTTTCATAGGCACCAGCCTCATCTTACAGACGGACAAGGCCGCAAATGACCTAAAACAGCTCCCTACCACACTCCGTTTGTCTAAGCAACTTTCTGTCCCTGACAATAAAAAAAGAAGATCCATTTTAAGAATGAACCTGCTCATAATATTCACAATTTCCCAGCAAGGATTTTTCAGACAGGAAGTAGTCCAAAGCAGCATATTTAAAATAGTCTTAAATTTCTTTTATGAGCCATTCTATCACCTTCTAATTTCATGGACCTTTTGACACAAGCAAAGACAGCTTTCCCTTTTGTCTTACAGGTACTCTGTTCCAAGCTGAAGCTAGAAATAAGCCTGTAATGTGACTCAGGTGACTGATCACACTAGAAAGAGCAAAAACCAGTGACAGAAAATTCACAAAGAAACAGTGGCCTGCTATGTTTTGCATGATACACTGCTGACCAGTGAATAAATTTATAAAATGACAGCTTAGAGACAGGGGAAAACAGAGTAAGTGGCAAAGAATACAATACATTTCTATCACATCTCCCCATCTCTATTAACAGAACAGCAAGACAGGGGGTACCTGCTGCTCTAAAAATTAAGACAAATGCAGGATTTCCTTTGCTAAAAGGTTTCCTCAGTAACTTGGCAGTGTGCACTTTTTATTCCCCAAACTTTCTTTCTGCTCTGAAATCCTGTGCTACCCTCCTGTGACATTTTCTTGCATGCGCTCCACTGAAGTTTGGGTCTATTGTTTCACAACAAGGGAGCCGATCCTTCAGCAGTTACTTATTTATTGAGGTCACTTGAGGTCAGTGATGTGGGTTTTATGGGGTACTTTTTTTTCAGAATATGGTCTATCTGGTCTGTTGGAATTCCTTTAATTTTGCAAAGCGGGATGTAGATGGTGGAGGTGTTTCATTTAGAAATCGCATACATATCAAACACACGGGTCTATACCTGCACTGTATATATAACTGGCTATTTTCAATGCATGTCACCCTCCTGTCACTATTTTGGTTTGATATTAATGGACTTCTATGGTTTTTCATGAGCAAGATCTTAGTTCTTTATTTTTCACTGAAGATTTTTTTGTGTTATGCAGCAAGGAAGGGCTACTCTGCCTTACCTCTCACATTTCGTTCTTGCCTGGGTGACAGGGGATTTGTTGACATTTGCTGCATGCCCTGTTGCTATTATAAATCGGAAGCTACATTTCAAGCTTCAGCACACTCAGAGTTAAGCTGCACTGGAAAGAGGACAATGGTAAATATAAATGGAAGAAATTTGAAGATGTGAAAAGGGAGTTATTTGGAGGAGATTTTTCTTTTATTTTAAAGCATTTAAGAACAGAGTGAGAAAAAATCCTTAGAAAGTGAGGGATTTTTTGCTTTATTTTCAAACCTGGATGCCGAAAGTTAAGGTCCTAATTCTGTGTTACGCCATCAGAGCTTGCCTCCACTAAAGGCACTCTTAAATCTTCCCTTGCAACAATCCTTAGAACAAAAAGTATAGATATTGTGATGTCAAACATTTTCCAGAACTTTGGAAGTATCTTTCTAAACAGTGCTTAATGTCAGTATTTTAATGAATTAAGAAATTTGCTAAAAAAAACACTACACGAAAAGTTTCAGTTTTCATCTAAAAAACTTTTCACTTGTTTGTGTAATACAAAATAAATGAATACCAACTACCGAAAAAAACAAAGAAAAGTCAGAGAAAACTATATTTTACAAATCAGACCAAATCAAGCATTTCAGCTGACCAGAAATCAAACCATATTTCTTTTTACATTTCACTTTACATGAAATTTCTAGAAAAAGTTTGTTTTCCTGTGTTCTGTTCCAAAATGCAAGGGGTGTTGGTGTTTCACATCAGAAAATTTGCCTGAAATGAAACATTGGGTTCTTCTGCAACTCCAATGGCCAGATTTTCTAGTCACTTTGGAGCTGCAAATGACTTTAAAAGGAGTGTGAGTGCAAATCAGTTTATTCATCTGGACTACTTATAATGATGTCCGTCTCATGAAAAGAAGTGTAATGTGGGGAGTCAATTTTATAAATGTGGCCACAAACCTTTAAAAAACAGAACAAATAGAAAGCATAAAATAATAGAGAGGAAGCATATAATTTGAAAATATTTCTCATGACCTATTTTAACTTGTTTCACAATGTTTCTTCTTTTTCTCCGGGATAATTTACCGCATAATTCAAACCTGCAGATAATTTTGACCTCTTTATTATCAGCTATTAAATTTTATTTAAGCCTGATCACTTTTAAAGGGATGGGTGAGATAAAGCGAAGCTTCTAATTCTGCATCCCGCTCTAATCTCTGCTTTGAGAGCGCTACAGGCTGGGGTTTTACATCGTAATACACGGGCAGCAGATAGATGTGATACCCACCCACACTACTCCTGCGACCCTCGGGAGCGGCCTGCGTGCTTTGCTGGGGGAGCCGGCGGTCGTGGTCACTTTCGGACTTCAAATCGGCGAATCTCCCTGTGAGGGAAC
>Ga0181612_157904_pt1 | contig 13776 bp, 9 predicted proteins | sample HoacroProtozoa21_FD_119630 | JGI IMG/M metagenome (GOLD analysis project Ga0181612, IMG submission 119630) | Hoatzin crop microbial communities from Cojedes, Venezuel. Combined Assembly of Gp0051906, Gp0051904, Gp0051908 | reverse complement strand
GCAGTGTTACTCTCCAGTATGCTTCAGGGTGCATAATCACCACATAATCCTGGTCTAGAAAGGCTTTAAGGGACAAGAAGACTGTTGTCCAATTTCTACACTTATTTGTACACATATTAAAAGGGAAATGGTGGGTTCTGACTTTCTTTCCTTTGGGCTTTTTTGACAGGTTCCAGAGGACAGGAAATCACAGTACGTGGGTCAGAAACGAGCCATTGTTTTACTGGCCTCTCACCAGACACAGAGTACAATGCTACCGTCTTTGTTCAGACCCCTAACCTTGAGGGACCTCCAGTGTCTATGAGGGAGCGTACCGGTAGGTAATAGATGCTGTGAACCTCAAGTTTTGGCTGTAGAATTTGTCTTGTTTCAGCTGTATAACTTGTCTTGCTCTTAAATGGCTTTCAAAAGCTCTTTTAAGTGATCTTCTTTCCTCTTTCTCTCAGTGTAATGTCAACTGGAGTTTATGAGGGAAAGAGAAATTCTTACACTCTTCTTCAAACTAAGTATTTCCTAGCACTTTGATAATGCATCCATTTTTCATCCGAGTGCAGTGTTACTCAGCTCATGCAAAAGTGTTCCTGTTATAATGAAATCATGTACCTTTATTTTAACAATAGCTACAATCTCATTATTCTTGTAACACAAGAAGTTTTTCCTTGCCAATTATACATTGTTTAGGTTAGTGAGAAAAGATTAGAATATTTCTGTGTGGTAATATAACACATAATCTAGAGTTTTGCCTTGACTGAAATAATTTATCTGGAGTTAAATAATTCTAATTTCATTTCAGTTCTCAAACCTACAGAGGCACCAACTCCGCCACCTACTCCTCCTCCACCTCCCACGATCCCTCCAGCTCGGGATGGTATGTTTATTTGTAAAATTATTCAGTATTTTTATGTAGTTGCTGCACTGCTTCAGAGTTCAATTCTTTTTTTTCATAAATTTAAATAGATTTAAAACTAGCATGGCATTTTAGGGAAATGAAGTTTGAGATCAGTTTCCTAATGCCATCCATTTGCTGTTGAGCTTTACTAGACTTCAACATTTGCTGGTCTAGAACAACAAGGTGCATACATTTAGGACAAAAATTCATGATATTCTGTAGCTCTGCAGCAAGTCTGTGAGTCTGTCTGCCCTCAGCAGACAATTTACGTTTTATGGTAGCTGCCAAGAAAAAACTAATTTAAATCATTTACATTTGATTCTTGATCTCTTCCTCATTTCTTGAACTTTTCTTTGAAAATTTTTAATAAATGATTTTGTGTTGAGCATTAGCCATCTGCCATGTTGTCTGCATGGTAATAGAAATTTGCTGAATGTTTGCCATTCTTGAATTTTCAAATTTTGAAGCAACGCTCTTTATTTCACAGTGATATGATTGATGTGTTTAAAGTGTTCCTTTTCCTGGTCTTTCAGTGTGCAGAGGTGCCAAAGCAGACATAGTGTTTTTGACTGATGCTTCCTGGAGTATTGGTGATGATAACTTCAACAAAGTAGTGAAATTTGTGTTTAATACAGTAGGAGCCTTTGACTTGATTAATCCTGCTGGAATCCAGGTAGGCTTGTTACTTTCATTGGGTACATCTTGGAGGGAAATTGAAGATGAAGCTGGATTACTAAATTTACATCTGATTTTTTCTTTCTTCCAGAATGCTGTTATTTTTTTTGTATTAGATTGTTGTAGAACAAGTGTGTACGTGTGTGCGTGTATAATTATTTATGAAATATATTGGTCATTTTGTAAATACAGAGGGAATCAAGTTTATCCTGAGACGTTACTATTCTGAAAGACAGAAGTTGTAGTGTGTGGGAATCCTCCAGGCAGGGAAATTGGGGTGATGTATGGTTAATTTTATATTTTTGTTTCTTTGTATAGGGCATCAACAACTGGTGCACTGCCTAGTTGGTATGCGCTAGGTTTTATCTGTGTCGTATCAGAAATCTGTTTTGGGGTCAGTCTGACTGTTGAGTGAGGGTTACGTTTTAATTTCTCAATGCAAGAAAGGAGTCTGGTGCATGTAGAGTCCAGCTGGCTTGCTATTAGCCTTGCTGAGCTGCCTAGCATCCCTCTGCAGTAAGTAGGCAGATTGCCTTCGAGACAGACACGTGCAGAAGTCTGTTCATCCCATCTTAAAGACAGACTACGTGGTTTCACTCCACAGTGGGCACAGTGAAAGTATGAAAAGGTGTAAAGTTAGTCCTCTTAATGAATTAATGCATTTTCAAAGAGTAAACAGTAATAGCTGACGAGGAATAGACTTTCAGGATTTCTGAGCTGATCATAGTTATGTCAATGATGTTTCCTGCCAAGCTTCTTACTGTAAGCCTTGCACCATTACTGGTTTTCTTCTGCTTATGGAAAGCTGGATGAAATCACTGTCTAGGTTCCCACAACCATTTCTCTTTCACTAGATGAGGTGAATGATGTGGGATGTGAGAGATTTTCATACAAGGTATTTCTGGAGCATTGCAATGACCTGCATGTGCAATGCATTTTCCTTGGTTAGAAGCCTGAAGGGTTGTGGGTGGGTTTTTTTGGGGGTTTTTTTTTGTTTGGTTTTTTTTTGTGGGAGATTGTGGGAATAATTTTCCCCAGTAACTATAAAAACTATGTACATTGTTCATGAACTACCTTTTATCTTCTAGGCATGTTTTTAGCTCTTTGATTCCCTATCTTTAACTCTCTACACATTTTTAAGGAAAAGATTCCTCTCATAGTTTGCTGTGTCTAGAGAAGGCCTAATATAGGTGACAGAGACATGCAAATGCTAATATTTAATAAATTATCTAAGTCGCATGCCTCTTGCGATAGTTGCAACAATCTCGGGTTTTGAATTGGATATTAATCATTTAAAAAGGGGAATTTACTTCAATAAATGTGAATATATACATACAGAGATGTCTATTCAACATGAAATTAGTATACTGTAATATTGCAATTTTGCAGGTTATCAAAAGGAACAAAATAAAGTATATATATAATATTTTAAGATTATTTCAGAATAAACATGTACTGATTGTATTCCAGTATTTAAGGCAAGAGAGTACACAATTTTGTATATATCCAACTTTATTGACACTCTATTGCCAATTTATTTTTGTATTTCCTAAAAAACCCCAAAAACCTGGAAGAGGTTTTGTAGATACTGTGCATCTTGCTCAGCAGAGAATAGACACTATATATACTGCATCATAGCAATAGCAATAATTTAGTCATATGTATTTAAAGTTCTGTCGCATTTCATACATGAAAGAGAAAGAAAGAAAAAGTGTTGTGTGCACATTGCTGTGATGATATCTATGTATGTAAATATGTATGTGTGTGCATAATGGTACATATATGAAAAAGATTTTTCAATTATTTAATGCCTACTAATATACCACAATACATATTTCAGTGGACAGAGTTGCTCTGAATGACGAGGTATGAGACTGAACACTGTGATATATTCCATTTCAGGTTTCATTTGTGCAGTACAGTGATGAGGCAAAATCTGAATTTAAACTGAATACATTTGATGACAAGGCCCAGGCCCTGGGAGCTCTTCAAAATGTTCAGTACAGAGGAGGCAACACAAGGACAGGTAATTCTAAGCAGTAATTATATTTCTTTAAGATAAAAAGTTTTCAGAAACTGCCTCATTCTCCTAATATTGCATGGCTAATGAATTGGGGTTTTATGTTCTACTGTTTTAGCTATGTGGCTGTTGCTCTTTCAAAGTAAAGTAAGGGATTTCTTCTCTTGTGGACCATACGGCTGACTTCTTGTTCATGGTGCAATTGCAGGCAAAGCCCTAACATTTATCAAAGAAAAGGTTTTGACTTGGGAGAGTGGCATGAGGCGAGGTGTTCCCAAGGTACTTGTTGTTGTCACAGATGGTCGGTCTCAGGATGAGGTGAGGAAAGCAGCAACTGTCATACAGCACTCTGGTAAGCAATTCACAGTACCTGGCTGTTTCGTTTCCTTATTTGTTAAGCAATGCAGTTACAAGTGGTGCTTCAGTTATCTGGAAAACCTTTACTCATCGTTTGTAGCCTCAGAAATGAATTCTAAGTATTTGGGAAAAACACAAAAGTATTTAAAGAATTTAGACTTTCTGGACCAGACTTAACTTTTCTTTCTGTAGGTTTTTCTCTGGGGAAGGATGTGGCTTCCCAAAGCTTTCAAGTAATTCCTCCTGTGTAACTGTTTCATAGACATGACTTTTGGTTACTTCTTTCTCTCCTTGCTTTGTGAACCCCAGGGATCATTGTGAAGTAACTGTACTCCATGCTGGTGCTCTTCATGTCATAGGCCTGGCTTTTTGATCTTTAGGTTTTACCTGGTATAAACCAAGTAAAATCAGTTAAAACCAGGATCTCCAGCTAAAGTAACTGCTTTTGGAGGAGTTGGGCCTGAAACGACTCCTTCATTGCCTTTTGAGCTGAGAAGCATTGCACTTCCGTTTCAGATTTGCTGAATCTGGCTTATGTGAATCTACTAATCTGTTCCTGTCCCTGCACTCAGCAGTTTTGCATTTCAGTGCAGGAACCACCTGGAATCCTGTTTCCTGAGTAAAGAGGTGTTGTACTTACTTATGAAAATCAATGACATGTAAACAAAGTGGTCATCTTCTCTGCCTCTGTGATCTGAAGGAACCAGCTCTGTCTAGATGGTTTCTAAAGATGTTTGGCTACCCTATTGATAAAAATGTCTACAGTCTCCTTGAATAATCTGCTTCAGTGCTGAATACCCTAATAGGTGGAAAGCTTTGCCTCACATTTCACCCAAATGTTTCTTCAGACTACTCAAACTATTGTCTTCTTTTCATTTACCTAGTTAAACAGGAAAGCAGTTGATGACTGTCCACAGTAAAGGGCCTTCATGTTTGAAGCCTGTTGTCATTTCCTCTTTCTGTCTTCTCTTTTCTAGACTAAACAAAACCATTTCCTTCAACCTTATGTTGATCACACTTTCCAAACCTCTTATCAGTTTTTCTGTCCTCTCTGCTTGCTTTGGTTTCTTTGCATCTTAAATGTCATGCGCAAAGCTGGACAGAGTATTTCAGCCAAAACTTCACCAGAACTAGCTACAGAGGAAAAATTATCTTCTTTTTGAAAAATTAAAAATGTAAATACTGGTAGCTTTATCTTTTGCAATAAATGTAAATTCTGCTTTCAGCCTCCAGCCAGCATTTGCAGTGTCTGTCCTGTTTCTTGTCAATGAAATTTTGTGGAAGATTTTTTTCTATATAGTGCTGAATAGTGCGGTGATGTTTTTTTTTCTTCAGTGTTTTCTGGTATGGCAAAGAGAGGTCAAATTATCACACGGAGGCTTAGGTGGAGAATGGAATGGGTGAAATGAGTCAGACACAAAATTCTGTAAAAGCTAGAAGATAGCAGAAAACAAAAATTTGTCATAGAAGAGGAGGAGATGCTAATTTAAGGATTTGACGAGGAAAATCACCATGACAAAGGAAGAGATTATGCTGTTACACCTGGTGATATGATTAAATTCCAGGGTCTGGGTTCTTCTCATTTGCCTTAAGCCATCTAACAACTAAATGTCTAGTCTAAGGTTGTCATGTAGGGTCCATTTATGGCTAGTGAAGAGAGCAACAGATAAACATCTACAGACCACGGCTTCTTCTGTCCTGAAGTTAGTGTGTTAGGGAGGAGAGATGAATTGCATTCTGAATCTGCCTCTGTCTGTCTGTTGATTATAGAAGAAGACTAGACAACTAGCTTAGACTTGTTCCTAACTGAGAAAGTAAAATTTGGTGAGATGAATACCACCCTAAGAAAGTGAAAGAGAAACTGAGAAGCGTGAAATGCATGAGACAGATAGCAACTGATAGAGAACTGCATAACTAATAGTCTGCACAGAGATTTTGGACACAGAACAGATTTATGATGCTGTAGAGTTAAGAAAATTGTACATTTTGTATGAAAGAGTGAGGAGACTATGTAGTCAAGGCTGTGTGAGATTGGATAATGCCCAACAAAAATGAATGAAGGAAGGAGGAGAAAGTTTTGAAAGAAATATGCAAAAATCAGTTCAGTCTCTCCTGAGGATGTTCAGAATGTATACTCGTAGTGAAGGCCAGGTAAAAGACTAAGTAGAGACTGAGAGATCAATGATAGTGATGGTTTGTGAAATATTGACTTGAAGAATCGTGATGTATGTTTACTACATTTCAAGTAACAAGTGTGATTTTTACAGGCTTCAGTGTTTTTGTGGTTGGTGTGGCTGATGTAGATTACAATGAGCTGGCCAAGATTGCCAGCAAGCCCAGTGAGCGTCATGTATTTATTGTTGATGACTTTGATGCCTTTGAAAAGATTCAAGATAACCTCGTCACCTTTGTGTGTGAGACAGCTACCTCAAGTGAGTAGAAGACATCGTTTTCCATTTTCCCAAATTAATACATTTGCTTATATACTACTACAGTTGCCATCCCAATTAAGGTACATCAAAAGAATTGTTCATATATAAAAGTTGGGTTTTATAATATCTGGACATAGTTTAAGGGAGCAAGTTACTTTTTTAAAGTTTTGAAGTAGGTATTATATTTTCTGTAATCTTGTCTCACATTTCAAAAGTGCTGGTATAACAAAAGGTATAACAAAACCAGAGTAACAGTCAGTGTGAACTGCTGTTCTTGAAGTAGAATGATGCCTAATGTCAACCAGGGGGGCATAACAGGTGCCTTATTTACCACTGGTCTAGGGATGCTGAAAAGGTGCAGCTATAGCGTGTGATGCTGTTTCAAAATAATCTAAATAAAGTTCAGTTGTTTACTCAAGTGAAATCCTTCTATGGCAAAAATGAGACATTCTCAGGACTGTCATGTGCAACTGTGTACTCCCTGACTCCCTCATCTGCTGGCTCCTGAGGAGCCATATAAATCTGCAGTTTTTCCTTGTGAATCTGACAGCTGTTATGCAGCCTGACTCATGCCTTAAACATTTATGGAAAGACTGTGTCATTGTGCTCCTTTCTTCTTATGAAGAAGACTTTTAAAATGTTTGGGGGGTTCATCTGGGGGGGACATACAACCTGTCACGGTAGGAATATCCTACTAAAAGTAACGAGTGAAGGTTTTAACAATACATCTACTACAGAGCAGAATGCGGTATGACAAAAGTTAGCTGATAATTAATAATAACACAGACTTTTTGGTCATAAAGCTTTCTGAAGTATATATATGTTCATATCCTGTTAGGTTTTATAGTTCTGAGTTATATGTTGCTTCATGTCTTTTAGCTTGTCCTCTTATTTACTTGGAGGGATATACTTCACCTGGTAAGTAACTGTCTAATATTTTGGCATAGGTTTATTTGTGTCTTTACAGCTCTACAGTGTTTTTATTTTTTATTTTCTCTCCGGATTTAAAGGTTTCAAGATGCTGGAATCATATAATCTGACAGAGAAGCATTTTGCTTCTGTACAAGGTGTATCGCTGGAATCAGGCTCTTTCCCAAGCTATGTAGCATATAGACTCCACAAAAATGCCTTTGTCAGCCAGCCAATACGGTAAGTAAACCTGGAAGACACTTATTTAGGGCAAGCAGGTGAGAAAGGATTAATAGAGTTTGTAGATGATAGCATTAATATCTTATGGACGATGCATTTATTAGATGTTCTTTTTATTGGACTCCAAGAAATATACTCCAAAGAACATTTATCTTTGTTCTCATTAAATACTAATCTAGTTCTTCCATTGTGATCTGTTCACTATTAATCCAGTTGCTTAGTGTTGTTTTTAGGAGATTATGTTTCTTAACTATTTGAGTTGCGTATAATCCAGAGTTTGTCCTTGGGCAGTTGAACAACAACTACTTTAGTACAACAAGCTCCACATTGCTGGAGGCAAATGGTTTCAATATGGAGGGATAAGCACGACTTTTTGCAGGGGGATCATTCACACTGCAGTAGGCAGCACATTGGCGCCATTGATTTAGGGTAGTTTCTCCGCTCCTTGAGTTGCTGTATTTGGCAAATGGAATGGAGTTTTCAAGGGCCTGTGGTCTTAGAGCTTGGGTATAGAGGACTAATAGATGGTCATTCTTTCCGATGTTTTCACACACACAAAAAAACTCAGTTAGCAGTTAGTTTTGCTAAGAGGAGAACAGTACCTCTCTTTTTCTTTTCACATTTGTTCCTCTGCCATCTGTTTAAGCAATTTTCAAAAAAGCCATTCTGAGTCAGAGGAGATGCCTAAAGATGGCCCATTGTTTCTATTAAATTTAAGGAATTTTAATCTTCTTTTCATACAAGCCTTTGAAATCTTCTGCGGTCCTGCCAGACTGGGTAAAGATCAACTCACAGGCACAGGAGCTGAGGTGTATGAAGAAAAAATTTCTTTTTGCCAGTCATTTCAGCTCACAACTTTAAAAGTGAAGGACTGGAGGACCTTTTGAGTTCATTGTCGTACCATTGTAGCTATGGGGGTGATAGATCTCTGACAGCCTGGATTTTTATGATCTAGGGAAGTACAGATAATCCATCACTGTGATCTTGTTTTGCAACTCTCTTACATTAAGATTAAACTTGCATTTAGCAGGGTAAGATGATAAAAAAACAGACTTGCTATTTATTTATTTTTTTAAGAATGTTGTGATATATAGTCTGTTGCCTGCTGTAACAAGTGGAGTACACTTGCCACAGTATTCTGGGCAGTCACTTTTCACGAGAAGCCAGAAAATAAAAATCACTTCAGAGTGGGTCAGCACAGCAACAAAAGCATCCTGATCCTGGTGGCGCAGTTGTTTCCTTATCCAAGATAACTTGGTATCCGAGTTTTAAACAGTGTCACTATGTCTATTGTAATATTTTCTTTCTTGCACTGTGCTGCATGGTGTTGTTGAATTAAGTGATTGTGCTATTATTGCAGAGTGTCCATAGCTGTAGGGGTGCATTAGCTTTGCCTAGAATACAGAGCAGCTTCTCACTTTATTTTAAGGTTTCTATGTTTATACTCATGAGGCCAAATCCCCTTCTCAGTTCCATTATGACAGTTAAGGAGAAGCAGAAGCTACTTTCTTTCTTGCAGATCGCTTCATGCATTCCCCCCTTCCCCTTCAGAAAATATTGGAGGCCGTTTAATGCATGTTTTTATTTATTTTTTGCTTTCTGTTTTTTTGACGTCTGGCAGTCTGAACATCATAAATCTAAACCTCAGCCACTGATGAGTGAGGTGGAGCTCAAGTACATCACCAATTGCAGGGAATACATTAAATATATCCTTCATTGTATCTTTGCCTGAAGGGCGGCAATAGTTAAGTGCTGTTTTCTGTTGCTTCTCTAAAACAGGCCAGATGAAAAAAGAATAAAGCTGTGGTCCTATTTTCTGTACTTGTCATCAAGGAATTTAAAATATGTGTAGTTTATGCAGAATCTTGCCACAGGAATACATCTCCAAGAGTTCTTGGTCACATTCTGCCTTCCACCATAACCATGGTGCCTGGGCCAATTGAAGACAGGCTGTGAGTTCATGTTAAGTCACCCAAGGATTTTTATCACAAAGTTCTTTTCTATTTGAGAGAGTAGTTAAATTGCCCAGTTCTGTTAAGCACTGTGGTTTCCCTATTATTCTCATGTCTTTTCTTTGAAAAAGAGCAAGTGCTGAAGATCTCATTTTCCTCATGTGTTTCTATGTGAAAAAATGTCCTCATATTGTCTTAACAGGGAGATTCACCCAGAGGGACTGCCACAGGCATACACTATCATTATGTTATTCCGTCTTCTGCCTGAATCCCCCAACGAGCCTTTTGCAATTTGGCAGATTACAGACAGAGATTACAAACCACAAGTTGGAGTTGTGCTTGACCGTAAGGATTATTTTGCTTATTGCACAGAGAATTTATATAATACATTACTTTGCATGCATTCTTCCCAAATATTTCCAAAACCAAAGCATTCTTACATGATAAAAGGATTATATATGTTTAGTTTAATTTTTTTTTTCTTTTTACTTTGTACATCAATTATTTTTTCAGCTAAGAATAATTCAGCTAAGCTTCATTTCAGCTTTCATCTAAAACCAAAGAAATATACATCTATGTACTTATGGGTCAGTAAGACCATCTGTAATCTGTGTTTACCCATTTGAGTGGTATAATACATTTTATCCATAAGTGTACATTTAGGCTGGTGGTTTCAGTAATATGTATAAAAAGTTATGTATTGTTTTCATTTATTGCAGCTGCCAGCAAAGTGCTGTCATTCTTTAACAAGGATACAAGGGGAGAGGTTCAAACTGTAACTTTTGATAATGATGAAGTAAAGAAAATCTTTTATGGAAGCTTCCACAAGGTAAAGGATTGATATCATGAATGTTGCTTTTGGAAATGCTGTTCTTTGAAACAAAAGAGAAGCAAGTAGAAGTCACAGTCAGTTATATCAAGGCTTTGTATAGTACTGTAAGTTGACATAGGGACTTGCAGACCGTGTAAAATAAGATCTCTGAAGTTGTAGCTCTTTTTTTTTTTTTACTGCGTTAAAGGCCTACTTTGAACCTATGTGACATTTGACAAGATCTTGTCAAGAATTTGTCAAGATTTTTTCAGTGGAGGGATAGATCTGAACAAGACATCATAGCCTGATTCCTGGCACATGAAAGAGGTAGAATAAAAGATAAATTGGAAAAAAAAAGAAGAAGGGAATTTGTGATGAGAAGAGATCTGGGCGGGAGTGTAGTGATCTGGAGTCATTCAGAGAAAAAGAAGATATAGCCATAGAAAGTAAGTAGCTATTGACTTACAGAAAAAAGCAGGGAACCAATTCAGGAAGCGATTAGCATATTGAATAAGATTTATATGTTTAACAAATATAATACATGCATGTATATGTATATATTTTGTATGTATGCGTGTGTATTGGTATACTTTTGGCTTAAATTCACTGGGCCTAAAAAAATATTTCAAAGTAATATTAACAGAGGAAGCAACAATAATGCCAGAGAGTCCATAAAAGGCCATATAACCTATTTGCAATTTAGAATGAAACTCATGATTTATGAGTTGTCAAATTGCTAGTGAAATCCTTACATGTTACTTCATGCTGCCAGGCTTCCTTACCTCTAGTCACAGGGAGTTGTTTGACTCAGGCTACAGATATTGCTAAAACACAATTTAAAAAATATTTTCCTGCTGTGTTAAGTGTATATGTCTAGGGCAAGAGAGAGAGTTGCAATTGCAACATTTTTGGTCAGCTGACATGCATATTCTCATCTTTTCATTAATCTACCTTCTGTTTAGTTTAGTGTTCTTCTGATGACTAAATATGGCTGGAGTATAAGATTTGTTTTCTTTACGATACCCTCTCCTGCATTGACTAGTCATTACCAACATCCCTTTGAGGTTATAGATAAGAGGTTGCCTCTGTCAACTTGCTGATACAGGAGGCCACACTGTCAACCTAACTCTGCTAAGCTGAAAGCAGGGAAAGCTAGCTGGTGCCAGCATAATGTTTTGTGACTTTATCTGTTTAAAACATGTATGACTACAAGAATCACACAGTATTATAAAAGCTATTGATTTTCTCAGAATTTGACAGAGGATAATTTCCCAAACTGCTTCTCTGTTATGTCCAATTATTCTTGTGTTTATAATTTATTTAATGGCTAATTATTTTTGCACATATGAAGAGATGTTTATGTCACTGGCTTTGTGACTAATGCTTATAAGTAGGCTTGGATCACACCTGCATTAGGCAGTCTCTGTTTTGTCCTTGGCATTTGGCTTTTTTCTTTTCTTTTTTTTTAATAAGTTAATAGGACAACTGAATTTTAAGGAAATAGGTTAATCTACTGGAGTGGCAAAAACTGTCAGTAAAGGCTAGGATAGATATTGTTTTGGTGTAAAAGTTGAGTCATCATCCAGAAGTGCTGTTAAAACACAGAACAGCATGTAGCATACCTCATTTTAGATATCAGTGTGGGAGTTGACACTCCCCTACTCCAGGTCAGTGGTGTGGAGCTCTCTACATGCTGTCCTGCCAGCAGTCTGTTTTAACTGTCTGCTGCTAATGTAATTGACATTGAGCCATATTTTTCCTTGCAGTTCCTCTAAATGTGATATAGCTGAGCAGAATTAGCTGACAGCACTTGGAGTGAATCTCTGCTGATTTATCAGAGCAAATGGGGAACAACCTGCATCCCCGGCAACACTAGCGGTTATGTATAACTGTTCATTGCACTTGCTGGTGAAAAACAAGTACAGGGAAATAAAATCCAACATTTTGTATTATTTTAATAATAAAATACATGCATACATATGAACAGAAAGCAATCCTAAGATGCCAAATGATGTACAGGAGTAACAGCCACTTGCAAATTGTCTGAATGCTCTGGAACTATGTATTCTTGCTTCTGAGACTATTGCTTAGGCAAAAATGAGCCATGTATCAGTTTAGTACAATGTGTCATTCCTACTCTTTTTTTTTTTTTCCAGAAAGGAAATAAAAGTTCAGATTTTGATAGTATTTAAAGTAACTGGAGTAGCCTTGATCTAAAGAGCTGTATTTGGAATTTTTCACCATGTAACTGAGCTGACTCCTCTGGATTCTCTCCAGGATGATTACTGAGATTGCTGTATAGGTCAGGTTGTTAACAATAGCATCTCAGGATTCCTCAGCTCATGTGCTGGGAAAGCCTTATGTATCAGCTGGGTTGATTAGCTCTGAATAAAGGATAGCAGTAGTTTCAGCTGGATAACAGAAGGAAAGTAAGATTAACACATTTCAGAAGATATTTTTGCAATTTGTCCTGCCATCCAGTTTCAAAGAAATGACAAATCTTTAGAATGCAAGAAGATGTTTTCCAAAATATCAAACATTTTTGTGGTTTTCGTTTGATGACTTACTGGCTCATTCGGTGAAGCACTATTAACTACACCTAACTGTGCAGTGAAATTTACTTTGGCATACTTGAACACTTTTGCGTATCATAGCCATGTTGAAAGCTGTTGAATCTGGCAAGTCCCATAGGAAAAATCCTGACTGCCTGAGACAGTCATTAAATTTATAACTGAATGTTGCGGAGAGACAGACAACTTCTACTTTCTTCTTCCTACCATGGTAGACTTCCTTTTAGATTGCAGTTTTGCAGTAGTTAGCCAAAGGAAATTCAATAATGAGTATATATCTTTGTGCTGATGTACATATGGGATAATAATTTGCTCAGCTTATTGATGTGGTTCATTTAGCAGTAGATCAGAACACCATCAAACTTTATCTTAGAAGGGTTCCAGAAGGAAAGATTAAAGCATGTTTTCTTGAAACCTCAGTGCCTTCTGGCACTGGAAATGGTCGGAAATGATGCTTTATGTTGGTGTGTTAGAAGCTGAAGAGAAAGTTTCTGTTAACATTTTGTTGAAAACAAAATGTAGCAGGATTGAATACAGAAATGTTTTGTTTACTGTAAACACTAAATGCATATTTTTATTAGATTTATGCTTGGACCATGAGATTCAGGCTGGAATTCAGAGCTGGCATTAAATCAGCAGTGAGCTGTCAATGACTTGGGAGAGCCCTGCTTATTTTTGGCTGCTGGAGTCGCTGCTTCTTTGGATAGATAGACAATGCTCAGCAGTCACTGCTGTTTGAACATTTTCAAACTGATGATTCTTTTCATAGAGTCGTAGAATGGTAAGGGTTGGGAGGGACCTTCAAGATCATCTGGTTCCAACCCCCCTGCCATGAGCAGGGACATCTTCCGCTAGACCAGGTTGCTCAGAGCTCCATCCAACCTGGCCTTCGACACTTCCAGGGAGGGGGCAGCCACAGCT
>Ga0181612_117678_pt1 | contig 13776 bp, 3 predicted proteins | sample HoacroProtozoa21_FD_119630 | JGI IMG/M metagenome (GOLD analysis project Ga0181612, IMG submission 119630) | Hoatzin crop microbial communities from Cojedes, Venezuel. Combined Assembly of Gp0051906, Gp0051904, Gp0051908 | reverse complement strand
TTGTTCAGGGGTGAGTTTCAAAAACATCGGGGGTGCCCACTGCCCTAGGTACTTGCCCATGCTATCCCACACACCCAGCCACTCATAGCTATCCAGCCCCTGGGCGGGTCTCTGGGCGATGTTCTTAACTACTTGTTTAACCCTAAACAAGACCTGAAACCCATTGAGGAGGCATAACAATAGGAGCGTGCTGGCCTGAGCATCCCATGGGTACTCAAAATTCTCAAAAGCTGTTAGCACCAGCCTGAAGGAGAGAGGAAGGGTGAAAGAGTGGGGCAAAGAGTCCCCTCCGGTTTTCCGCACAGAGGGGGTTCAATTATTAAAAATTTCTGAGAGATAGCATCTGAGGTATGGAAATGACTGCAGCGCCGCATGCAAATACAAGCCTAATTTCATGCCCAGTGATGTTATCCTAAGTTGATATTATGCAGTACAGCAAAATGGTTATCCTGATCCTTATTCCAGAGGTAATGAACAGCACCGCAGCGAACATGTACAGCAGGTACGGCTTTGCATACCACAGCCATTTGACCAAAGACAGAAATATTTTTTACTGGCGACTATTTAACATAATAAATGTGCATAACAAATTATAACAAATTCTAAAAAAGTTGTTTTAACACACTCTGCTCAGCGCTGCCATTATCCCCACCACAGTGTGGGCACCAAATCTAATGTTGCAATTTGGTCATGGCCAGCAACAAAAGGGTCATGCGGTTGCCCTATTGCCCCTCCCCCCGCTGGGGCGGGGAGGAGAATGGAAGGAAAAAGGCAAAACTGGTGGGTTGGGATAAGAGCACTTTAATAGAACAGCGAACGAAATGAACAGTAACAACAATACCGCTAAGGAGAATACATAAAACAGAGAAACATACAGATCAGCTCTCACTGCCTGGTGGTCCGTGTGCTCTCGAGCCGCGACTGCCTTCCTGCCTCTCATCTGCCCCACTGGAACTGAGCATGGCGGCACATGGTATGGAATACCCTGTTCTGTTTGGCCAGGTTGGGTCAGCCCGCCCGGCTGTGTCCTCTCCTGGCTTCTTAGTGAAAATTAACCCTATCCTGGCCAAACCCAGGACAATTTTATATTTTCATGTATACAGATGTCGTCTTGGCAAAAGCTCAGCTCCAGTTATGTACAAGGAATTGTGCTTGGCACTGTGTAGGTTTCTGAAATGTAGTGGGCTTCTGGTGATTGGCGTGCAATTCACAAACTTCAGTTAGGCATTTAGGACTGTCTCTGCAAATCATCTTACGTTTGGTTCTAGGAGTGGTGTTCACGAACCTTAGAGACTTGCTGAGCTTCCCATTTTAATGTCTGGGTAGTAACAGATGTTTAAGAACAAAGATTCTCAACATGTTTGCATGTGTATGAAGGGAAGAACAGGATGTCAATTTAGCTCATAGAAAAAAAGCAAAGGAATACATGTTTAAAATTCCTCGCTCTTCTGAAAGTAAGCATTTAACTGTACCTTTACAAAGTCTTGCATAGGTGCCTACATTCACGGTGCCCTTATGAATTTTAGTAGTGAGTTGTTTCAGAAAAGAAGTGTTTAGTTTCTTTTGAAATTTAGCTTCTCCTGGTTTTGTTGGGTGTTTTTTTTTGTTTTTGTTTGTTTTAATAATCCAAGAACTGTTGGTGCAGCACTCACCTAATAATGGATCCAAGTTCAGTTGTCCTTGCTGTGGCATTCAAAACTGTTCCTCTCACCTCCTATGAGGAGCAAAATAACTATCAGACTAGAGGCAGAACTAGGTACGCATGGGATTATTCTTGATTCCCTCCTGCTGTGTGGTTTATTGTTCCACTAAGAATGTGCACTTCAGGTCAGAAGGAGAGCGAGTAAGAATAGGTGTCCATAATCCAGTGATGAAGGTGGTGTCCTGGGAACAGGGAGACCTGGTTCTGTCCTGGGAGTAGGGACCAGAATGTTGAATTGGCATTTTGAAAACAATGCTGTGATACAAATTTCATGTACAGGCTGGTGCACAAGTATTAAGGAAATGTGAGATTTTAGTGTTCTTTTTCTTGTTTGGTCAGCTTAAAAGCAGAGCTGATAGAAAATGTAGCTGTTTAGGGTTCTCCAGTTAGAGTATGTCTGCAGTCAACGACTACTTCAACACATTTCCATTACTGATATGAGGTTATTACTGAGAAGTGACAGCAGATGATGGAGTTTCTGGTCTGTCTTTGACTGCGAAATGTGTCAACAGCTAATGCTAGTCAGACCTGACTTGTGAATTTATACAAGTTTTACAAAAAATCCATTGAACCACCCAGTTGATCTTGAAATCTGTATGTACCCAAAGGATTTTAAGTATTAATTTCTCAGATTGTCTCTGAAAAAGAGTACAGCACAGTGAAACCTGATGTTTGCAAACGAGTACTCAAATGTCTCTCTAGTAACCTAATTGACAGAGCTTAATTAGAGTGATCTTTTACTTTAGTACAAGGTATTACCTTAAAGTGAGTTTCTTTAAGCATGTTGTCAAAGACATGACTCACACTATAAAATGCATCATGCGCACCCTCAAAATGAGTCTTTTTAGACTACATTTCCTGTCACCTCACCTCCCTACCTGGCATGTCCTTTCTGCCCTGAGAGGTATTTTTATTTGCTGGATTGACACTGGATGTTAACGACAATGGTCAGTATCAGAGCAGTTTCTAGGTAGCTGGTCTGGAACACAGAATAAAGTCTGTGTTGGAAATGGAATGTATGTTGAGCAGAGGACGAGAAAAAATGAGAAATCTCATGTTTCAATAAGATATGCTAGTATGAAGTCTAGATGTCTTATGCAAAGCTTATATGAAAGCCCTGGATGAATCCCTGGAGGAGAACAATCCACTAACTCTACCTTCAACTTGGAGAGGGCATTCAGCTTTTTGGCTGCATAAGAGGTCAGGTGTCCTGATGTTTTCCTTTGTGTTCCCAGCAGTTCCGTGAACCACAGCTTTCCCTGGCAGGAGGTGGGAATGGTACTGTTCCTAACCATCTGAATTCTTCAGAAGCTCACACTATAGCAGGTTGTATTTGCAGGGAGCAGCAAGAAGGCTACAGTTAGTTCCCCTGGTAAATCTGTCCCTTGATACACCTCCTGAGTTGAGAGCAATTTTCCTTCTATTGGTATGGTAAAAGTTTTCTGTCCTGGTTAAATTGATTTTGCTTCCTTTGTCCAATTACAACTTTGTATAACCCTGTGTATATAGCAAAGCTCCTGCAAATTTTTAGTTGTGGGATTCAAAAAAATCCCTCTGACTTCCTCAACGCTACTTTCCCCATTCCAGATCAGGCTTATCTGTGTTCTTTTCTAGCTTAGCTAGTTGAGGTTATAGAGGTAGCAGTGACTGTGTAAACATGTTACAGACAGTGAATTTAAGAAATGGTCTACAGTAATAAAATAGTGTATGTGATGGAAATTCTTTTTTTTCTAAACAATAGATGCTTTTTTGATCTGCAGAAGGCAGTGTAAAGTGGGGTGAAAGGCTGGAAGAAACCATCTGTCATGGGGATAGCAAATGAGGGTTTGTAGCTAGGGAAATCGGTGTCCTTCTGGAATTACATAGGCTTGATGCTTTGTTAATCTGTAACCATGGTGCGTACAATGCTTCTGAATGAATTTTTTGGATGGTTTAATGAAAGCTTGGAATAAAACCAATACAGTTCAGGTATGCTGAAAGTTCTAAAGAAAGAGGGTCAAGAGAAGTTACTGCTGCAGATGTAGCAGTGCAAGTTCTAAAATTCAGATTTTGCAAGCCCCAGATCACCATTTTGTGAGACAGGAATTGCTATGCAGCAAGCAGTATTGAAGATGACTTGCATATACCTCTTCAATCTGTCTTCCCTCTAATTAGACCTTACAGGTTTCTTCTTAAAGACAACCATAGAATTACAACATACAGAAGCATCTTTACAGTTACTGCTGTGTATTTAACTGTGACAGTTTGAGTATGTTTGTATGTGTATAACTCATACTGGAAGAGTCCTCTACAAAATCTCACAGCTGTTTTTTTCTCCTGGAAAGAAACAAAGTTAGGTGTTGGTCTATCCTGTATGTGCTGTCAGATTATGTCTTTCTGAAATACATTTTAAAAATGTAGTTCTAGTAGTAAGTAGTGATAACTGGGATAGTCTACTACAAGGTGGAGGAGAGAAACTTCTGGAGGAAAACTCTTTCTGTCACTTACTGTTTGAGGGTAATTAAATAACTTCCCATCACAGAAGGGAAGGTATGTGGTTAGTGCATGGGGCAGATGGAAGGTGGCAGAAGTGATCATCCCTTCTTCCAGGCAGCTGATCATCCTGGAAGGAGAACTTCCACCTGGAAGATTGGTCTGGCAGGACAAGAGAAGTGCGGCAAGGAACTGTGAACTTTGAGTGCAAGTGACAAGACTGTAGGAGACCACTGAGATGAGCGGGGAGAAGATGCCTGTCAGGCTCTATGTGATTGAGAGAGGGTATAACCAAAAAGCAGAGATGACTGCATAGACTTCACTGCTTACGGCTTTTGTGATTGTCATGTGTAACAAAACTTGGACATGGGCAGCCCTCTCCATTCTTTCCCCCTACTTCTTGCCCACAAACAATGGCTTGTCTGTACGTCTTATTTATTCTGGTCTAATTAGTTTGGATTTTATATTTCAAACCAGAGTTCTTTAATGTTTTAATAAAATCTGGCTTTTCAGTATAGAAGTGTTTTAATCACTCCGAGTTCATTGTAGGGAAAAGGTCTAGATTGGATGGATCTACTGCAGAGCTCTAGCTAACTTCAGATCCTGTCACTCTTACTTAAACTTGTAAGTCAATTAGAAGTGAATAATATGAAGAGCTACGTGTGAAAATTCCTTTGATACTTAAAGCAGCTTGCAGCTCAACAATAATGCGGGCATCCCTGCAATACAAGAGTTTATGCTGGTATGGCATTAACCAGGCTTATAGATGTTTTGATATAATCTGAGTGTGGAAAAAGGGCCCTAGGGGAGTGTGTATGTCTTCATAACATTATTACCCCTCATTGCCTTCATTTTTAACACAAACATAAGTCATATGAGAAGAATTTCACTTTGCTTTTTTTTAAAATCAAACATGCATGTGTTAGGAAGTGTTGGAAATGGGAATACCTGTGCCTTTTCTTGTAGTAAGATAGGCGACTTCAGTTTGGTTATTGGAGCACTTAGCTTTTTGCCTTTTCTAGCACTCTTGGCTTCACTGGCATGTAACTTTTTACCACTTTTAAAAAAGGTAAACTAAAGAAAAAAAATCTGAAAGAGCTGTACTGACTTCATGGAACAGCAACATAATTGGAACCATTAGCACTGAGCTCTGCTGCTTGAGGAAGCTGTCAAGTATTATGCATTATAATCCAGCACAGTCAGCAGAAAGTGAAGGAGAGTGTTCTGCAGATACTTCTCTACAAAAAAGATGAGAAACTTGATGATCTTGATTTCTATTCCAAAATCTAGATGGAGTGGGCTTCAACAGACATTGGTTCTTTTGGTTGCTTTATTTGAAATCTGATGGTTTTGTGTCACATGCAGGTTTTAGTCCATGATCTTCCCTGCCCTTGGCTCTTTGTCTGTCTTCTCCATGCCTGTGCAGTCTTCACTCCTGAACTGAGCATTCAGTTTTCTTGCCCAGCAATTAGGACTATTCCCAGCTGACCTCTGGCTTCTCTTCCTGTGATCGTGCTGTAGAAAAATCCATCCTGTCTCCTCTGTTTTGCCTGGATACTAATCTGATTTTAGTATTGGGCACTGTTCCACTATTCCCCCTCCCCCTTTGCAAAAGAGGAAGACCAAGAAACAACTGCAGCCGTCTCACCTGGTCTTCATCACCAGCTTGCTCCTTACTGTCTTTTGTTTCCTTTTCCATTTTCTTTCCCACTCTTTGTCTCCTCTTGGCCTCATCCAAATCTGTTTTCATCATCAAGATGAATGACTCCCTGCCCAATTCGCTTAAAGCTGCCAAATATCTTTTGCTGCCCTCTTCTCTTTGTAGAAAGGTGTTTGCAAATATCTTTGTTTTCTTACATTGAAGAGTGGAGGAGTAGGTGGTATGGCAATTGTGTCGCAACAGGCTAGAAGGCAACTCCTGTTCCTTCAGAGCAGAGTTCTGTACTTTAGTGTTTGATTTAAATGGCAGACTATTTTTTCTGTCCAAAAAAAGAGTCAAGAACCCAGAAGCTCTGTAATAAAAGAAGATTCTAAATGCCCTGTTCTGTCCTTGACTTGACTGGAAATTTTAACTTTTTGCAAAGCATGTTTTAAACTAGTAGTGTGTATGTTAAAGGATCTCCAATTAGATATTTGAAATATTTATTGTTTTTTCATATTCATTAATAACTGGCCCACATCTCTGCCACCCCCCATTTCCATGTATTTATGAAAGAAAAAACATAATAACTAGAGAAAATCACATTTATAAAACTGCCCGAGATGGTTCCTATGTGAGGAGTTTACTAGAACTTCGAAAGTTCTTAGAGAACGCTTGTGTTTGGTGCGGTGATTCAAAACCTTTGTTTGTGCTAGTGACATTGCATGGCCCATTCCAGGCCAGAACTTGAAACTCAGGCATACTTGTCAGTAGACCATTACAACAATCTCTGGCTAAGTCTTGACCTGAGCCGTCTCGTGCTCTCCCAAAACATTTGCAGGCATGGCTTGGGAGTTAGTCAGTGACTTTTCCCAATTAGTTATTTGGATGGGGCCATGTTATTTTGGAGGCCAGAAGAGACAAAATGTGGGCTAGTTATCTGTATGGGCAATGGCATCAGCACTGGCACTTTTAAATTGGCTAATGTTGATGAAACTTTTCCTGCCTTCTGAGGATGCGTGTGGATGAAATTATCTACACTTCCAGTGAAGAAGTGTCTAAGGTTTCCTTTGGCTTGTTAGTGTGTATGAAAAATGTCAAGCTAATTTAATGATACGAGGTAAAATTAATAGTGATTTTAGTGATCAGTTACTGTATTACTAGAGTAAGCTGTCAAAGTAGAAACATGGAGGCCAGTAACCTGTTGCAATGCTTTGATGATTGGGGAACCGCCAGTTGGTCGTACTGTTAGGTACAGTAGGTACAGGCTGTTTTCTTTTTTCTTTTTGTCTGATTCCTGGTGTTGAAAGCATCCACTGAACACACAGCAAGTATTTTATGCTATTGTAATTATGCTGTGAGGGTGAAAGAGGCTCCCTGAAACAGCCTGGTCGCTGTCCTGGAGGTATAGATTATCTGGAAGTATAGTTCTGCCACCCGGTGGCTACTGCAGGTCAGTCTTAGAGGGTGCAGCTGTACTTCACTACTGGTATGCACAGCCTTTTTCTTTTAAACTTCATGAATGCTGTTATGTGGAGAAAGCTGAAGGCCTGTTGTAGGTCCCATAGAGATGTATAATCTCTCTAAGCTTTTACTGAAAGATATAAATACTCATTCACTGGAAACGCCATTACTTAATAGAACTCATGATGGTGTATAACTGGTTGCCTAAGTTACACAAGGCTGTCCACTGTCTGGTGGTCACTTAAGCTTTTCTTAGCATTTTTATGTGGTTTTGAGCAGAAAATGTGATCATTTATGTTTCAGAGAGGTATAAAATTTCTAAGGTCATGTAGACTAACTGGCAAGACTGTAGACTATCTACAGTACTGTATACTCCTGTCTGGCGTAAATACTCCATATGCAGATTTGAAGTGGTTTCAAAAACACACCCACGTATTTTTGACTCTTACTACCCTAGAGAAGAATGATTGCTGTATTCGATAAAAGCACCTTGATGGTTGTGATGGTTAAAAATACAAGGCTTATCTGAGTGAGGCCCTGATGCAGTAGGCAGTGTTTCAGAGTGTACCTCACTCTTGCGTGTCCATTTCATTATTGGCTTCTAGAGTTATCAGGAGAGATAATTATGATCTCTCTGATTAAATTTCTGTTGCTCTCCATTATAAAACATTCTGACCTCATTTAGAGAGGCTTTCCACATTTTGCAGCAAACGTCAAATTTCACAGAAGAAAAATGCTTGGGTTTAAAGAACAATGGGTTTTTTGCTGTTTTTTTTATCCAAAGAAAATGCAAATGAAATTCCAGATGAAAGTTCAGTTGCAAACCGCTTAAGTCACCCTGTCTTTTCTCTTCCTGAGCTCTACAGGAAAAACCAAAAATCTTCAACGTGTACTTTGGCAAAGTGACTGCCACCAGCAGTATGCCTTGTAACTGAAATGCCAGAGAGCTTTCACCCTGTCCCTTCATAATGACTGTGGAATCAGTGTATGGTTTATATACTTTACTTTGAGAGTGCTTTGCATATTTGTTTTCCAAGTTTCAGAAAGATGAGAAAAGAAGTTCTCTCAGCCGTTCCCTAATAATGACACATGGATCATGTGTAAGGAATGGCCTTCTCCTTTTGTCAGGTGAGTGAGTAGTATCATAGCTAAAATTATAGCAATGGTGAGTGGCTTTGAAAAGCTAAGGTGATAGTGCACAGTGGTATGTTATTATAGTTGTATAAAACTGATATTTTTTTTTCAAATGAAAGATGTTAAACAGTACATACACATCCTGGAGACAAATGTATTCTTGAAAGTCATCGAGCTCCAATTTGTGGTTTCCAGTAGAACTGCAGACTGTTTCCTTTAATAGGCAGTATGCTACTGTGGTGAGTTATGTGACTGCATATGGTTTTATCAGTAGAATGCAACGACCTCTTAAGTGGTAGTGTAGGTAAAATATGCCTTAAGTTACACAGATGACCATAAACATTTTTTTTTTAATCTGAATGCCTCTTCAGAATAAATACTGATATATTCAGATACATAGAAGATATCAAGCCAAAGAAAGGGTATAAAGACATAAAGATGTGGCCTGCTTGTGCATCCTTTATCTGCGTGGTTTCATTTTATATTTCTGTGGTTTAAGATCATAATGATTTATGAAGTTAGATGGTAATTTAGTAGTGACAGAAAGTAAACGTCATGATTCTAATTGACTGTAGCTGATCACGTGACAGTCTCACAAGAAAACAGTTGTAACTTTTTTTAGTTTGATTCTTCTTACTGATTGTTACTGATTTTGCTGAATGTTTTCTTGCATTGCTTTGACTCCTATTTTTCCAAACAAATCCAGGTTTTCAATTTTTTACTTCCTTGGTATTTCAATTTTCATTAAATCTAAGATTTTGGGGTTTTTTTAGTACTATGAATACTTTCTCTTGAAAGTCACTATTCAGGCACTACATTACATGAGAAACTGGTGCTTGAGCTGAGTTATGGTTTCAATGACAACACTGCAGTGGCAGACTTTTCCTCACAGTTGTATTGTTCTTGAATATTTTGTATGGGATGAGAAAAATCTTTCCTTTCTCAAAGATCTTAATGAAAAAGGAAAAAAGTAGTATCTTTCAGGGAAGTGGGAGAAGTGTGTTAATATACTCAGAAAAGCAAGTTCACAAACTTTTTTGTTTTAGCTGTTCCAAGTGGTTCCTTTTTGACAAATTGCTTTGGCAGAGCTCTGATAAAAAATAGAAGATAATGCTGTCCTTTATTTCCTGTGAATAGTGAGCTCATATAGTCTTGTTTCTGAAGAGGCTCTTATTCTTGAACAAGATACAGCTTGAAAGGATGATTTGCTAAAACCAGAGTACTTTAAAGGCAAAACCAGAAGCTCCTGCAAATGAGGATCTAACCTGGGACAGAAAATTGCCCTGGGTAAATCTTAAAGGTCTTATTCTGTGTCTGTGACAGCCTCCTTCAGGATGTGCTATGAAGTCGTTCTGGAAGGATATGGCTGTAGTGTACTTGTGATAGTTTCTAAATGTTGTATTTTCTTTTTGAATAAAAATCAAATTTAAACTGGATATTTGAAGTTTTCAAAGGGAAAATAGCATTTCACAGAGTCCAAATGCTTTATCTTCATGACATATCTAGTTGGTTCAAAATTTTGCTTTTCCACAGGAAAGAGTAATATGATGCTTATGATCCCTCTGGTTCATTTTAGTCTGTTGTATGTGGTTATTTCTTCTAACTTAAAGTGAAGAAGTGTGATTTTAAGTGAAATTGTTTTTCAATACTTAGAATCTACATTTTGAAAAGGAGTGACTTGAAGGAAGGAAGATACATTGAAGATAACTCCTTGAAAATGGAAAATCTCTTTTGGATTCTTTATGTACAGAGTATTTCTAGTCTTGTAGACTAGTTTTTGTGTATATGAAGTTCTGTAAGTTTCTACCTAATCTAACTTGGCGCACTGCCAATTCAGTGAAAGTAATGTTGATTCACCATTTTCTAACAAACTTAAGAGTTAGAATTAAGAATATTAAGAATATCTGATTGTGGTGAAGATTTATGTATGATAGCTGTGTGGATCTTGGTGAGCTGTTCGAAAGATATTTGGCTCAAATTTTGTGTTGCAGCCTTACGCAGTTATACTCTTTTCTCTACAAAGGGGAAAAAAAGGCATCACTTGCTGTGTAATTTTCTGACCTGTCTTTTAAAGGAGTTCTGATACTGGCTGTGAGGAACTCTTCTGTCTGCAAAAACATCTTTCAGTTTATCTTGAATATTGTATAAAGCTGAACTCTGTGAAGTGGTAGCTTCTAAGGCTAAACTGCTAAGACGAATGACCGATGGTTAAGTAATCTGTACAGCTTCATTGAAGTGGAGTTTTCTGACTGCTAGATAGGCAATACACTTCTTGCTCTCCCCTAAACCTGGCTGGGACTCAGGGGGTGGGAGAGGAGTGAGCAGCTTGTGGGGAGGGGGATAATTTAGTAACTGCTGCCTAAGATGTAATTCCCTGAGTAAAGGAGAGAGAACTCATTGCTTGTCAAACACTGTTTTACTTTTGTAATAAGAACACCTTTAAAATTTCAAATCAATTTCTGATTTACTAACAAAAATAACACTTATGTCGTGTTCTGTGAGTTCACATTGAAGTTGATTGTAATTCAGTTATTTGCATAAAGCAAATGTGAAAAATATTGATGAAACTTCCAAAGTGATACTTATTTTATATAAACTTGAATTATGTGGAAAAGCTGCATGTTTTCAGGCATGATTGATAGACTGTAGTTTCCATTGTGAATGTATATTTTTACTAGTTTGCAAGACAAAACAAGTGTGATTAGAGGGGTGGAAAATATTTTGGAGGCACCAAATATAAAATACACAGTCTGTTTACTCACATAATTAGTTCTGTGATGATCTGGACTATAGCTTAAGTCGCTCTGTAAAATTGGCTATGCATGCTAGAAAAAAAAGCTTGTTACTTGGTGGAAAAACTAGTAAATTTTGTGGCATTCAAGTCATTTTCAGTGGTAAACTAGACTAAATGTGAAGTGTAGTGTTTTTTGGGTTTTTTTGTTGTTTTTCTATTTCCAGCCCCCCTTAATCTAATCTGTATTTTGTTGGCATATAGTTTCAAGAATCAATCAGAAATACTTTCTTTCCTGCAACTCATTTCTAAATAATACAAGGAAAAAACTCCCAAAATTATGAGAAAAGGTGTGACTGAAATTCTCTCTGCTTCAGATGCATTCTGTGTAAACCTTGAATGTGGTATTGATGTCTCAAGTTTAAACTAACTTAAATGAGTGAGAACTTTTTCTGAAAAAGAGCATGCGCTCTGCCAGTAAATACTTTTTGGAAATAACTGCTTTGTCTAGTAATTTTCAAAACAATATTATAATCAACTGAATTAAGGGACGAAATACTGCTTGCTTAAATACTCGTGTTTTTTTTTAATAGTCTTTGAACAAATAATTCTTGAACTACACTGCTATCTAGATTAGAGAAGAAGCATAGCCTGGCAGTATGTGATGGATGCAGCAGAGTGACACGCTGCTCCAAGATTTCCTGAGAGAGTAAAACTACTTTTTACTCTGCTGCATCATAAGACTGAGACAAAAAAATGTATGGAATGACTGACATGTCATGAGGCTGCCACAGAACCTACACCATTTTGATGTATTAGTTGGACATAATCATTTGCATGGACAATGTGTTTTTTTTTACAATTCCTTATCTTTGAAATCCCTAGATATACTGTGTTTTCATAGAACACTACTGGTCTCCTCCCCCATTTCCCATCAAATTATTGTTACATTCTTTCAGCACTAACTGGATCATTACTAGGTTTTTTTGTTTGCAAATTTTGCACTCTTCTAGGATATGAACAAACTAATGAAGCAATAAGAAAGTAAAAGTTAGTTGTAAAATATAACAGCATCAGTGGTTAATGATCTTCATTGTAAGTTTATAAGAAGTGAAAGTCTAAAAAATAATATGCAAAAAACATGTTTTATGGCAAATCTAGTGTGTATCTCAAATCTAAGATCTGATGAGTGTTTGCTGTTTGGCCTATATTTTTCCTGTTAATCTCCAGCATAATGGAGTATTTCACTAGAACAGAAGGATTTAGGTGGAATTAAAGTTTTCTATTTAAGCAAAAACTCTTATCTTCAAATTTATAAACTAGTCTTTTAAACCGATTTAATTACTTAAGGTGGTTAAACACACAATAGCGTGTCTTAAACATTCTAAAATAAAGTGTCTCAGTATGTGCCAATGACAATTGGTCATGAAGAAGATGGATCCAGCTATCTGAAATGGAAAAAAGCTCTTGGTGCAAAGGATTTTGGAACTGTTGTGGCACAGCACATCCATGTGTCAGGTGGAAGTGCCTCCCCCCCCCCCCAAGGCTAAAAACACCAGAATTACCAATTATTAAAAATTTTGAGCTACATTAAGTAATTCTATATTGCTAAACAAAATCAGTGCAGTGTTGATTAAATGATTTACAGTCTCTTATGGTATTCTTGTATATGTGATGTAGATTTAAAAATAAAAAGTGAGGCATGCTGCACTGGCACTTGGGCGAAGAAAGGACATATGGCAAAACTTAGGAAAGATTGATTTGTCAGAGCAAAGTGTTGAACTCAGTATGGGACTGTTTGGATGTTTTGTTAATTCTTTGAAGCATATGCCTTAGTTACTTTAGAAGGAACACTCTTCCCTCCAGGTCTTGGCCCTTCTGCTTGCTTTCACTGCTGCTTGGTATTTGTTTGTGGGCCAGTGAGTTTGGACCTTTTGAAAAGATCAAAGAAAGCTTGAATTTCTTCCCTACCAGTCTCTGGCTAGCTTAGGATTTCCTAGGTGCAGCCAGCAATGTCAGGACTGTTGGACATTTCTTGACTTAAAAAATTGGCAGATTGGAAAAGACGAGGAAGAAAAATTGATTAAAATTTCCTATTCACAGTTATAAAAATATGAGTTGGACTTTACTGGTTTCAAGGGAGTTTATCATTACAAGAATGATAAAATGCTTGTTTCTACATTGCTGTGATGAGTAGGAAGGAAGGTGATTTGATTGAGAAGCTTAACAGTTTATTGAGCTGGATTTCTGGTAGTGCTGACTGGATCATGAGAGAGACAGCAATAGAAAGAAAGTCTTCAGTAGCCTGTGTGCACTCAAGGGCCTAGTTAAGCCCATGTTTTGAGGCACCTCTGGATCTGACTGCAGTGTTGCATGAGAACAAGTCCAATAATGTGGAAAAGGCAGTGTATCCTAGATATCTTTTGCTAATATTGATGAAAGCCCCTTTGAAAATGTTATCAAGCTGTTTGTTAGTAACACTACAAAAGGGTGTTCGCCATTTCGGCGAAGCTACTGAAGGTGAAGGGCTCTGGAGCAGAGGCTCGCGCCGAGGGACCCTTTCTCCAGTGGCAAAACCGCGGCGAGGCGGCAAAAAGCGCCGAGAGAGAGAGAGGAGACCCCAGCCCCCCCCCC
>Ga0181612_180982_pt1 | contig 13777 bp, 6 predicted proteins | sample HoacroProtozoa21_FD_119630 | JGI IMG/M metagenome (GOLD analysis project Ga0181612, IMG submission 119630) | Hoatzin crop microbial communities from Cojedes, Venezuel. Combined Assembly of Gp0051906, Gp0051904, Gp0051908 | reverse complement strand
GGCCAGTCTTAGCACTGAAGACTGAAGCAAAGAAGGCATTCATTAGCTCTGCCTTCTCCGCATCCTCCGTCACCAGGACACCCGCCTCATTCAGCAGCGGCCCCACATTGTCCCTAGCCTTCCTTTTGCTGCTGATGTAGTTGATCACCACACTAAAATGATTTGCGTGCGACTATGTCAGGCTCAAGTACAGAAAAACCATGCACTGAAGTTCAGGACTTATTGGAGGCCTTAGTTTTCAGAAGAGTAGGTTTATAGTGTGACTAGTCTAAGGAGAAAGAAATGTACCTGGAAAGTGTAGAAAAAAAAGAGACATAGGCAAGCTCTGGGAAGAATCATGACCCTGTATGCTAGGGTATTAAGGCTCAGTCTGTTCTATAAACTCCCCCTGGTTTTGGAGAAAGCCATAGCAATTTTGACATTTGGCATCAATAATAATGGTGTAAACCAACATAACTCTCCTTTTCAGAATGAGGAATATTGTGAATATAAAGATACACATAAATGTGGCCTTGTGATAAATGATAACGGTTTATGAATATCCATAGAGGATTTTACCGTAATTGGTATGCTTCTGGCTAAAATATTCTGTAGACTTAGCGTTGGCTGACTTTCCAACAGGTCCCAGAAGCAACCTGTTCTCAGGGTGTTTTGAACCCTGCTGACACTATAGAGTCAATATGTTTCAGGGACAGCCTGCCGCAGGACGCACAGCAAAGGTCTGCTGTGGATCCCCCAGCCATCAAGTTCAGTCTTGTCAATAATAAGGAGTCCTGCAGCTGTAGGCCTGCAGTTTAGCCATCAGTGCCAAGGGAAGAGAGGATGTTTTTATGAGCTACAGAGTTTTCTGTGCTACCAAGGCTATTGGTCTAGCCAAAATATTTCAGAAGAGTGTCCTCTGGAAACTGGCTTCCTTGAGTGTAGGTGGATTCAGGTATCAGTGAAGCCTAAACTGAAGCCTCTGTGTTGATATATGCAGTTGTACTCACCTTCAGCACCAAAGGGATCCCATATCCAGCCCTAAGCCAGGGAAAACCAGTATAATCATGGATGCTCAGGAGGAGCAAGCACAATCCCATCTTGAGAACTGGCTTTAGCTTTAGCAAAGTCCCATTTGTCCTTCTGGACAGCAAGGAAGTCTGGCTTGCCTTGGGTTAGCTTTGATTCATTTTAGCTGTGAACACTGCTTTTCATGTGCTGTTAATTCTTGCTCTGGTTGTTGCTAAACGGAGGCTTTATAGTCTTACATTTTTCACATTTTCCAGTTAGTTTGTAAGACCATTATAAGGCCTGAGGTATTTTGTAGTGAGAAATAAAAATTGTCAATATAATCGTGGTCATTACATTTATTATTCATCATAGTTTCAAATTTCTTATGATTTTCAGGAAGTTGAATTTCAAATGAGAGAAGTACCTTCACTTCTTTAGCCCTCAGGCAGCTGCTACATTGGTTACATGTGATCCTGAACCATTGGGTCTGCCTTCACCTATTGTACAAGCAGGAGTAATGACAGAGCTTTGAAGGACAATTCATGTAGGTGCTATAGATCTCAAAATCAATGGAGTGCTGCAAAAAATAATGGAAACCATAAATGTCCTCATAAGGGAGGGCATTAATGTCAGCTAACGGGCAGGAGACATGTCTGGCTGAAATCATGTCAAACTGAGGTGACTTGTATAGTGAGGGAGCAGTGATGCTTCATTTGTCTTGCAGGAGCAGTCTTGGTGTATTATGGTGCCTTGGAAAAGTGATACAGCCAAAATCATACTTTTTAATTTTTTTTGTGTGTGTGCATATAAAATGGATGAGTTTATGAAAAAGTGCAGGGTATTGTGTTTTACTATGTCAGAACAGACTACGTAAAACATGGATATGTGACCGATGACAAAATCTGATCTGTTGTACACGGTAGGTTTTTGCTCTTGAAAGGTTTCAGTCTTTCTTCTCTGACTGCCCCTGCTGCCTTCCCCCAGGAAGCTGTAGGTCCAGGATCCACAGCCTGTACATAGTCCCTGCTGGGCAGTGTTTGGATGGGCATCTCCCTGTGTTGGTGTGGCTGTTACCCCGGGATGGCAGTGCTACAGAGCACTCCTGTGGCACCCTCAGGAGATGCCCCTTAGCAGGGAGCTCCGGAGGGCAAGGCAATGGGATGTTCTGCAGTAGGAATCAAATCCCGCTTTTCAGGACCTCATTTGCAAAGACAGAATGGTTAATTGAAGCAGCTGTGTCCAGCCTGGTTTTCAGTTGGGATTTCTAATTGTAACAACCACCCTCTGATATACTTAAAATGGATGGTCTATCTACTGGAGTTCATCTTGCAACTTTAATTCCAGTCTACCCCACAAAATCCTGTATCTTAGTAATCAGCCAGATTCTTGTTTTGTTCTTTGGGATTTTGGGATGTGTCTGAATTCCAGCAAGGACTGTGCTATTCAACCGTATCTTTATATCAGAGCATCTTCTAGTTTTTCCTTTCTATAAAAGAATACTAGGCAAAGTTGCAGTAAAAAAAAAAAGGAAAAAAACAAGCCACACACACATGCACAAACAACTCATGAAAGAAATGAAGTCAGGTTTTTTTTTGTTAGAGGAATTCTATTCTCCAGTAAGTATAATGGGTCGCTTATTAAAAGGTATGTGGGCTTTACTTAAATATTTACTAGGAAATTCTCCTTGCTCTCCTGTTGGGTGGTATGCTATTAAGAGGCTTCAGCTGAGTATTAAAAAAGAACCAAACATCAGCGGGAAGATTTTCTGTTATAATGTAAGCTTCAAATCAGCAGTATCAGAGACAAAACTGGATTAGTATAAATCCTTCAAGGGATAAAAAACATTTGCAGATTAACCCTGACCTCTTCTTAAAAACTCCCAAACTCTCCTTTCTCTATTGATTTATCTAAACAGGGCTGCCTGGCTGCACACAATGAAATGCTTCCTCTGCAGGTCAATTAGCAGGCACCTGGACATGGTTCAGACTTTTGTTAGGTACAGAAAATCCCATTAGATGTTACTACAGGTGGCTGCTGCATGTTTGCAACCAATAAGAGTATTGCTTTTAGAAACTTGGAGTAGACGGTATGAAAAACCTGACAGCTATAAATCTTGTGTTTGAAGTGGACAGCTTTATTGACTGCTGCTATCTTTGAGATGAAGAAAAGGGGGAATCTGTTCTAGCCTTTTGATTTAATATGAGAGAGCACTGTTTAGGGATGATTGATGGTTGAAAAGTGACTTACCAAGTGCTGCGGATGATTGTATTACTCTAGATAATAGGTTAAACAGGAAAGCAAGCCTTCTGAATTTAAAGACACTAAACGTCATTTTGTTGCAAATGAGAAAAATCAGTGCAACTGCGACATGGATGTGCTCATTTATATTCTAGACCAAACTAAAGGTGCAAGCTATAAATTATTAATTTCCAAGCTAGTTTTGTGCCACCCTGAACTATTGTCCGGGTCATGTTAAATTTCATGCTCTCCTAGGTCCTGAAAAGAGATATTCTGAGTCCAGTCTGAAGCTGTTCCATGTCCACCCACCTCAGAAATTTAATGTTGCCATAGGAAAAACAGAGATGGCATCAGCCTGCTCGCTACCGTATGTTGGGCTGCATGTGTCTCGCCCCTGATGGAACTGTGATTAGGAAGGTCACTAGATTTTTTTTTTTTTATGTCAGGAAGTTTCTTTTAAATTGAGGATAAAATTCTGCCTCCATTGAGGCAAAAAAGAAAAAATTTTCTTGCTTTTTGTTGAGCTAGCATTTTTCTTGCACTTTTCCACATGTCTGATTTAGGTTGTGCTCGAAAGCTCATAGAGAACAGATGGGAAAATCAGTCACCCTGCCTGTATCTCAAGTTTCCGATCTGTACAACTGGGTGGATATTATACACGTCAGGTATATTAAGACAATAAGTTAAACTCCTTGACAGCTTTGAATTGATATATATTCAGTACAAAGTTATTAGACATTGTATTATTAATAAAGCTTTTTAAACAAAGAGTGGTATGGTATTATTGACCATAAACATGTTTTTTAACTCAGAGTTTATCAAGTAAACATTGTTAAGGGATGATTCCTGTGCTCAGACAGTGAAAGATCTTGTTACTGAAATATATTGAGTATTCAGGTGACTGCAGTAGTTGACTGGAATAGCTGCAAGGCCTACCTACTTTTGAAATGCTTGTAGCTGGGCATGAGTTAGGATTAGAAGAAATCCAGTGTGTCATGTAGATTGCAATAAAATTTAGAATCTTTGACACTGTTTTATTACTGTTAAGCTTTAAATATCATTTATTTCGAACTTTTGAGAAGATACCATTTCTATGCATCTATCAAAACCACGGTATTTTATTCTTTGAACTGCCTGTTGGTGTTGAACAGCCGCACTACTGTGAAACTTATTATAGTCTCACCATTTTTATGAAAAGAAAATCTGTAACATCCCCAAACCTGCAGACAGCTTAAACTGCCTTGAAAAAAAGATGAGTTAAAATAATAGCAGGTAAATGTAGGAAAGACATTTTAGATCATGCCCCTGTCTTGCAAGGTGTACATTCTTGAAAGAGGATGGACATTAAACAGAAGTGACACTTACTGCTACACTGTAGACAGTTTCTCTGGGAGAAACTAAAGTGCTGTTTGTTCCTGATGTGTTTAGATACAGTACTAAGATAAGTCTGTAAAAATCAGAAAGTACTTTATTGTTTTTAAAAGCATTACAATTTTACAGATGTTGAAATATATGCTAGGTGTTTATATTTAAAAAGCATAATACATGTTTTACCATAATTTTTACACACAATATAGAGTCATGGGGATTTTTTGTTTTCTGAGTTAGATTTACAGTTGAGTAAGAGCAGCTTAATAAAATATATGTTGGTATAACTTCTTGTTCATGGATTGTTTAGACCAGTGCAGGGATACACTTTCTGTGAGTGGTTTGTGTGTTGAAGGAGGATGTAACAGGACATATGTGGAATGTAATTATGTACAAAATGTGGATGGAGGTTTTAAATAGGAGAAGGAAGAATCCACTTTCTGGCAATAAGACATGTCCAACAGTGCATTTTAAAGGATTATTGGATGCCTTCTGTGTTTGCTAAGGCATAGGGCCAGCAACGATGGTAATCCTTTCAGAACAAAGCCTGTTGTATGTTAAAAGTAGTACGCTATTGCTGTTACAGCATAGGAATTACAGCAGTGTTATTGACTAATAAAAGCCTTGGTGCTGGCCTCCTCAGAGGTAGGATGAAGTATAAGCTCACCACACCTGTTTTCTACTCTAGATCTTTATAAAAATAGTACCAGTAAAAATTATGCTAAATAGGAAGTCAGTTAGACTTACACAGTCCTTGATCTGTGCAGGATATAAAGTTTTTGTTCTGATTTCTGCACTTAGAAACTGCAAAGGATACATTTATTAATCTTGAATTGACAGAGAAAAGGCATGAGATGTCAAATAAAAGTTACAGCATGAGATAAGGCTTTTGGAAACAGATGCAAGGGTATCATGGACCTTGTAGAGAAAGTTTGCTTTCCCTTAGCTTATCAAGACTATGCCTCTGGAAATTAGCGACAGTGTGTCCTTTTGGCAATTTGCCTTATCCAAAAAAACCTGAATGTTATGAAGCATTTATACGAGAACTACTATGAGGAAAACTTGGAAATATATGCCTTACTCTAAAATAAATTAAAATTGCTAATTTTAACTCGTGAATATAGGAAAAATTATTTTGGCTGAAAGTCAGAAAAGAATTAAAGTCAAATTTCTGGAAAAAAGAAGGAGAAATCTTTGGTTTTCACTAGGCTCCTGTTTTTATCAGGCTTGCAGCCATTGATAACATCTTCTGAGGAAGACACATCCATAATTGTGTGTCTTCTTGGTGAGTTACAAATTCAGCAGAATGCTAAATGGATATGGGCAAATAAACGTTGTTTCTTCTCTGTTTCCATGGATTTAATGAATGTTTTATACATTTTACCACACACTAATGTGTATATCAACACATAGCTAGTATTCGCATGTGTAACTGCAACAGAGGATAGTAGGAAGCCATAAATAAAATAATAATGATGATTCAATTTAACTTGTGTTTTTGTTTGTTTTTTTTTTTTTTGTTTAATGCTTTTGTGGTTAACATCTCCCTCTAAAGAGTATACACTGCAATAATGTTCATTAATTCCTAAAAAAAATGTTACTTTCACCAAAATGTGTGAAATGTGCTGTGATACTGAAGTATCTGAACAATTTGTTTCTCTTTAAATAAAATATTCAAAGTGTTGGTTTTTTTTGCGTGAATATATTGTAGATGATGTTAAAGCAAATGATTTATTAGATAAGCTTCTCTAACAATTATATAGATGCCTTTGATTTTTTTTTTCAAATGCCTGTTTATGTTAATATATTTACATGTCCTTATGAGCATATTCTTTCAGAATTATAAAAAATCTTCTGGTTCTAGTTACAGTGCTGCAATTGACTTGTGGAAACCCAAGCACCTCACTACAGCATTGTTGTCCTGCCGCCATTCAGGACTTAGCTCAGGAAGAATATGGTGAATATGTTTTTCAAGGAAATAGGAAGCCTTTTCCTTTGAAGCATGCCAGCATTTCAGTAGAAGATTCCATTTTTTCTTCAGTTATGCAGTGATGCCAGGGAATGCAATGCATAATTTTAGACCTCTTTTTATTAGTTATCATGTAGCTTGAATGACATGGCTATAAGCAGATGTGTGTCTTAGTCTTCGCTATTCATGCATGGTGGTGTTGGCTGACAGCCAGAAATCCTCTGTAGTCTCCAGTGTTGAATAACTGAGATACACAGACAACCTAAGATAGTCCATAAAATAAAATTCTTCTTGTGTTTGAAGTGCCTGGGTTCTGCTTACCTAACTATGGTGATGTAAACCACCACAAGCTTTTGTACTACTAAGGCTGCATCACCACTTCAGGATTCTGAGAGGGGTCCAGAAAAAAAGTGAACTAAACATTCATTTAAATTTAAAAATTAGTTTTACTGGCTGTGTTTCATCAAAACAAGGTTCTTTAAAGGTTACTGTAATGAGCATTCATTACTAAATGTCAGCACTTGTATTCCTGTTGTGTTTGCTTACTGTAAGTATTCACATGAGCTTGTGAACAAAAGCTTATTTCAAATGGAGTTTAGGCTTACTGCAGATTGTGAAGTTGAAATGTGCTATCAGTAAACAACGTTATAACAGAAATCTGAAGTTGTTAGACTTTCATTGATTCAGTCAGGGTTCAAAACTATTAATATTTGGCTCTTTAATCAGTGAAGAATAATAGAGCCTGAAGTTCAAATTTTAAATAGGCAGCCACAGGGAAAATGAAATATGCTAAACGTTTCAGTAAATATTTTTTGAAAAACAGGTATTTGGAGAAAATGGTGAGTTAGAAAGGCAGCACTCATTAAACAAATTATAAAGTGTTACCTTAACTTAAAATATTGGTGACATGTCACTCTAACAGTCAACACATTTTTTTTTATTTACTATTCCTCTAGTTTCTCAGCTACTATATGTTGGCCATGATTAAGATTCTACTGTCTGGTAATTATTGTCTTTAAAAGTATGGTACATATATGAAAAAGTTTAGGTGACCTCACTTTTACTCACATTAACTGGGTTTTTTTAACCTTGAAATCAGTGGGTAGAAAGCAATATATGATGTGTGATTTATAAAGCAGCTAAGTGGTGCTAATTCCTGTTTTCAACAAAAGTGAATTTCAGTAAGACCCAAAGGAACATGAATATTACATATCATACTTTTGAAAAATAACTTTGAAAATGCAATTTAAGCTCTCAGATCTTTCAGGAAATTTTGTAAGTTTTACTGACTGTAAGTAATTTCTCAGCTGATAAAGGCAAAGAGTGTTTCTAGCTGTTTAACCCCAAAGGTATTTGACTAAATTATGGTATTGAAACTTGTCATAGATGGCTGAATCTAATCAAAGGCACATTTAACCTACTGTCCTGTCTGCAACACTGACCAACATTGGATGCTTATGAAGAGAGCAGAAAATCATACAGTGGAATATGGAACTTAAGAGCCAGACAAGGATCAGCTGGAGATGTCTTCTGACCATCCAAAGCTTGTCATTCTTCTTTTAGTCTTTATTAAAAGATGTGCATAATTACCTCTTTAGTCTGGTGTACCTTCATTTTTTCAAATCCACAAGTAGTTTCATCAGTGGGACAATTTTAGTTCTGTCAGAAGCTTAGCAAAGGTCTCATTTATATGCTTCAGAGTGCAACTGATATTAAAAAAGAAAATGACATCAAAGTAACTGTGATTCATTATTGTCAGAAGTCCTTCACATAATATGAAGACCCAACATAATTGTGCTCAATTTGTCTCTATTTCACTTTCATCAAGTATTGCAGTGCCATGCTCAGTCGTACTGCATAGCACTGACATCATCCTGCATAACATGTTCACACACGAGCCTACAAGAGCTTACATGTATCTCCTGTCTGAGGTCATGCCAGTTTGAGTTGTAAAAAAATTTCTGCTGACACTTCTCATTTGGTGGGGCAGGGCAACATTGAGACCATTAGAAAATCGGACTGGATAGCTCTTTTAGTTTTCAGGTGGTTTGTTTTATTTAAATACCCTTTTTTCCTACTCATCATTTGCAATTTTTCTGATTAATAGCCACCCACTCTGTTGTTGGGTCCCAGGAGATGTTTATCTGTGATTGTGCTTTTTTTTGTCTGTAGTTCCTTTGTAGGCGTAGCTCTTCTTAATGGATAAATCAGCTGGTTGCATTTTGATCTTCTTGGCATTGATCTTGCTGTGAAGCTGCTATCAAAGAGGACAGCTCACTGAATATGGCAACTAATCTACGATTTTAATGTCAAGAACCTAATCCCAAAAATTGGAATTAGATGCTGAAATTCGAAATGCTAAGTAGGCCAGGTCATATTTTTCCACCGAGAACAGGGTACCTGTGATAGCTTTTTACCAGCAAACAATGTTGATGACTGAGTGTCAAGAATACAATAGAAACTTGGAAATTTGTGTACCAAAATTTCTCTTTCTAAAGCTAATTTAACAAAGTGGGTAACAAGTATTCCCTCGCTGCTGGAAAAGCATCTCTTTGCACTATAAACTTTTTTATTTCCAGTGGAGATAAAAGAGTATGATTCCCCACAGATGCATACCTCTCTTTTTCCTTGGAGGCAAGTGATAGCTTTTTCCTTCTAAGTACACTTGTGCCCTTGAGCCTCTGGATACACTTTGCCTGGCTGGTGGATGGAGGCTGAAAATATATGCTGTGCCCAGAAGGATTCTTTGTAGCATACTTAATATGGAAAGACATGAGTTGGAAGAAAGTGTTGAGCTGTGACATTGAGGAGGAAGCAGGCAAAGACTTGCAGTTTGCATTTCAGTGATTTCTTTCTATATATTTCCATTGAGCTCTGTTTTCAGACAGAAAAAGCACCAACTTTGCCCACGACCCTTAAAGAAACTGAATTTTGAGAAACTTACTTCAGGAAGCTGAATTTCATGAGAAGGTGTGCCCATCCCACTAATGCTCAAGGGCAATTATCAGTAGTCTTTTGCTGTTAAGAGAGAAGGATCAAACTACTCCAAAAAGTAGTTTCTTCATCTCCTTTCTCCTCACTTTATCAAAAGAGCCAGCTCTGGTGAGCAGACACAACTGTTGACAATTAACAGAGGGGGAGGAGGGCATTGTAGCCACCAGCTTCTGTGCACAAATGCATAAAAGTCAGTGTGTAGTTGTGTGACTGCACAGGCAGCAGAAATGGCCATCGGGTTCCAGGAAACACAAGTGTTCCAGGTCAAGGCTCTTGTCTGCTGACCAGCAAAGATAACTGTCCAGAGGCAAGTTGGAAAAATGCATATAAATGCTGAATTAATTGGTATTAATGTACTTCCTAGAATTTCCAAAAATGTGTAATAAATACAGCTTTTGGGTAACAAATGTGTCTGCCAGTTTCAGGTGGGAGTAAAAGGGAAGATTTAGAGAGAATGGAGCCATGTTAGTAACATTGCACAGATGCTAAGGCTGTATTAGTGCTTTATGAGAAAGATAAAACAAGTTTTATAGTTTGTTAAAAAAAAAAAGCAACAAGTGAAAGAAATGTTCTTTCTCTGGAAGAAATTATTCTAATGTGTACAATAAAGAAACAAACTTTCAAGGTGGGAATTGAATGGCAGTAGTTAGCAATCCTGGAAGCTCTATGCGCAATTTCATGCCTCCCTGCAATGTCATTGAAAAATATATTTATATTAAACTTAAATTATGTGCTAGGCTGGCTTTAAAGTAACATAATGAACTTCATTTTGTTTTGGATACATGGAAAATCCTTCATCTTTCCCTAAAGTGAATTTTTACAAAGCTGGCTGATCTCACAAAATATACTTCAATAATTCCCCCACCAAGGGTACAACTCAGTCTTTTCGACAGCAGCTATGTTGCTGAAATGTCCTTTGATTTAGCTACCTATTATGCTTCTTACTATCATTCCCTGAAGCACCATCTCTAGAAGATGGTGCTTTTGGGTATTGCAATCAACACTGGGAATGCTGATTTACAGATACTCTCATCTCTCTCAGGAGTTTATGCTGCAGAATATAATACCACAGTACTTATCCTAAGGAAACCACATTTATCACGTGACTCCCTGATTTGGTAGAGATCCATACGTGTACTTTGTTACTTGCCTGGGTCGCAGAAAAGAAACTGTTGTATAACTCTCTAACTTTCTAAATCTGGCTGCTGTTAACATGGTCTAACCCTAGAAGTTTGTCAGTATATTTTTCTTGCTGGTGCTCTCTAGATCAGTTACATTTTTTAGAAAGACAAGTATAAATTATTTTGCTTATCAGGAAAGACATTGGTGGAATTTGTGAGTACATTGACTATGGGTAACCCCAATATATATTTAATATACAAAACTAAAATAAACATGAATGTTTTACCGATATCTGCACTTTCTTTAGATTGTCCTTTAGACTTACTTTTGTGTGTATGTTTGTGTATTGCTGTAAGGCAAACAGCTGAAAACTAGGAGGGTGGACAAATGGACCATGCACAACAACCTATAGCCTTTTACAGAAATTGCTTTAATGAAATAGACCTCTAATGAACTACGTGTTTTTGATAGCCAGGGGTTGAGTATTCAACAAGTGTAAAGCAGCATGGCTCACATTTGACTCATATTACTAGCAATACTCTGGCCTTTAAAAGTGTAGTTTGAAATTAAAATGGAGCCTGTTGTTTATGCAGCATAGGAGACACCAAAATTCAGACCCCAGAAATCCTCTAATCATCACTTTTCAGCTGGTGGAATACTAGAGAAAAGGGAAATGTAACTGAACTATCACTATACTTTTGAATTAAAGAATTTTTATTGTATTACATGGTGGGGGGACACCCTCCTCCCCAAAGAATAATGAATCTTTTAGGCCCTTCCAGTTCAATGGCATTTTCTTTAATTTAATGCCTATTACCATTTAACTGCTTTTAAAATTGCCAGCCAGATTAATGCACTGCCCTGAACTGCTGCCTTGGGATTTATGTTGGTTGAATTCCTCAAATGTCATGCAATTTTTGTTTTTTAGTTCAAACACAAGTTTTTACTTGTTTTGTCTTTCTCACACGCTTGTGGCTGTATTTTGCTGAGACAGAAAGGCGTTAACTGAGTTTTGCTGCAAACGTGTATGGAACGTGCAGTGTGTGGGTTAGCAAGGGAACTATGAAGCAAATGTTTGCTCTAGCTGCTGGGAATCAGTACAGCAATGACAGATTTCACGTTTTTGTTTTGTTCATATAATTTAGGCAACAATTATAGTTTTATTCATGAGTAAGAACTTTTGTCAGGTGCTCAATTAGGTGATGAACTCCTGACCCATTTTTTCTTACATAATGAATTGAAAGTAACTGCAAGAGAGGCAAGGAAGAGGTGAATATTTTAGAATGCTCTTCTGACCCTGCTCTAACCTTTTCTGTCACAGAACAGAAGTTGGAAATACCTTGTGTCTCAGACTTTCTGAAAGTGTTCTGAGATCTTGGGGTCTGAAAATAGTTTTGAGTTCAAATTCCTTAGACTTGTTTAAATCCTCGATGGGAGTATGTCTTTACACTTAGTTTGAGCCAAACCTTTATATTCTTTCTTCTTCTAACTACTACATAGTATTTAAAGTAACTTGTGGCAAATTTACAGCTCACCAGTTTGAATGAATTTTAAAGGTTGATGACTGAAAAGTATGGAAGCCATCAAACACCATAGAATGCAACTCCGCCGGATCTCACAGAATCATAGAATCATAGAATGGTTTGGGTTGGAAGGGACCTTAAAGATCATCTGGTCCCACCCCTCCTGCCATGAGCAGGGACATCTTCCACTAGCCCAGGTTGCTCAGAGCTCCATCCAGCCTGGCCTTGAACACTTCTAGGGAGGGGGCAGCCACAGCTTCTCTGGGCAACCTGTTCCAGTGTTTCACCACCCTCATGGTGAAGAATTTATTCCTTATAGCTAATCTAAATCTGCTCTCTATAACTCATCTGGAAGACAAGTGATGCTTGTCCTTAAATTGTATGACATGATAATTTTATGTCTGCAGATTTCAGAGCGCAAAAGTTGACCGTGAGTTACCCACTGCTAATATGGTTATCAGCTGCAGTGGCAACAGCAAAAAAAGTTCAGAAATGGCAGCCTAGGCACTTTGCTATGGGCATAATGGTGATGGCCAAAAGAGATGTAAAGTGAATTAGGTTTTCACAGCCATCCTCAAGCAAAGGAAGACCCAAGGAAGTTGACTAACACTTGCTTTAGGAAACTTGGACCATTTCAGAGCTTTGGGAGCTCTGCTTCTAGCATGAAGTTAGATGTTAATCATACATTCTTTTTCACATTAGTAATTTCTGTTATTTTTTCTTCTAACTGCAGTTGTATAACTCTTACAGCTATCATCTTAAAGGCCTTTCTTTTCAACTTGTTTTTAAACAAGAAGATTAAAAATAGCAAAAATCAAGCAAAATTCAAGAATGTTCCCTCCTTCAATCTTTTAGCATCATTTTATATACAGTATTCAAAATTTCCAGACCCAGGTGGTCTTTCATGGTAGCTGTATGTGTCTGCAATCAACATGGTTTCTAGGAAAAGGTTAGTACAGAGTTAGCTGAGAAGATTGTAAAGAAATTGTGTCTTTTAACCAAATGGTGGTAAAACAACAGCATGGAACAACATATTTACGTGATCCTTCTCTGGCTGAGATGGGCTTAGTGCAGGCTGCAGGCAGAGATGAAAGTAGCTTCAATGTGCTTCCTGTGGTCCTGTGTCTTGGACATTCTGCAACACCAGTAGACAACTGAAGCAATTACTTCTTCTGTGCCAGGTGTTCTGTCCTGGTGATGTGGAGAAGATATAGCAGAGCTTTTAAGGTAATTTCCCCACATCAGGAAAAGTTGTTCTGGGGGACCTTTCCAGAGAAATATGGAGACGGACTAACTTACATTTTGGATTTTCCCCCCAAACCTCTTTCTCTGAGGAAGGGCTTGGCTCTGTGCAGTGATCACTCTCTGCAACACAGGAGGTTTGGTTGAAGGTCTGTCTTTAGCGAGTCAGTGCCTTTGATCTGCGATGTGTTGTGAAAGCTGGCAATGAAGTAGTTTATTCAATATTCCCAGTGGCTGCCTGACACACAAACTCTGGCGAGGCATGATTTTTTTTTTGGTGCACTACTGTAGCTGCATTGTCAATGAAGTGCTGAGATACCCCTCTTTTTTT
>Ga0181612_153445_pt1 | contig 13778 bp, 6 predicted proteins | sample HoacroProtozoa21_FD_119630 | JGI IMG/M metagenome (GOLD analysis project Ga0181612, IMG submission 119630) | Hoatzin crop microbial communities from Cojedes, Venezuel. Combined Assembly of Gp0051906, Gp0051904, Gp0051908 | reverse complement strand
TGCCCCAAGCCTGTCAGCATTTAAGAGGCATTTGGACAAAGCCCTTAATAACATACTTTAACTTGTGGTCAGCCCTAAACTTGTCAGGCAGTTGGACTAGATGACTGTTTTAGGTCCCTTCCAACTGAAATGTTCTATTCTATTCTATTCTATTCTATCCTATTCTACTCTATTCTGTTCAAAAGCAGACTAAAGAGATGGTAGTTAGATAACTAGGACTTTGAGCTCTCAGTTCTGTATTCACAATCACAAACAACTGAGTAACTAAGAGTTTCATTGTGGTGAAGATGCTGAGAAGTAGCTTTGGGGTATAAGCTGCCAGTTCTGCACCCACTCTCCCAGCAGCACATAAAGATGCAGTATGAGGCACTCAGTTTCTCAAAAAAGCTGCTTTAGGAGGGTCTCACCTGATGATCTTCGCTCATTCCTGCCTACCACGGATCAGGGCAAAGTGCAGCACAGCATGGGCTGAGGGCTGGATGGGGGCAGGCAAGCTCGCTGTGATGAATCCAGTGCCGAAAGCCAAGCAGCTTACTCAGCTAAGTCTTGTATGCCACTAGTATATTTTGAAAGCACAGTATCCTATTTCACTCCAGGACACTTAGAATAATTATTAAATGTGTATTGTGGTATTTAGTATGGGGTACTTCACATGCCCTATTGCCGTAAATTCTACATGACTTTGAAGAGCCACACACACATCCCTGACTTCGTGAGCTGTCCCAAAAAATGACAGAACATAATGTAATACAAATCTTTGCGTACATGTGTTATTCTTCACATTCCTACTTGCTTTCTTTTGAGTGCTAGGTATCCAGTCACTGTTTTGTTCATAGCTTCTCAGGCACTAAAGGAGAACAACGATCAAAGACAGTATGAATCATATTTTTCTCTAACTTCCAAAGAGTTCTAAGCTGTTAAAAGCCATCTATTATGTATTGTTTTTGTGATTGCTTGTTTGTTCCATTACCAAGCTCGCTGCAGTAAACTATCTATAATAATCGAGGGCTGTATAAGTATCATAAGCTTGCTTGATCAGAAAAAAAAGGCATGAATGAACACTGTGACAGAAGTTGCTGAACAGACAGTGACAGAACTTTCTGAATATGTCTTGTATGTCTTGGGAATTGGTTGTCATTCATGTCTGCTACTTAACTAGGGTAAAGATTTTTAATTGAGACTGTGCCTACAATCTTGCTCAAAAAAGGTCTTCTCCTCAAAAAAAATTAGTCCAAATGTCACTGCTTTTCACTGAGTAATCCTCATTACTGCAACCTCGGTCTAACAACAGATATCTCTGATCTCAGCAATTCAGTTTTTCTCCGACTCCATGCTTCTTAAATGCATTTTGTTGTGGCCACATACGTGACTTTTATTAGCTTTTATTAACGCAGATGACAACATCGATAGCTAATGTTTCATACTGGAGACTGAAGAATATAGCTTTTTGTTGCACCTGTACATAAAGCCACCAGAAACTACCATTAACTTGTTTGATAACTGCTTATTTTAAAATGAAGTTACAGAATACAAGGACAAGTTCAAGCTATAAGCCGACGGCAGAAAATCACCCTTGGTGTATACAAAATGGAAAACAAGGTCTATTTCCTTAAAAAAAGCTTCAATTCAAACTCAGTTGGTAGGTACTGAAGCAAGAAAATCCCATCTTGCAAACCAGGTATTGTTTTGATTATAAGGTTTTGCAATTTCCCTACATTTTAATAACATCTTTTATACATACAACAGCAGAAGTTTTGAGTTTTCTCTTAGCATCAGCATGTATACCAAAACTCATTGTTAGGCTGCAACTAGGTTTTCTTTCTTTCAAAAACCCTAGTTCAGATAAGCTAGTTTGGATAACGTTCATCAGCTAGCTTCAGGCACAAAACATTCAGGAAGACCTGGCATATTTCGTTATGAAACACTGATACCTTTTCCTCAAAGCAGTTGAATTTTTTGGAGACTTTAGCTAATTTTATCTTAAAGGATTGAAACCAACCAAAAGTAAAATAATATTTTACATAAATTGTATTCAATCAGAAAATTAAGCAAATAAGTTGAACTCCAAATTAATAATTTCTTTCTAGCATGATCCATTGTTGAAAATGTTTCAGATGTGTATACATGTGCTCATGTGAATCATCAAATTTTCCACAAGTTTATGTATATGTTTATTGACGAGTGGCTGTGCTGTTGCCAAGACTGTCTAAGTGTATAAATGAAGCTATATTTGTAGGGAACTGTAACAATCTTTATTAGACCAACTGATACAGCTGGTAGGAAACAAATGAGCTTGCAGGCTTACAAGCCCTGCTCCAAATCTGGAACTGACGCAGCAATCTCAGCCTAAATACTCACTGCAGACAACTGCTCTGAATTTTACTTGATTATGTTAAACAGTCAGACAATTTGAGAAAAGATGTGATGGGCATGAGAAGAGCAGAAGGGCAGCTTAGCAAAAAGGGAGATGATAGGGTTGCTTACCCCTGTGAGACAAGCAGAAATGGAGAGAGGGAGTAATTATCAGCTTGAACTGACACATACAAGTATCACTTTTTACTTCAGTTAGATGGTCAGGGCATTAAATATCTTTTAGTTCCATGATAGTTAAAACAATGGAAAGCACTGCTGAAGGCATCAACCAGCACAGAAAAGCCTAGCACGAAGCTGAGGAGTAGGCTGGTATATATTCTTTGGAGACAAGTGTGTGGTAATCAGTCTCTGATTTCCTTTGTCTTGTGGCCCAAAGCGCAGCTCCTCACTCGTTACAAGCACTATCCGGGCAACACGCTGAACTGGACAAGATTTCGTGATGTGACGACACCATTGGGAGCACTGGATTCTATAGGCCTGTTCAGCAGGCTGGTTTGCTTTTGTCCTGGTCCAATTTATTGATTCTATTTGCATTTTCCCCTGCCTCCTCAGACAGTCCTGCCGCAGCACTGAGGGTACAGCACGTGTGGTGATAGATATAGCAGTGATAATTTTAATGAAGGAATATCTAATTTCAGATTTCTTACCACTTGGAAAGATTTTACTTGTAAAGGGGTTATAATAAATAAACAGAACGGCCTTCTATTTCACTGGAAGCACTCTGAGATATTTCAGCACTTAAAATCTAGTGATGATTTTCATTCTCCTTTGAAGGGCATGGTGTAAACATGTTCGATAGATTCATTATTTACAATGCTGCATCAAGCAGCAGATGTATTTGCTCCAGAAAATGTAGTCACCAGTAATTCACTCACTCTTGGTTCTGTAAAATACATCAGGTGGAGAATGAAATGAGAGTAATGCTTCTCCACATAACACAGAAAGGCAGAACAGTTTAGACATAATTTTGAACCTCTACCCCAAGGAAACACTTTCTTCTTCCAGCAGACCAAAGTTTAAATATTTAATATTAAATTATTATGAAGTTTAAATCTGACAAGGAAGTGTGTTGTGTTACAGAAAATACCTTCTTTCAGGGTGTCTGAGCACAGAAAGGGTAATGCTCACTTAATGGAGCACGTGCAGCAATGGAGAGGGCAGTGCCTGCATTGGATACTACTGAGCAGCCTGCCTCAGACTGCAAGGATACCTCTGGAGAAATGGAGGTGAGGTAGAGACACAGAATGAAGAATTGACTCAGTTCCCTACTTTGTTAAAGATTTCATATGTGAGTTCACTTAGGACTCCTTCATAAACATCACAACAACACTCACATTTTAGATATCACTCTGCTAAGTTTAGGGACCTAGTCTCCCTACACAATGTCACGTAACAATTTTTCACCTAAATAATAGGATCAGTGACGCCAGCATGATAGGCAAAGAAAGAGTCTAATAATATCCATAGCTATACTCTGTACCTCATAAGGCTGATATAGCAAAGTACAGTAAAGGATGCTATGAAGACTAGGGGAATTTAAACAGCTAAGATATATAGCAATCATCATCAAGCACAGTCTCAATGATACTTATTGTTCCTTTTTGGCTTCTGCAAAGTAGAAGGTGTAGGAGTGTCAGGGCACAATGAGAATTTAGCATCAGTCAGGTGACTGACCATCATCTCACTGTGAAATGGCTATTGGACAATACGGACATATGTGCACTGGTACTTATATATGTATACGTATGTAGGGAAGACTCTTCTGTGGAATTCAGTTGTGTGGTGAACGTGATCTCCAAAACACAACTTGATCTGCAGATGGTCCCTCCACTCAGTCGCCACACTAATACAAGTACAATGAAGATTAAATGCTTGATTCAGAAAAAAACTTTTAACTGTAAACCTAAGCCCCTTCCCTGTTCTAGGCATATTCTTATGTTGAAGCCTGCAGGAAGTGCTGTTTTCAGCATGGACTTTTTAGTCCTAAATCAGGATTCAAAAAACAAAACAAAAACTCCTTTAATATTGCTCATTTTTTCACAGCTTTCTTTAACGTAACTGTTTCCCATCTGTGGCTTTTTCCCTAGAAAAGATGAGTTTTGCCCAGTAGTCACACATGCATTTTAAAACACAGTAGGATAACAAAAAGGTTCATTTTTTCCCAAAGACTTCTGCTTATGCTATGCCGTAACTTTCATTTTCCTTAGCTTGCTTTTCTTATTCATCCCTTTACTCCACATGCTCATCTGTAAAGTTCTGCCTCTCTCATTTTTATTTTCTACACTCAGATTTTCATCAGCAAAACAAAAAAGAATTGTTTTATGTCTTGATTTAATTTACCATTTCTGTAAATTTTTTCTGACAATGTTTATACCGTAGTTAGTGTGTATACCGATGATAACAGTTACATTGATCACTTTACTGACAAGTAATATAAAAAGGAAGGAAACTAACTGCAATGCTTTCTCAAGGAATGAGAAATTTTTCCATATTATAAATGTAAAGGGAAACATGAAATGAAATAAGCTGCAGCAATAAAGAGGAAAATTAATTCCAAGCTTTTACAGATGGCTGCAGCTGTATTACTTAGCATGCATGTCAACCGTAGGAGAATGTTTAAAAAAGGAGATTCAGCTCTACAGTAACAAATCACAAAGCTTTCCAGATGGACCAAATTCAGCAGTGGAGTAAAACACTGAAGTCAGAAGAGCTACAAAACCAGTAAATTTAACACCTTATGCTTTGAGTCTTTTAATATTTGTCATAAAATAAAATTGAAGGGGAGATACGTGCTCTATGTTGCTATTGCAGACAGGTTATCAATAATACATTAAAATGAGTGCTAAAGCAAGACAAAGTGTTTTCCTTTCCTTTTTATGTATTGCTGTGGATATGAGTATCACATCACCTTTCAATAAGAAAATCTCACACTGGAATTAATATACTTTGATAGCTATATTCATTGCAATACTTGTGTATTTCCGTCTATAGGGAATGCAGATTATGTTATTAGATTGAGCACAAGTTTAAAAACAGAATCCCAATCTTTATTAAAACAGAAGTCACTGTTACAGTCCCTTCACCATGGCTGAAAAGCCATGCTGTGCTCTGACGGGTAAAGACAGAACTAAATGAGACCTCAGGGCATTACCATGCTGTAAGCGGAGTACAAGCAGCGTAAATAAGCATCTTTGAGCTGTAGTGACAATTTATCTCTAGTTTTATAATAGTTACAATATTTCTCACAATACAGTCTTTCGTACTTTGATATGGCACAAAATATTTCTGATTTTCTTTACCAACAAAGAAGTTTGCACATGTTCTAATGACATAATAAATAAATACATTTTTCTTATATCAGAAAATTGATTGTTATCACATTTCACACTGATCTTTTTCTTACTTAGATTAGTATTAAAGATTTTAAATGCAGAAGAAGATTTAAGAATTGCTGACAAAATTACAAAGGAATTTTGAATGTTTTATTTTACAGGAGAAGAAGGAAGACACAAAAGAGCATTTCTAGTGTTTTCCTAAATCTCCAGTGACATTTTTAGAAGCCTCTAGATGCCTTAGGCTTTGAAGTCCACTTTTCTAAGAAGACTTTCGTAACTGCAAAAAGACACTTTATTGAGCCTATGTTTCAAGAGTCGCATTGGTACTGCAAGATAGCCGTTCTCTGCAGAACTGAGAATCTCTGCAGTGAGATTCTCTGATCACCAAGCCCAGGATGCTACTGGATGATGTGCATGAACCCCTGCCAGGTTTCCATCAAAGCAAAACAGACTGCAGCAGGGTTAGGGACCACGCAGGTCTCATGCTCAAATTATTGCCATGAGGAAACCATATCATAGCAGAATAAGGGGTGAATGGAGTTGGCATTTCATTTGCCATATATACCTCAAGCCTTCAGGAATTTTACTTTAGTTTGATTTTTCATCGGCCTCGTTCGGACAATTAGTGTATTTAAGTCAAACTCGCAGTGCAGTTTTCCAAAACTGGAACCTAAAAGAGATTTTGTCAGAAGTGGGAACACCTATAGTGCAGAACTGGTGTTAGGGTGGTCTCCTAACAAAAGCACTTGCTCTGGAGGGTGTCTCCTGCTTTAGCAGACACAGACCCAGCTGGCCTCTTCCCTTGTTCAAGACAGAAGAGTGTCCCCGCAGCTATCACTCAAGTGCAACTGCTTTGGTGCTTCTTGGACAGACACTGGCCTTAACACACATGCACAGCCCTGTTACCCTCACGCTGAATCCAGTAATTCCACTTTGGTCTCACTAAATGCTTGATGGTCCCTTGGCAAGGAGAAAGCTAACCAGGCTGAGCACCACTTCACACTGACAGGGCCAGCTCTTTCCAGTGTTTTACTACTAGGTGAGCAATGTTAGAAGATGAGACTTTTTGCTCTGTTTTGCAGCATTCATGACATCCATCTTAACCTTTTCCAGTTCTCTTGGAGTTCTGGCATCATGCAGGTACAGGTGCGTACACACATACATATATTTGAATAAATATTTATCTATAAACACATGTGCACAAATTATCAGGAATGAAAGGGCCATATCAATAAAATATGAAGATTTTTATGAGCACATGTTATTTTACTCAACACATACTTTTTTTTGTATGCTTAAATGTCCCATATTGAAAATAAAATATGAGTTTCTCAACTATTTCATGTGAAGTGTACAGAAGATCTACACATCCTGATTAACACAGTTTATCACTTAGAGCAGGTAACTGAGCATTTCTAGATTACTTTTTAAGCATTTTAGTTAGTTGCTCAGGAATACCAATATCAGTTTCTGAGACCTGCCAGTGCTCTCATCGTAAGAGTTTTCCAGTAGGATTCTGCCACCTTTACTACTTAAATAAAGGGGTAGTGGGGAGAGGAACATTTAAAGAAAAGTGGGAGAGGAAAAAGGGGAAATATTCTGCCAGAAGAATGGATCTGTAGTCTGTAGCACCACATAGAGCAGTTTCTGAAGCTAATTGACATCTGCCGTGTTTGTCACAGGACAAGTGTTTTTCCTATCTGATAACGCTCCTAGCAGCACTGGAAATAAAGAAAAATTCTCCTGAACAACTTCAGCACCAGACTAAAAAGGTTAAATTTATGTCCTGGACTGGTGACCTTCTGCTGTCCCTACCAACCTGAATTTTGCTATGATCCTATGACTCTATTATTATTATGGAGTTCAGCATACTGTGCCACAACAAGCCCTCCCTTTCCAGGGTAGACCTTACAAAAATACATCCTCATTGTTTTTAGTAATTACAGTTTGTATTTTGTTTGTTAGGGGAAACACTGATTCTTAACAAACAGGGAAAACATAGTCATGTTGACCTTTCTAACTCTGCTGTGCAAGGGAATCAGCAAAAGCAGAGAGAGCAGATAAGAATGAATAAAGAAGGAAGGTTTGCTGTTACTGCTTCTTGTTTCCTCCTCTTCACCAGAACTGCAGCACCAAGTGCATTTTAAAACGCTGGGCTGTCAATGCAGAACATGTGTTGATTTTAATAATTAAGCACTGTTGTGTTGCTGACACTATTAGTGAAGGGTCAGTAGACATTTTCATTACAACTGCTATTTTCCAAGACTTCATAACTGTCATTTTGATTCACACTGGGCTGAGACTTCATGTGTAGATTATCAACCTCCTGGCATTTTTGCCTTACCATAATAATCTATTTTTAAAGTTTTCAAACTACAGCAACTTAGGATTGTTTCAGTCTGCTTCCATTAGGACTCTGTGAGCTGAGAGGACTGAAGAGAGCAGGGGATTTTAAGCCTCATTTCTTCTCAGTCTGTAACAAACAACACTGAAGTCTTGGGTCTGGGGACTGAGTAGCAGAGAACAGTATAAATCACTGGAGGACTATGGGATCTGTGAAGGCAGGGTTTTTCAAGTCCTGTAAGAGGTGTCTGAGATGTGGGTAACATTTCTTTGAAATTAGTATCACTCTTGAAGAGACACAAGTGTTGGAGGGAGAAATACCCTCCACAGTTCATCCAGTAGACAGGGAATATCTGATTGGTGAGCCTACATACGGCATGAAGAAGTTGGAAAAGCTTCATTGCTGCCCCCTTGTTCCCTCTCTTCCTTTCATGCCACACAGGGAAAGCTGCTGCTTACTGAGCTCTGTTTCACTGCCAGATAATAGATGTGCCATAAGCACCTGTGTTATAAGAAAGTATATGTTCAGAAGCTTGTCAGCTAGACCTCCCTTCACACTAATCCCAAATTTAACACAATTTTCCCTCAGGAAAAGTGCTAAATCGATTTCTCTTCAGTTGTGACAGAAAAAGGATGCAGTCCTTGCCACGATATATAGCTGTCCTTGCAACATGTAATAGTTTTGTCATGAAGACCCAGATAAGCTTCTCTACTTGGACTTCAGCTACTTGTTTTGCTTTGCGATCTTTAGAAAAATGTACAGCAGTTTGCTTTTTGTAGTGATCGTTTTTGCCACTCTCTCCCAGCTTTGCACTGGATGGACAACAAATTTCTGGAACACTTGAAAAATCTCCCATGTAGGCTCAAGTCCTGAAGCTAGCGAATAAGTTTCTCTGTTCGGAATAGATCGCATGGGCTGCAACACAGTGCTCAGAACATGGGTAAACTCTCTGCTCCAGCCCAGGAGAGATGGTATTTGAAGTGGAGAGCCAGTTCAATGAGACAAAGATTTAAAGCTCTGTAGTCTCTATTCTGGCTTATCCAGTTCTTTCTTACCAATATGAATCACCAAACAGCGCTTCAGCAGAAGCCATTTACTCCTACTGCTTCAAAGGAACTTGCTCTTCTCTTTTATATGAATTATATAACACACTAGAAAAAATATGGAATAAAGAAGAAACATTCCTCTTGTTACTCTCTCTGTCAAATTCTGATAAACAATATTTGAAATGGATGCTACTGTTCCATAATTTCCTTATTTATTAGTAATTTTTTATAATATGATTAAAATTATAGAATACTAACATGGGGAACTTTGGTTCAATGGCAATTGGGGATCTCAGTTCTTGAATTATATTATGCTGAACCATATTATTCCCAGAGACAAATGTATGCTTATGCTTACTTGAAGAATTTCAGTTACTTGGAAGACCATTCCCAACCATTCCCCAAAAGAAGGTGCTGTCTTGACTTTTAGGCTAAGTACTGAGATGAACTGATAAATATTTTGCAAGTCTGTTAATTCCTTAATAAATACTACCTTGAGCAAGGAGTTGATAGCCACCAGAAAAAATAAATTTACTTCAAATGCATGGCTTGAAAACATAAATACTGGAGCAACAACATTGTTTGTTGAATTCTGAGTAGTTTGAAAACGTAGGGGTTCAGGCAACAGGAATCCGCATGGCATAAAACCCACATTTTTTAATGTAGTGATTTACCATAGCACATTTTCTTCATTTAGTCCCATACAGATATTACCAAAAAAGGGAACACCAAAATCAAGTGAACTTCAATTTTAACAGAAATATTTCTTTATTGTCTATCGACTGGGAAATAGCTTATCAATTTATCTCTCTGAGTTTCAGATTTAAGAAAAATGTCATCAAAGCAGTAAATACGTATATATTTATGTATATTTAAAAAGAAAGGCAGAGTCAAAAGAGTCAAAACCACAAAAGTAAAACTTTTATGTTGTAAATATATGGTGAACACAAATATTAGAATTAAATTGTGCTCCTATTTCTTAGTATTCTCCTTGTGGTATTAAAAGCAAAATACAGAACAGTTTTCATAGTTTTCATTTGATGAAAATTGTTTTGATTTACCTTGAAAAGGTCAGAAATAAATATATATATAAACGCATACTAGAGCTTCCAAACACCTATTCAGCCTTTGCTTGTAAGTTTTACTGTGTTTCAGTCTTGTCTACAGAGGTTTTGAAACTGCTCTGGACAATCTTGGTTAAAGAAAAAGAACATCCCTCTACACAGTTATTACAACCACAAAGAAGTTGTGGATGAGAATGCACTCCATAACTATACTACCCACTCTACAGTTATAAGTGTGGCAATTAAGTTACTCAAAGCCTGAGTCAGAATTCCAGTTCATGATTCAAAGCAAAGTTGCCAGTATTTGGAAAGTTTTACAGCAATTCACTCATTGAGGAAGTCCACATAGCCTGTTAGAAAAAAAATAATTCTCTCAAGAAAAAATAACTATATCCAGAATTTTCTGTGTAATTACCCTGATGTGATGAAAATATGCATAGGTTTATCAAATGTTTGGTAAAGAGAGAGGAAAATGGTAGATATCATTTATGTGTGGATGCAAACGTTTGAAATGTGTTTTAATAGGTGATGCTTTCAGTCATGGATTTCCTGAGAAGCAGCACATGTCTTTAAGAACTGTTCTGGATTCATCAAACCTCCAGATGGACTGAGCAGAAGTCAGAGTAAGCCGGGACACCAGTGTAACACACAGTGCTCTATCTGGAATATTTTATGTTACCTTAGCTCTACAGCTTTACAAATAATAATTTGCTTGTTCAAATAGAGTTTTTGATATTTAAAAAAAAGCACAAACACAGAACACAAACCAAAAGATTACCCATCTAGAATATGAAAGACAATTCAAAACCTTGAAAAAGTTAATTAAAAATTCAAAACATAACATTCAGCCAAGTATATCAAATAAAATTTCTTCTTTAATTTTTCATCTCTAAACATTTTTGCGTTTTTCAACTACACGTTCAATTATATTTCAAAAAGGTAGTCATTTTAGACTAAGATTGAAGCATTTTCCCTCATTTCTTTGCTGCCTTGAGCACAGCAATAGGCTCCAGCCCACCCGATCAGCCTGAAACCATTGTTAACTGTGAACATTTTCCGCACCGTAGTCCCCGCCAAGGGCTTTAGCTGCCTGTGCTGCAAGTCGGCTCTGACGTGTCACAGATGTGTGACCTTGGATCAGGCCGCTGTGAACAGGGCTGTGAGACAGTCCTCCGGGTCTCCCCCTGCACAACGGGACCTGCACGCAAGCCTTGCTGTAGGACCTCACTTTGGCCCTGCCTTTACATCCTTTCTTTACCTGATACTGAACTGTTGCTGGTGCCTGGTGATCCCTGTCCTGCTGGATGACCCATCACTGGACCTTCCCGTCTTGGGTGTGGTGAGACAGCACCCGTGTTGGCGAGGACCCTGCCTGGTCATCTAGCTGTCACCTGTGGCTCCCAGCTCCCCTGCCCCTGTGGGATCATCTTGCGATTGCAACGTCCTGGCAATAATGAGCCAAAGAAGAGCGTGTCAGCAATTTTGAAATGTGCAGGTATGAAAAAAATGAAATGGGAACATGTCATGATGGACACTTTCCTGCAAACACTTTTGACTCGTAGCAGTCAACATTTGCTGATTAAAAAAAGATACTGTGGATTAAAAAAAAATCCCAAATCTCAACCTGTCCTTTTTGTGTTACTTAGCTTTCACCATACTTGACTGTCTACATCTGCTACCTGGGAGGAATTGTGAGACAAACTTGATTGATGTTTCTAAAAATCAAAGCTCTGAAACCTGTGATGGAAATCTTCTCATAGAGAAGTGCAAGTAGTTCAGTCATCATGCATGTTAGGCATGCTCTCAAAAGACCATGTGTTTAGCAGATATTTCTCTCACTTTTTTTCTGTATCATGTCTTAGGTATTCTAAATCAAGCATGAATATCTAGACAACTGATTAATTGCCCTCATTAAGAAATATTTTTATGGTCTGCACATTCGAGAGTGTGACATTTTGGTTGAATTAAATGTAAAGTTTATACTGCATCTCTTTGTGAGGAGTTATATTAGATCTGTGTTACTGTTTGACCATGGAGGTGTCGTCTATTTCATCTTGTTCTATTGAATAAGATTTTTATCAGACACTGGCACTGATTAATTACATGGGATTATAGAGGTGGGGAAATAGTAATATGAGATTTGCTTGGTGACTGCTCTTTTTTCCTCCTTAAATTCAAGGTAGTAAACAATGGTGACAGCAGGTTCATTAAGGGAATCTGTACTTTTTATGGACAGTTAAATACTAATTGTAAAGATTGTTGGATTCAAGCTGAATTGTATCTTTTTTTTTAATTAGAAGAGCAGCTAAGGACATCGGTTTTAGAGGAACCACATCCTTTAGCTAGGAACATCAATTTTAGAGGAACCACATATTTTTATATAATTAAACATTTGAGACCCAAGATGCATGCAATCAACTTCAGCATACTGGCATTACTTACACGTGACAAACAATAAGAAAAACTCCTTTTGCTTTTTTTTTTTCTTTGCTTGTCTCTCGCAGATTCTAGCTGCCTTTCTTTTTCTGTATTGGTTGAATTTAAAGCTTCATTTTAATTGTGTGTCTGTATGACGAAGAAAGAAATGAAGTTCCCTATTGTTCGTAGTAAAGTTGATTCATAAAAACAAATTAAGTGGCTGTTGTGAGTGAACAGCTGCCTGTCCTTCAGTTCACCAATATTCTGAATCTCAGCTTCAAGAAAATGACCCATGTTTTGCTTTGTATTTGCTAGTTTTTGTCATTATCTCTAACTTTGTATCTATACAAATAAGCTTAAGGCAATGAGCTGCAGGAATATTCATGTCGAGCAGAAAAGAACAAGTGGATAAAGTAAAGAATATTTCCTGGTTACTAAAGATGTATGCAAACTGGAATTTCAGCCCTATCATGCATTCCAATATTTCTACATTTGTTTTGTCCCAGAGAGGAATAAAAGTCAAAATACATTCAGGTTTTCACAGAATGGAATTTTTTTAAATGCCTCCTTTTAATTGTTAAAACCTTATCTTCTGATTAGGAAAAAATGGCAAAAATTCCCACAGGAGCTAAAGTCCATCAGTTTTCCAAAAAATAAAATATAGTTTCTTAGACCTGCTCATTCTAATACAAACACAAAATGAACAACTAAATAAAATCAATTAACTAACTAAAAAAGAAGTCAGAATAAATCATTGCATGTACAGTTCTTTGCCTAAGGAGAAAATGACAGAGAGAATGAACAAGACATGACTCAAATTAGTCAGAGTGCTTAATGCACCTGCGGGATCTGCTCTCACATGATTACAATTGGGGGACTCTAAGAGTCTATAAAGCTAAGAAGTCTTCCGCTTTATGTTATTGCACTGAATTACAACAGTGTATTTGGTTCTCATTTGTTATTGAGATTTCCCTGTGGCTATGTCTATATAAACAAGTAATTTGATGCAGAAAGAAGAGATCAATAGATCAAAGCAGTTGGTATTTAAGACCCCACATCCACGCTATATGTGGTTGGAGAGTTTTACAGCACATGAAAGACATAGTCATGGACCTGCTGGAGCAGGTATAGAGGAGGGCAACAAAACTGGTCGGAGGGCTGGAACACCTCTCCTATGAGGAAAGGCTGAGAGAGCTGG
>Ga0181612_116712_pt1 | contig 13778 bp, 6 predicted proteins | sample HoacroProtozoa21_FD_119630 | JGI IMG/M metagenome (GOLD analysis project Ga0181612, IMG submission 119630) | Hoatzin crop microbial communities from Cojedes, Venezuel. Combined Assembly of Gp0051906, Gp0051904, Gp0051908 | reverse complement strand
ACTGATGAGGCCGCACCTCAAACACTGTGTTCGGTTTTGGGCCCCTCACTACAGGGAAGACATTGAGGTGCTGGAGCATGTCCATAGGACAGCAACGAAGCTGGTGAAGGGTTTAGAGAACAAGTCCTATGAGTTGTGACTGAGGGAACTGGGGTTGTTTAGTCTGGAGAAAAGGAGGCTGAGAGGAGACCTTATCACTCTCTACAGCTGCCTGAATGGATGCTGTAGCAATGTGGATGTTGGTCTCTTCTCCCAAGTAACAAGTGATACGAGAGAGAACAGCCTCAAGTTGCATCAGGGGAGGTTTAGATTGGATGTTAGGAAAAATCTCTTTACTGAAAGAGTGGTCAGGCGCTGGAACAGGCTGCCCAGGGCAGTGGTTGAGTCACCATCCCTGGAGGTATTTAAAAGATGCGTAGCTGTGGTGCTCAGGGACACGTTTTAGTGGTGGACTCGGTAGTGTTAGATTTACGGTTGCACTCAATGATCTACAGGTTTTTTCCAACCTAAAGGATTCTATGATTCTACAGGAGTAGGAGGTAAACAGACCACAGAAAGCAACTAGGCTCACATGTTTCCTATAAATGGCGCCTATATCCATTGCTACAGACTACCAGTGGATGTGGACTGCTGGCCTGACCAGAAAGGCATTTTCACACTCAGGATGAATACAGAAAGAAGCAGCAGGATGGGAGCAGCTTGTATGGCACTGGGAAACCTCATATCCAAGCAAAAAGTTTCGCCTGTTTGTTCTTGCTTGTCACCTCTAAGTAACCAGCAGTGCTATCGCACGCAATTACCAACTCAGCCTGCACCATCTCCTGATGACAGTAGTTGATGCTGAACCAAAGATCCTACTGCTCAGCCAAGTAATCTTAGCTACTGTTGAGGAAGATAACACGGGGAGCGACGTATGCAAGTGGTCTAGACCAACAAGGCCACCAAGCAGGTGCTACGGTCTTAAGACCTAAAGTCCATGCAGCTAGGCAGACTAAGGAGAGACAACATCAAATGTGATGCTTTGCATCATCAAGGTGGGTGTCCTCAAGGCTGAAAGGACTTACGGGTATAGGGAAGCATGTTTTGTCATTGCAGTGGCAAGAGACGCTCAAACTCCAGTCACTACCACATATTTAGGGTTGTGCCGTGATACTGGGATGTCCTTGCTGCGGCTAGACCAGGAGTAACAATGACTGCGCAGTCTGGAGATGACACAGGTTTTGAAGAGGCAAAGCATATGCAATGGCATGGCGAAGGCCCTGGAATTCAATAGCACACAGGGCACACTAATAGCTCCAGGTAGGTGAGATCCCAGAGGGAGGGCATCAGAGAAGGTGAAACAAAGAATAGCCCAACGACACAAGTGTCAGGACACCTCTGCAGCTAGGGCATTCCATATGGTGAAGTAATGCAGATGTACGTGGGTGCACAAGATGTACTTTTACAGGAAAACAGACAGCTTCTCTCTCTGGGAGCTACTAATTGATTTTAAGAAAGCCTAGGCTGGAAATGGATGCTTTCACCAGAACTCCTCAGACACAGTCAGAGATTTCAAGTGGCTTTCAGCTTTACAGTGAAGATATTTATCTTACCTTGCTTTAGATATTTCTCTTACCTTGCTTTAAGTACTTCAGTGACTTTTTGTTCTAGCTCTAATCTCCTCTGCCGTTCCTTTTCTAGCTCCTGCCTCAAGGTTTCAGCATTTGTGTCTTCTCTCAGCTTCCGGAGCTCCTCCTCTGTTAATTAAGGGAGAACAAAAAGATTTAGTTACCCTGAAGCATTTCTATAAGAAAATTAAAACTAGTTATGACAGATTAGGTGTTCTTTGGTTTTTTTTTAATCTACGCTACACCGAATACCTTCACCAGAAAATACAAGTAGTCAACGGCTAGAGAGACTTCATAAAAAGTACACAGCTGTATCATGTAGAAAATGTTTAGTTACAAATATTAAAGCGAGGAGGAAAACAACTTCAAGGTTTTATTTTCAAGGCGCAGTGTGTCAAAAACAAGCCCTTGGTACTAGCTACCTTTACCTAAATACAACGTGACATACCCTTCATTCCCCAAAGAAATAATCAGCAGGAAAGGCTGTCTACTGCAAAATCCAGTGGTCAAACAAGAAAAAAAAAAAACCTGTCTGTTCTCTTCTCCCATGTCTATGGGTAGGAAAAAAACCCCAAACTTATATTCACATAAAGTTATATGCTGCCACATAACCCTCTATCCATCAGTTTCTGGTACCCCTGTATTTTTATATGCCGGATGGCCCCATCATGGACCAGAGTATCTCACAGTTTTAAGAAGGGGTTATGAGACAAGGAACTAAGTTCAGATTTTTACCCTTTTCAGAGATTACAGTGTGTCCTACTACCTTCCATGTAATCATTTATGTATAAATATATATACGCATACACACACATATACTTAGTCACACAAACACATATACACTCACAAATTTTTTCATGAGAACTTAGTATCAGCTATGCCTAAGGCTTTTATGTGGCTAATTAGCCTTGCTTTTTTCTCACTGGCAGTATCCTTGTTCATGACCTTATTTTACTCTTGAGCTACAACGGGGTCACTATCACTGATCACTTTTCCAAGACAGGTATACGAGAGACACGATACAAAGAAGATCGGGAATCTCTCTCTCTCTTTTTTTCTTTTTGTTAAACAATAAGATTACTCCGCATTTTGGTCTCTGGCCTGTTTTTTAAGCTCAGTCTCGACAATAAATAATAGAATAGCAGGTGTATTTCAAGCTTAAAGCAAACCAGAGCAGAAAATACTTGCTAATTCCACTACCTACACAGACACAGGGGTTCAGACTTCATGTCATTTTACAAGATTTGTATATTGTGTTCCACCCTTCAGCAACCTCTTCCGTTTCTTTTCTCATATTGCCTTGCAAATCTTTGATAATCAGATAATTTTGATAGCTGAGCCTCTCCGACTCCAATCGTTATGTGTTTTGAGAAGGTCTGAAGCCCTTGTGCAAATATTCAGAAGAACAGACAAACTCCAGCCCCTCTGCAGGAGGCCCTTGTGTGGTGTCTCCCATCATTTTATCCGCTCTGTAGGTTAGGTGCTGGTAGATTATCTGTATTTCCGCAGCACTAAGAGGTTTAGAGCACAGCATCAGGAGCGACAGGCAAGAGATACACGAATCGAGAGGACAGTACAACATGACGGCTTCCACCGTGAGGCTACAGGCTGAACTCCACCAAACTGAAAGGAGTGCTGTCATCTCCCCACTGATGCTTTGGTAGCAACCCCAGAAAGAAGAGTTGGAGCACAGAAACCAAGTTATCCTCCAGCAACTAAAACTGACATTTATTCCCGAGGGTACGGAACTTTCACTGTTGGAGCAGGTATTGTCTCTCCTGTAAATAACTGGAAAGATACAGACAGAAGGGCTTACCTACACATGGAGCTGTTCCTCATTATGTGTCCACAAGGAATTTTAAATACAAGAAAACTACGTTTGTAATTAGCTTACCCTACTTTCACAGGGCTCGCCTTGTTCCAGAACAAGAGCACGCACACAGCTGAGGGGAAACATCTGTCGCACTTCAAATGCACTGGAGCTTGGGCAATATCATGAAGATATCACAAAAAGTTCCAAAGCCTGATAGGGATGTTATCTTCTCAAGACCGTGAAAAGCAAAAAGTTCTTCATTAAGCACTTGTGGTTTTTTTTAAAGAGGAAGTGACTATGCATTGTGTGTACATAAGAAAACCGCAAGTAGTGTAAATTAACCTCAATGCCCTTGAAAGGCTACTCAGATCTTCCAGTCTCCTTAATCCCAGTTGTTCTGACTGCGCTACATCTTGTTCTATTAAAAACAAAACAACCCCCCCCAGGAACTTGACCTCTAGGAGAACAGGCAGTGCCAGAGATGCAGAATTTCTTTACGCAAAGAGGCAGAGTTAAAGGGTACACAATGGACAACGTAGAACTCCCATAAACCAAAACAAAAAATACATCATTAAGGATTGTCACAGCTTCACATTTCACAGCATTTCCTAACTTTCAAGTACATGACTTTGCAATTTAAATTCACCCCAGTCTGGCTGCTCTGGCCCCTCCAACTCTTTCAAGCAGTGTTTGTTGCTACGTTGGCAGCAGTGTGGTCTGGCATTGTAAAACCTCCATGTCTGGTTAGTTAAATACTTATGTTTGCGAAGCAACAGAAACCACAGAGGGGAAAAAAAAAACCAAAAAAAAAAGGAAAAATAAAGAAAAAAAAAGAAAAAAAAAGAAGATGTGTTCTTCCTTACTATCTCCCCTGAAATAATCTACAATTTGGCCAAGCTGAACTGAACATACAGAGGACGTTTCTCTAGCCCCAACGGCTCTTATAGAATCATAGGTTGGAAAATGACCGCTAAGATCATCGAGTCCAACCATCCACCCAACACCACCATTCCTACTAAACCATATACTGAAGTGCCACATCTACACGTTTTTTAAACACCTTCAGGGATGTTTACCACCTGCCTGGGCAGCCTATTCCAATGCCTTCCTACAGAACGGGTGAAGATGGCTACAAAACACAGAGGTCATGGACCCTTGTGAAGAACCCGGAAGAACATTTCACCCCGGAAGTTTCATCTACCATGGCATCTAGTACTGAGCTTTAGAGATTAGTATCCTCCTTGATGACGAGAACGGAGTGCTCCTTGGATTTCATCTTCAGACAATCAAAATTCAAACACCTTCCCCCCTACACACACACACAAAAGGGTAAAACACAAAAGGTCAAGCTTCAGGTCCAAGATTAATCAGCTCCCATAATTTCCCTCCCAGGCACATCAATCTCAGCTTCCTATCTCCTGCTGGGCAAGAAACACTACAATACTACAAGCGCCTCAGCGCGTGTCTTAACTGGACATGTAGGCGATGCGAGCAGCCATAAAGGTGACCTGGCTATCAGGGGAAAATGCTGAACAGAAGAAAATGTCTGCTGAAATACTGACACAGAAAATGCCAGCCAGCCTGGGAACTAGGCCTGGGAACCAGAAGCATCCTTGAGAAGAGCAACTGGCCTCTCAGAAGTACGCAGCTGGATACCTAGAAACCAGAGACATCCTGAGATACCATTGACAAGCGCAAAAAACAAGGAACTGTAGCAGCAACTTACCATCTGAAAAGGTGAAAAACAGTCTGGAAAAAGGGGAAAACATCCTGAGAAAGTAAGAATTAGTAACTGGCATTGGCTGTTCTATCTGCAAGAACAGGAAAACGGTCTGGAAAAATAAAAACTGACCTTAGAGAAAAGAAAACCTCAACATCTATCACCTATTCCAGGTGAAAAATCGAAAGAAACAGCACCTATTCACTGCTTGAAGTGGTGGTGCCCTACACCTCCTTATGTCTCTATCATATAAGAATTACTTAATTTCTACCCAAAATGGAGCTTCTCTTTCCAAGAACTTCCCGTGCTGCATGTACCTTTCCTTTCCCAAATAGGCTGAGCTCTCCACACAAAGTTTCTTAGGGCTCTTGGACCCTCACGGGGGAGGTTTTGATTTGTCCTTCCCTCTGGGATGGTCTGGCCCATTCAGAGATCTGTGCAATGAGCTTGACACTGGTATTAGTGTAAACATATGTGTATGTGCATATGAGTAATCTGTCATAATTACATCTGCTGCAATATTACTGATAAGGTTACTTCACTAGGGATAAGTTTGTAGTAACTTGTAATAGTATACATACACCCACTTGGTTGCTGCCAATAATTTGTAATGGCTTTATATATTTCTTTTTCCCATTCATACATATATTTGCTTTATCAATCATAGGTACAGTTGCCGGTGGTGATGTTTGTGGCAACCTGTAATAAAGTAGAGAAACTTAGAGTAAAAGGCCTCTGTGTCCTTGTGTATTACAGAATCCTACCAACCTACAGTCACAATCTCTACACACTTGCAGGCTTGGTAACCCTTTAGGTCGTGACAGCAGGTGTGACCCTGAAAAACTGCTTTAAAACCTCTCCAGCAAAGTCAACTTGTACAGAAAAGCAGCACAATATCTGCATGACATTGCACTTTTAAAAATGAGCCTTAGCAGTCTGTGAGACAAGGCAGTAACAGTGTTTCAGTTACGTTAACCTGCATATTATCGCCCTGCAAACCTAGGAGAATTGACCCCATAGGGAAAGACCATCAACAGCGACGCATCTCATGGGTTACAAAAAAATTATCCATTTCATTTTTTCTACATCTTTTTACCCTCTATTAGGTATAACATAACTATCACACCTGAATTCTAAGGATTTGGCCATTTAAATTTGAAGACCGAACATTTCAAAAAGTTTAGCTGATTTCATGTAACTGCTAAAAGACAAGCTACCGCGTGTTTGGTTGCATCAGCCGCTAGAGCAACTGAAAAATCTCAATTTGCTCCTCAGAATACACAAGCTTTTAAGAAATGTTTTGAGAAAAACCTCTTCAATACTGAAGTATTCAGTTCAGGTGAGACTGAACAGAACCTGAGCGGTATTTGGAACAGAAGGATGGTACATCAGGCTGGGAAGGCGTGGCAGCAGGTTGGGTTTCTAATTCCATACCGCATGTGCAGTAAAGCGGATGTTTCCCTTAATGTGGGGATTGGAGGTGGATTACGGAGTCTCCTGGTAGCTGTTTTACATAATACTATTGCTTCATAGGCCTACAGGTACGCTGCAAAATCCCCCTCTGCGACAAAGTGACCAAAAATTTCTTTCAGGGGGCACAGCTAGAGACTGCAGACCACTATTCCTAGCTACCAAATCAGTTCAGTGTTACCTCTAAGGAGACCAAGTTAAAAACTAGAAATGCCAAAAAGCGTACGTGCACCCTGTCATATTTACATGGGGAAACACCAGTGCCTAACAAGACAGAAATAACCCTTCTCTAATTATGGCTCCCTTCAACCCTTTGAACATCACCAGAGTTCAAGTGTGTTGTTTCATTGGTACCAAACGCCCTAAATCCCAACCACAGACCGTCAGACTGGATCTCGCCAGCAGCACTGACAGCGCCAGGCACCGGAAGTTATCTCCAGCGCAGGCAGCTTCTACCCTTGCCAGACTCCCAACTCCCACAGAAAGCAATTATTATTGTAAGTTTGTCCCAAGTAAACCAACCATATGACATTACTAACAAGATGTTAGAGTCTGAAAACATGTCTATCTTCATCATCATAGACACTGAAGAGCTTTTAGTCTTAATCGTAGACACCAGCAGCAAAGGACAGCCTGCTGTGAAAGACATGGGACAGCTACACCACTTCTGCTAAAGCAAAGACATGCAAAGACCATGGTCTGACCAACAAGCAGTAGTGGAGGAAGGACCCACAACAGAAATCTCTAACCTGTTTTTTCTCCTGTGTACAGTTATTCTGTAATTCATATTCTCCTCTGGAGACAAGTTCACAATTCATAGCTATAACTGGATACACCTTAATTGCGTACTCTTTGTTACCTGTTCTTCTTCTAATCCACGGCTCTCCTGTTCTAATCCAGGACTACTCTTCTTCAGGTCTTATGTCCTTTCCACCGGTGACCTGAGACCCACAGAGACTGCCAAAGACTGCACAAATCTGTTCGAAAGACTTCAGATAAAACATTAGCCTTTGATCCCAGACACTGCAAGACATTCTACTACTTTGCATGCCAGATGCTTGGGAAAGAAAGGGGCTTGTCTAAGCCATCACTCTAGCCGCTCCACTTTATTAGCTGTCCTTTTTTCTTGAAGACACCTCTTAAGTTCATGTCCTCGTTCATGCCTGGACGTCGACGCTTCACCTGGGAAGCACAAAGCTCACCCGCTCAGGAGGACTACTCTTAGCATTTTAAGAAGGAAGAACTTAAAAACCTCCCTTTTCAAGCCCCAAACTCCAGGTTGGCCGTCTAACCCTTCCTTTGTCTTGTGTGGTTAGGTGGTCGCTTCCGAAACGGATACCAGCCTTCTTGTTCTTCATAACTCTTCCAGAGCTGGACAACGAGTGGTCTGGAGAGTCACCTGAGCCAACAGACAGAAGCTACAGTGGGAAGCGGGTGGGAAACGCAGCTGGACTGTAGCGTTATCTGATCACAGTTTTAGAAACTCCTTCCTACTATAAAAATACCAGCCATGCCAATTTGCCTTAAACAACCCCTAACACAGGTCTGGCATTTACACAATCCTTGTTTGGTGGTTAAACAATCCCTCTTTTTACTTTTTTTTGTTTCCATCAGTCTGTTGTGCCTCTCTTCGCTCTCTCAAGGGCAGAGCTCCTGCTGCAGTACTGTCAATAAGCATTGCTGTTGAGGACCAACTTCTGCGTCTCTCTGCATACACCTACAGCGTGGGGAGCAGCACGGGCTCTCCCTGCGTGGGTAGGAAAGTCTGAACCATCATCCTGCTTCTCACTGGCATTAGCATTCCCCTGGTACTATTTTCCTCACCTCAACCGCAGAGGTTCACGTGAAGTGTTCTTCTGTTTCCTGTGGTGAGGGAGACTGATGTACAAAGCACATCGTATCTGACAAGATCTTCTTCTATGCAAACTGGCCTAGTCTCCTCCCTCACCATTCTTGCCATGTCCCACTTCGCGTGAGTGAGGTTAGAAACAATTAAGATGCAGTTACTCTGGTACGTACAAAATAGTTACGCTAACAACCAATTAGTAACTTTACACTTACATGTACTGTTTTCAGGGAAGCTTTATAGTGTTGTAACAGACACAGGATCATTTCCCCTTCATTACAGAAGGATTTTAAATTAAGTTTCCCAAAAATATCGGAACCATCTTAAAAAATTAATAACTTACTGAGACAGATCCCCTTCTCAAAACATCACTTCTATCGCCAGATACACTTTTGCCAGCAAAACAGTAACAAAAAGTACTGCTGCTCTATGAATTTTCAGAAATTTCAGAAGAGTTGCAGAATCCATCTAAAATGAAGGGAACTGCAAAAATGTTGTCACTATTGCAGGAACTGTTTTCACTCCCTGGTTTTGCCAGGAGTGAAACAGGCTATAAACATTCCAACGCCTGGCTCGGGAACAGCAGCAGGCTCTTCCAGCAAGGCTTTCACGTTACACAGCCAGGAAGGGCAGGATCCACACGGGGCTCCCGAAATCTCCGTCGCGGTTACACAGCAGGGACAGGCACAGCAGTGCTGACCGCTGCCCTGCCTCAGCCTTCACGCTCACTCCACGATTCATGAAGCCAAGCTGGGCACCCAAAAAAAGGCAGGAGCAAGCGCACAGCCCACCTACGTAACACCAGGCGTTGGCAGCGTCTGCTGGAGCCGGCGGAGGAGCTGAAGCAACACATTTCTGTCGGCGCGGTGCTGCACTAGGGTTAACCAGCCCCACGAACAGGCGGCGTGACAGCACGTCATCCTCCGGGGCTGGGCCCGCCAGCATCCCGGCATCTTCACGCCGCCACCATTCACACTTGTCGCCCAGCCTTGAGGGCAGATGGCACGAGCCAGGCCCGGGACAAGGACAGCCCAGGCCTCCAGCCTGCTGCCGCACTGGGCTGGGGTCCCACCCTCTCCCTCTCCCCTCGTCTCGGGAAGCTTGTGCTCTTGGAAGCCAAGTTGGGAGCGAGCAAGAGCACAACTCATCCTGCACCAGTCAGAGCAGAGTCCTTGCAGGTGAGAAATGGAGGTCTGAACCCTCCTCCGTCCATACTGAGGCCTTCTAAACCTCAGACAAGTGCCCTAACCTGCTCACGATTGCCTCTTCCAGCAACGTTTCCAGGAAAACTGAGCCAGAGCTTTGGAGGGTTTTCTTTGTCCAGGAAGGCTACACATGAACTCAGTATACATGGCGCATCATGCAAGCGTCTCTGGGTGTAAGCAAAACCTTTCCTACACCTCTTAATGAACTTTCCCTACCTTTACAAGAAGCTTCTCAGTCAGAACGCAGAGCTAGAAAAACTTCTGAACAAATTTGTTAATACAACGCAAGGGAGAGCAGCTCTGCTGAACAGACAACTCTGCAGCAAAGCCTCGGCTCACATCTTTCTCCTGCAGCTTCTCTGCGTTCCCAGGGAGAACATTCAAGAAGTCTCCCCATTGGTCACCACACGTAAACCACAGTCCTCATCCGAGGCAGTCCACAAGGGCGAGGGACCTGTGCAGATCTCCCAGAAGCCCCCTGTTCGTGTCTGGGAGGCCAGGACTTTAAGCTGAAAGAAAGGAGGCGTAGGGAGAAGAGCAAAGGGTGCGAGACGCCCAGGGCAAACTCCACTGCCACAGCAGCCTCCAGCAGGCTTCAGCAGCCCACGCTGCATCGCCAGGATCCCTTGGCCAGGGTTGACCATCTAGCAAGGAATGGCTACTACGACCCACAGCTGGGAGCTGGTGCCTCAGACAGACAAGGCAGCTACTTACTCTCTTACCAGAGTCTTTGTCTGCTACACAAATCAACCCTGCTTCAGAATTGCTGATCACAAGCCTGCCGGGTCAGTAAGAAGACAGCAAAACCAATGCAGTGAAACTATTCCTCTGCTCTTCTCCAGCTCTGCTGCTGCAGGTGTTTGACCCTCACGTCAGGAGAAATTACACCTAGGGTGTTCTGACACAGTTGGTAATTGGACTCTGACGCAGTTTCATAGTTAATTTGTTGCATACGATTATGAAGGCTGTTTGAGGAGGTATTAGCATTTCTGTACAGAACAGGACTTTGTAGTGCAGGTCTTTTGCTGGTCATCACCAGCACCACAAGCTTCGCCTCTAATGTTTACCACCTGCTAACATGCCAGATTTGCCTGAGGACCATGTATGGCTTTCTAGAGCTCTACTTTCATGAGGTCTGTATTCTGCCGGGTTGCTCTTCTTACAAAGAATCCTCAGGTCATTTACACCAAAAAGCAGAAGCCAGAGAAAACACTGTGGAGTTAGTTGCACACACGCTTTAAAAAGGCACATGAGAATAAAGAATGTGGGGGAACAGAAATATCAATGGCAAAGAAGCATAATCCTGACTTCTTTTGTAATGCTGCGATAAAATCCTAACCAAACCCAGCAGTTCTGCAAGCCCCTAGAGACTCCTGCCACAGTCTGCTGTACAGAGTGGAATGCAAAACCCTTGTGGCAGAGGACTTTATTTCCTCCTAAAGTTCTTCATCCACGCATGGTGTTTCTTCGATGTACCAGTTCATGACTAACCCTCTTCCCTAACAGCCACCCGGTTCGTTTACTCTTAGCTGCTGCTACCACCGACTCCTCTTCCCCGAGGCTGCTCACGTTAGCATTGCGAAAAGCTTGAGCATCCTTGACTGAGAACTAGCTAATACTTCACGTAAACCATGGGACGCACGCATGCTTACAAAGCACCTTGCAGCACCGGGACCAGAGTGCTGACATCTGCAAAACTGTCCTCCACAAGCAGGCACAAACAGTAATGGGAAGAAAAGCAGGACGTGTAGCTTAATGAGGTGCAAACCCCAGAAGATATTGCCTACCTTTTTCTCTTTCAAATGCAAGAACAGCAAGCACGTTTTTATTCCTTGTTTACATACAACTAGGTTTTGAAATGGAAGCACTAAAACCACTGCTAACCTTAGCATGTTAATCTAGATGCCCCAGTGCAGCAGCTGCCTTCCACACTTGAACCCTCAGCCAGCACCAAGGCAGTGTTCACACACATTCAAATCAAGGTTACGGTAATACTCCAAGTCCTTTAGCAATGGATGGTTCTGACGGCAACAGCCCCAAGATGAAGCTTTACCCACCCTCGTGCATTTGGAGGTCCAGCAGACCGAGCTCTCCGCGCTTTTCGTTCAGCACGAACCCACCCTGATACCGCAGTCTCACCAGACCCAACACGCATCGAATATTTTCAGCATTCCTGTACCACGGCTCAGAACGAGCCATTAGATTACAGAGATTAAGACCATTCCCGCACAGACAGGAAAAGCAACTTTAGCCCTTCTGGCCGGAAGAGCCATCTGATCCCTCCCTTGCTTAAGACGTCATTATCCCAGATCCTTTCTTCCTCCGCGTGCCTCATCCTCCTGTCAGTCTGCAGCTTAAACCCCTTGCATTTCCAGTCACATTTTATTTGCATTTACAGCTTTGCAACACGCTAAGCAGTGCCTCTCCATCTTCACCTCTCGGGATGTTTCGATTATCTCTTCGCTAGGGAGGAGATTCATCCGGTGTCTCAGACGAAGACATTCTCCCGTTACTGACAACCATTTCTCTGCAGTAACTACTTGCTCCGGATTTCCTCTGCAGCTTGTAGAGGCCACAGTTAGCTTTGGGATGTGCTTCACTGAAAACACTGCTGAGCCAAACCGCACCTTCTACTTGTGCCTACTAATGGCTGAACGGAGTTGAGAGAAGACTAACAGTTTGCTATTCTGTTAGCCAGGCACTTGCAAACACAAACCCACACTGCCTTGTAGCTCTGCTGTGTATGCGTACATTACACACAACGTATAGCTGGGAGGAAATCTCTCCTCTTTAAACCTCCTGGCTAATAACACACCTATACGAATAAGAGGTATGGAAGAGGCAAAAATAAAGTCACAGGATCAGGCTGATAGCGATTCTAAGCCCAACACATTATAAAGCAAATGCATGGAAGCTTAAATACTTCCCCCACATACTAGCAGTCGGTTTGATTTTCGCACACCTAGCTGGAGGACATGGAGTAAGAGGAAGTGGCAGACAGTTTATGTAAAACTACAATTACAGCAAGGTGTCCTTAAGGAATGCCACGATTAAAATAGTATGCAAATACAGCTGAGTGGCTTGCCTTCTTAAAAAACACCTATTGCAGCAACAGGATTCAAAAAAATAATAATCAGGCTTTCTTCCAAGGGCAAATTAAAGTAAACAAACTGCGCATTTCAAGAATGTTTCTTCTGCTCACTATCACTCCACTTTTGGGAAGGCAAAATAATAATGAAGCATTTCTAGTATTAAAAAACAAAAAAAAACAACTCAAAGAGAAGGAGGAAGAAAACAGAAGAATACAGGAACTGTATCCAAAAAGCAAGCTCCTACTTCAGCTGACAAACGTAGTTACAGATTTCAGCCCAAAATTTTGAATGGGGTGTAGGGAGAATAAGGGGTATGCTTTACTGCGCTTATTTCCCTACCAGTTTATCATTCTTTCTCTTGTTTTTATGTACAGAGTTACAACCAGCTTGCCCGGAGAACACTCTAACTGCAGCTACAGCAAACCTTGGGCTTCGGTGAAGAGCTCTTGGCCTAGCAATAAGGGCTGGAGACTCCCAGGACCAACACACACCACTCAGCTGAACCGCCCTGTCAGCCTTCAACCTCCAGCCATCTGCTCCAACTTCACATGCAAGGGGGAGCTTCGTTACCCTTTACCTGGGAGTTCGCTACAAAGGTCTGTGCAAAGGAAGAAGATTCAGCTAAAAGCGGTAACACAGTTGATCAGAACGTTTTCAAACTACAGCAAGAACCTGGAGAGTAAAAATATTCACAAATATTCACAACAACGTCTGCCCCATGTAGTCACTGTAAGCACAAACTAACGACTGAGAATGGATTCACCAGCCATGGAAGCCTCTGGGAATCACAGAATCATAGAATAGTAGGGGTTGGAAGGGACCTCTGCGGGTCATCTAGTCCACCCCCCCTGCCAAAACAGGGTCACCTACAGCAGGCTGTAGAGGACCTTGTCCAGGCGGGTCTTGAATATCTCCAGAGAAGGAGACTCCACAAACTCCCTGGGCAGCCTGTTCCAGTGCTCCGTCACCCTCAGAGGGAAGAAGTTCTTCCTCATGTTCAGATGGAACTTCCTGTGCCTCAGTTT
>Ga0181612_154987_pt1 | contig 13779 bp, 12 predicted proteins | sample HoacroProtozoa21_FD_119630 | JGI IMG/M metagenome (GOLD analysis project Ga0181612, IMG submission 119630) | Hoatzin crop microbial communities from Cojedes, Venezuel. Combined Assembly of Gp0051906, Gp0051904, Gp0051908 | reverse complement strand
CAGCGATATTTACAATAGGAAAACCAGTTCTTGGAATCTGCTATGGCATGCAGGTGCTGTTGGGAGATATGTTTGTCTGCCGCTGTCTTCTGGGCCGCGTTTCTGATGCTAACTGAAGATGAACTGCTAAAGGACCTGCTTTTCAAATATAAGCAGTATGCCACATGTGCAAAAGATACTTTTTAGAGTGCTAATTGGTAAACTGAGCATACTGCATGTTCTTCTCTTGGCTCTGCCATGTCAAGAGCATGAATGGTTTGTCTTTGCATAGCTGCTGTGAATGGAGTTCCACACTGCCTTTTTTGCCACAATAAATATAACTGGGCAGTCATTAACTAATTCTGTCTGGTTGGTATTGGAAAATGTGCCCCTCACGTAAACAAGTGAAATAGTTTGCCCTTTGATTTTCAGGCGTGGAATGTTCCTAGCATAGTTCTTAAGAGTGCTTAAACCTTTCCCCAACAAAACACTGATGTGCCTTAGGACTGAGCAGTGATCCTGCAGTGATCTAGTAGATCCAGGCTGAGTGAAAGACAAGCTTCCAAGGAGACAAGGAATGGATTGGATGCGTGGCTTCTGCTTGTGCATCTTGTTTTTTTCCCGGGTTAGTGATTTACTAGGCTTTCAGAGGTGCTGAATCATGGCTGGAAAAACTCCTTTAGAAAGGCCGGTAATTACGGATGCAATGTTGGCACTCCCTGTTCTAAAGGGAAACGTGTGTTATATTAAAATGTGCCTTAAAATGCCAAGCAAATTGAAAACCACATTAGCGAGCCTCGAGCAGGGTTGTTCCTGAAGGCTGACTTTACTGAAACGAATCAAGTGAGTGTATTAACGTGCTACTACTTCATTATAAAAGATTGAAATGAGTTAAGCACCGTAAGTGTAGTATCAAACTAGGTCTAAAATGAGGTCTTAAATCTCTGAGAATTGCAGTAGTTGGAAGGTGAAACTAAAAATGTTTTTTAAGTTACCAGTTATATTTGCAAGGGGAGGAAAAAAAAAATCTGTGAGACTTCTGAAATCTGAAATGCAGATATCCAACTCAAAATGACAAGGTGAGGTTTTAGATGTTAAAAACCCGGTTGAGAATTGTACTACTGTGATACAGCAAGGATTATGAAGTCACAAAAATAACTCTAGAGACTTAAGTTTTCGACTGGTTCTCCAGAGCTGAGGAGCTGGATTTTGAGAAGTTTAAGCCTATCGGAGGGCCCTTAACTAAAGGATGGATAAATGGGATTTTTGTTCAGCAGCTTAACTGGTTTTATGCTAACTGGCCTCAGATACTCAGCTGTTTTGCAGAGCAGCCATTTATAAGTGCAAGTATAGATACACACTATTGAATATGGGTTATTTTGCAAATCTCTACTTATTGTCTAGTGTGGTGGATTTCTGCTGCTCACCATGTGCGGCAGCGGCGGTCCCCAGCTATGCTGGCAGAAGGGAACCAGCCCAGTACAGAACAATGATTAATTTTGAAGAGAATTCTTATCATTTTGGGAAAGCGATATATTAAATGAGTGTAATCGTGACAAACCAGGTTGTTACATATTGGAGGGCTAGAGCTGTTGTCGGTCATAGGCGGGCTGAGATGTAAAGTGGTACTAGATTGTGTGGTGCTTTTTCATGTAGTATTTTTGTTTTGACAGATGATGAATAAGGTATTTGGAGGTACGGTGCACAAGAAGAGCGTTAGAGAAGATGGAGTGTTCAGCATTACTCTGGATAACACATGTTCACTGTTCAGGTGCATAGACATGCTAAGCTGCCAAAACAATGTTGGAAACACCAGTCTGGAAATTGGTGTCTGGATGAGAGGAAGCTTATTTTATAGAAAATGGTGAAATAAATTGCAGCCATGCTTATCTGATAATTCCTAATAAAACTTTACAGCTGTGTTCATGAGTAAGCAAGTTACTAATTTAAACAAATACTTAGGCATAGCTTCTGAATGGACTCTAGAAATGCAGATATATTTGCTTGGAATAGTGTGTAAACCCCTTATTTCAAAGTAGAATGTTTTCACTGAGGCACCGTAAAGTGTGCCGCAGCGTGAGCGTCTTTGTGTTAAGTTCTCGTCTCCTTCTGCTGTGTAGTGCATTACCCTTGTGTGGGCTGGCACCCATTCAGCTTTTGAAAAGTAACAGAAAATCTGAAACCATTCATTTTCTATCTTCGCTTAAAATAGCTGTGTTCTTACGAAACCGGATTTAGAGTTTTGGTTAGTTGGTCAATGCCTCTCAAGTTACTTGTAATAATTCTAACAGTTTACTCATACCCGGCATCTCAGTTTTATTAACTTTCCCCTGTAGGGCTGCTGCAGAACTTTATACCCTGCCTAAACTCCGAAGTGCCCAAATTGTCCTGAAAACACTTAGGTTTGAGCAAGAAAACTTCACTTCATTGAAATAAAAAGTAGGACTTCAAGTATCCCGTTTGCCTTTAAGTGGCTCTACATGTCAAAGAGGGGATACTTCAATATTGGCATGTTTTTTAATAAACCCACCCTTCTGAATTAAGATAAATTACCTCTTGCATGAAGAATGTGCAAAGAACTTCCACAGCTTCTGACGGAGGCATCTCCGAGTTGGAGGTGACTATTTCTGGGAAGAAAATCCTGCATGTATTTCAAATCGGCCTGGTCAACTGAGACGTGTTTTTATTGGGCTCCCTAAGGGCTGCTTTCAGAAACGCAGGTAGTTAGGTCTTTGTTGGTTTTTTTTGTTTGTTTTTTTGGTTTTTAATTTTTTTGATAGATTCCAGTTTTTATTCTTTGTTTAGGGGCCTCCAGAAGGAAGAGCTCGTGCTCCTCACGCACGGAGATAGCGTGGATAAAGTAGCTGATGGATTCAAAGTGGTTGCACAGTCTGGGAACATTATAGCAGGTATTTATTTTATACTGAAATTGTCTTTTGATAATATTCATTAAAGGAAAGAATATGGCAGTCAGTCATTAGAATCAAATGATGATCTCCATTATTTAATTGCCAGATAAGTGAATTATTTTTAACAATTTCTGGTGCTTGCTTGCACGTTGTCCTGCCCTGATAATAAGGAAATAGACGTGAAAATGAATGGTCCTGGTTTTAAATTGGTGGTTTAAGGAAAATTTAAAATTTATTTTTACAGTTTATATTATTTTAAAGTATACCTGTGTTGTTTCTCTTCGAAAGAAAGTATTGTGTGCCCTTAAGGCAGGGGAGAGGAAGACGTGTACTGTAGTGTGCTGTGTAAGCGGAGTTTGGTTTTCGCACTGTAATAGTACAAGTCAGACATTGTTTAATTATGAGAGTCTGCTTAACGTGTTATTGTCACTAATATTATTGGATGAATGTTCGACTGAGCAAAAATAATGTTGGTGCTGAAAGCAGTGTTTCAAACATTACACACAGATTGTCCCAGAAAAATGTAGGACCTTAGAATCTGGTTTTTGAAAGCTACTCAAATTACTGCACGCCAGGCAGCCTCTTTGAGTCTTTTTCCTAGGAGATGGGAGACCTGGAGAGGTCTTAAGTTTGCTGAGTCACTTAGTAAGGTCTTAAAGTATTCACCTGGTTTATGTTACATCTTTCATTTAAAAAAAACCCAAAGCCTAAGATACTGCTCTTAAGAGAAGTAACTAATTTGAGAAAAACTGACCTTTTAAAAGATTGAAAGATGTTTTGTTACGGAAAGTTTCTTTCCAAACTGCTGTTGAGATTAAACGGAGCATTCATTATATTCTGGCTTGCCTTCAAGCAATCTAGAACTCCTGCCTACTCAGATCACCCAATGAGTTGCTTGGCCGTGTAAAGTTTGCTGTGTGCATTGTGCAAGCCCCAGCAGAGCTTCGATACCTTTAATCCTGCTTTATGTAGGCGTTAGAACCAGAGTTGTCCCTTTCCCACCCCGACATTGCCCTGTGCCGTTTCCTGTGGGCTCTTACGAAATCCTGCGGCTCCTCGTGCCTAAGCAAGCAAACCGGTGCTGGTGGGGTGGTGGCCGGGCTTCCAGCCGCGGTCAAAAATTCGGTGATGCAGCGTGCTGGGAGATGGATGCAGGTCGCTGGAACTGGGCAGTTTCCCTGCAGTGTTGTTAATCTCAGTCTGACCAGCACTGACTCGATGCGAGGTATCGACGCAACCCCGCAGCGTTGTTCCAAGGAGCGCGGTGGCACTGGCAGACATGCGCCGGGACGCTTGCACAGCCTGGCCAGCGCAGCCCTCCTGGTGGGGGTGCGGCTGTGTCCACTGGTTGCAGGGAAACAAAAGGCGTCTCACTGGTTTCCTATTTTGATAACGGTTTTCCTAGGATGTCTGAGTGTTTCCTTGGTTTCTGAGGGATTGTATGTTCTGGATATGTAACAGTACCCTCATTCCTAATCTTAACCAGAATCTCTTTAGTTTTGATTGGTGATTTGTGGCACAGTGTGGCAGTATAAATCACTCGAAGTGCATGCTTGACTTTCTTGGGTATGCAGCTCACTTCCAATTTTTTTTTTCTTTGCACCAATGAAGGCATAGCAAATGAATCTAAAAAACTGTATGGAGCACAGTTCCACCCGGAAGTTAGCCTCACAGTCAATGGAAAAATAATCCTGAAGAATTTTCTTTATGATATTGCGGGATGCAGTGGTACCTTTACAGTGGAAAACAGAGAACTTCAGTGCATTCAAGATATCAAAGAGAAAGTGGGCTCGTCAAAAGTGCTGGTAAGTAGGTTGAATTGAAGCTGAAAGATTATTTGCAAAAGCCTGACAGAAACACTGACATGGTTACTCAGGTTAATTTGACAAGCGCAAAATTGTCATGATTTGGGTAGTGCATTAAACAGGTTTGAGAAAGTTTGCACAACTGGGTCAAGATATTGTTTGACTACTTGTTCTCTTCCAAATCGTTGACTGTAAGTCAGCAGTCTGTTCTGCTCTTCATAGTTGTATCTGAATTGTTTGTTAACACTTTCCCTATAGACAGCTGACCAAATTTTGTTTTTTTTTCCTTTTTTCCTCAACCTTAGGTTTTACTCAGTGGTGGCGTGGACTCAACAGTGTGTACTGCTCTCCTGAACCGAGCTTTAAACCGGGATCAGGTCATAGCTGTACACATAGATAATGGATTTATGCGCAAAAGAGAGAGTCAGTCTGTGGAGGAGGCACTCAAAAAACTTGGGATTCAAGTTAAAGGTACCATAATTGTGTTAAATATGCCTGATACCGTTAACAATGTGGCCAGTCTCATGAAATGTACCTTTAGTGTTTAGTTTAGTTCATGTGAATTGATCTTCGCGGTTCTTGTACTTCACATATCGGAGCATGGTTGCCAATTTGAAACAACCCTGGCCGATTCATGTAATTTCAGACCTAAAATATTAAGCCGTACGTACTTGATTGGAGCATACCGTGAACTGACCCATGTCGTCAGTTGTTGAGGTCCGAGATCTGCTGTCGGGGCACAGCGAAGCCGTGGGTGTGTCCCTCAGTCACTTTTCTGCTGATGGATGCGTAATCCTTTTCGGCAGCTGCAAAACTCCAGTGCTTGCTGTTTTCTTCAGTAGCTTAGTGAACGGTCCTCCACAGGGGCTTTGCTTCTTGTCCTGGACCTCCTCCGTTTTAAAGTGTGAGCTCGTTTGGGTGATAGAATGCGATTACAGCCAAAATTTTTCAGGGCATTTTTTTTTTTTCTCTCCTAACTTCTAGATAGGTGCATTTTAGTTGTTTTTGGAGTAGCTTGTTGAGCAGCAGTGTATTACCAGAGAGCGGGAGGGACCTTGTCATGGCTGATAAGGCGATGCAGACTTTTTTTGTGCCTGAAGTACGGGGAGGTCAGAGAAGAGGAATTGTGTGTGTGTGAGTTGTGCAAACAATGAGAGCTGCTGTATACTGCCCGGGTGATTTATTGCATGTGTAATAGCTGCCTGTTCCTGGGGCTGTGCGTAAGTATTGCTGTCAAGTGACTCTCTTGTGCTTTAGTCAGGAAGCGTGGTACTCGGAGAGCAAAGCTTTCCGCCAGCGTGAAGCAGGGCAGGGAGCTCGCACCTCAGCATCCACCACATTGGCCTGCAAAATCCTTACGCAGCACAGGCTCAGCTTTGTTCTACACGCGTCTTTTTCTTAATTATTTTTACTTTTTAAAGTGGAAAATCTATGTTTTATTCTTGTACTCTGTAGACCAATAAACCTGGGCTCTGGCAGGCTGCCAGAGTACGAAATTGAGGGAATCCCTTTGCTGCAAGTGCTCTTTCTGTAGGTCGAAGAGTTCGGTGCTGGTAGAAGATGCTGAAGAGCCTCCTAGCTGATCTCTACATTGAGGGCCTCTGTAAATTAAAAGGCGTAATGTCCCATGAGTAAATAGTGCATCATTTAATTTTGGTTGCAGAAAGGCCTTGGGGACCATCCTGTAAACTATTTAAAGAAAGCAAGTAAATCATAATCTCAGAGAGGAATCAAGAACTGAACATTCACACTGTTGCGTAGCCTCATAATATGAAAAAAATTGCCCTTTAGAGTAGGTTAGTAAGAGAAGTAAAATGCTTTTGTTACAATTAATTGTTGAGGTATTGGAACAGGCCTATCTAATGCAGTTAATAGTTAAAGGACTGGAATGATTTTTATTTTCTTTTCCAAAGCGATGAAGTCAAACTTATTTTTTGCGACCTTGCATAAAAATCTTTACTGACTTTGCCAACAAATTCCTGTAATTTCATACAGTGGTGAATGCAGCTCATTCATTCTATAATGGTACAACAACTCTGCCCATCTCGGATGAAGACAGAACTCCACGCAAAAGAATTAGCAAGACCTTAAATATGACTACAAGTCCTGAAGAAAAAAGAAAAATTATTGGTGACACCTTTGTTAAGGTAATATTTATGATTATTTGTTGGTTGCTTTTTTTTTTAATTATATGATTTCTGGATACATCTTCTACGTCAGCCTCTTTTGTTTGAAAACACTGTGCACTCGGTGGCATCAGTGGTCTTGTGAGTTGTGGGTGACCTGAGAAGCTGTTGGTACGTTACCCGAAGCCTGAATCTTTTAGCAGTCATCCAGTGGTCACAACATGGTTCAGAAGCATTGTAGGAGATCCACCTCTGTGTTCAGATACACTGTATTGGTTTGCCATTCATTTCTGTTGCATAAACTTGTATGTAATGTTTTTTCACCACATTGGTGGGTAGTGTGAATTGGGGCGTGCTTCTGTTGCTTTGCTGGAGGTGAGCCATTTTCTGTCCTTCAGCTATCAGTGGTGATGGTGCAGACCTTTGGTAACTGAAAAGTAAATCGGAACGATTTTCTTTTTTTCTTTCCATCTTACAGATTGCCAATGAAGTTATTGGAGAAATGAATCTGAAACCCGAAGAGGTTTTTCTTGCTCAGGGTACCCTCAGACCTGATCTCATTGAAAGTGCTTCCCTTGTTGCAAGTGGCAAAGCTGAAGTCATCAAAACTCATCATAATGACACAGAACTGATTCGAAAGTTGAGAGAAGAGGTAAATGAAAACAAGGATGCTGGTGTATCCTTTTGGTCCTCGCAGATATGAAGCTGAGCATCAAAAATGAACAACTTCTGTGGTTTTCTGGCATAACTGTCCCATGTTGGTGGGACTGTACTCTGATGAGGCCCTTTAGATTCTGTCATAATATGTTGCAATTTATGACACTTCTTTCTAGTTGCTACATTCTCGAAGTAGTCAAAATTGTTTGGATATTGTCCTGCCTTGGATACCGAGGAAGATGTCAACAGGTTGAACAGGAATTTATTCAGTGTGAACAACGGTGCTCTTAACTGCAAGCTGAAAGCTTTTTCCGTGCTTTTTTACCTTTTAACCCTCAAAACAAACCTGTGTCCTGGTGGGGAAGCAAAGCAGTACCAAACACCTTTAGCAGAAGAGTAGCTTAAGACTGATCTCAGACAACTTTACTCTGGTTCGGCTGGAATTCGGGATGTGATGGGCCATGTATTCCTGCTGCTGTGTCTCGTTCTGAATGCTAGTCAGTGGGTAGGCTTTAGATACCAACAGTCCAGATCTGGCACATCATGGGTTCAGACAAGAGTGGTGACAGTGCTTTAGCGCAGTGCTAATCAGCTCCTGTTGAGCGAGAGGGCCAAAATTCTCCTTCTCTTGAACCTCTTTGTAGCATTCAGCACTGCAATTCTCCTCTCTCTTGAGAGAGAATGACTGCATTTAAGTGGGTTGAAATCTGGGGATAGTTCCTTCAGGTACCGACAGGGATGAGTTCTTTCTGTTCTTAGGCAGCTTCTGCATCATGTTGCTACTAACCTGACTGGCTGTCTGCTGGCAGTGCGCTGTTGGCATGCAACCTGTTTGCCAGTTGCCACTTTAAGAATGTACAAATCTTTCTGAAGTGGCCCAACGTGGACATCTGTACAAACACAGGAGGTCGAACTGTCTGAAGATAAGCAGCCCAAGCCCTGTCATTTTGGTCATACTCCCGATTGATCTGATTAGTCCAACGTCCAGAATACCTTTCTCATGCAGAGCTCAAGTATTAGCATATGAAACAAATGTAGGAGACTGCCCTGTTTTGCGTTTTCTGACATTAGAATGGTAAGTTCTCTAACTGTATTATAAGAAAGAACCAACACACGAGACATCATGTAATAACCCTGCTGGAAGATGCTCAGTTATTACTTAGTGCTCAGCCACAGGAGAGACAGTAATGCTAATGATCTACACTTCTGATATTTGTTGCTGCACAAAGTATTTTCAAGGCTTGGAGATTGGTTTGAACATCTAGCAAAGAGAAGAAAGGTCTAAATTTGTGAAGACAGAGCCAGTTTTACCTTAGAGCTTTATCTGCGCTGGTTGAGCTCTTGATACTTCTGGCACAAGTTTAAACTTTGCTGTCTTCTCCTCTGTCCTGCAGCTGCTGTACAAAGCCCACATTCACCTGTACTTTTCTTTCCAGTGTTTATGCAAATGTTGGCAGCCCATGCTGTGAAAAGCAGGCCAATTTGACTGCCATACCCTAAACATTTGAGGGTTTTTGCTTGAGTGTTTAAGCTGGAGTGTAAATTGCGCCTTTTTTTTTTTTTTTCCCCCCCCCAGGGTAAAGTGATAGAACCACTGAAAGACTTCCACAAAGATGAAGTGCGAGTGCTAGGAAGAGAACTTGGTCTTCCTGAAGAGCTGGTTTCCAGGCATCCCTTCCCAGGTAGGAGAGTCGGTCTGTGCTACTTAGTGAAGAGCTATGGATCACATCAGTATTGTTTAGAACATACTTAACCTGTAGAATAAATTTATGTTGCAGCATGAAACTCGCCCCTAAACAGAGGAACAAACTGATGGATTTATTAGAGTTTTTTTCTTAAGCAGGATCTTTTTTCAGGACGAGCATTTGAGAGCAGCTTTATTGGGTATAGCGATTGAAGGAAAAGTTCTACAATTGAGTTTGCTTATGGCTGCATTTATTTCTTTTTAGTTGTATAAGCCAAAGGAAGAATTATCAGGGAGGTGCAGCTGAACGCTGCCTGAGCTGTCAAATGTATCTTCCTTGAAATAATGGCCTGGATCTGCCTGCGTTTCTAAGGGGCATTGGCTGTTCTGAAGATGGTTGCATGGAAAATAACAACCGTCCTCCACCAGAAAGCCTCAAAGTGCATAACCTAGCAAAGCCCACGTCCTTTTAAAGGGGTTATGTGCTTGAGAATTGTCCTGCAGGGTGTGTAGTAGCCACTGGTGAGCACGTAGGCGTTGTGCTAATGTACCAGCATTGCATGCAATGCAAGAAGCTGTCTTCAGACATCTCCAGCAGATTGCGTGTGCTTTTGTACTGAGTAGCTAAAAGGTCGAATAGCCGTCAGGCGTCTTTAAAAACAGTGGGCGCTCAAGTGCACGTTCTAACCAGCTCTTTCATCCCAGTTACCTCGCGAAAGGGGGGAGGAAGTTCCTGTTCCCTTTGCCTTGCCACCTGCCCCAATTCGTCACCACTAACTGCTGCTTTGCACAGCCATCCAATGTAAGGTGTAGGTAAATAATGCTTAAATGTACCGAGCAGAAAGATTGTTTTGGAATAAACTGCCTGTGTATTTTTGTCTCGTGGGGTGCAAAGACAATTGAAGTGTAGGTACAATGGCAAAGCGCACCATACTCAGTGATTGCCTGCTATTCAGATGCTGTCATGGTTTTAGATGAAAGTCAGCTTTCCTGTTATTTAGTATAATTTTGTTTTCAACTTTGCATTGCAGGTCCTGGTCTAGCAATCAGAGTGATATGTGCTGAAGAGCCGTACGTGTGCAAAGACTTTCCCGAAACGAACAACATTTTGAAAATAGTTGCAGATTTTTCTGCAAGTGTTAAGAAGGTAATAAAATCGCTGAATTCTAATATCCGTAAAAGTAGTATGATCATTCTGTAGTGGCCTGCAATGAGGTTTAAGCTGCTAAAAGTTTAAAACCACGTACTTGTGCTCTTTAAGGAGTAACACATGCCAGTACAACTCATTTGAAGCCATTCAGTGTAGTACAGTAGAATTTTTTGCACCATGACTGGTGCAAGTGTTAAAAAATTTCTGGAAAATGGAATGCTATATACCTTTCAAGAAGTAAATAAATTTTGTTTTAGTTAAACTGTGTGCAGATGAGGATTTCTGGAGATTTTTTCCTCCCTGAAATAATGTAACTTTCTAGATTTGGATGCCCTGAAGCTCTGAATGTCTAAATGGAAGTGCAGGAGTGAAGAGCTAGTGCTTGCCAGGTGTCCTGAAGAGAAACCTGACGTATTTAGTCTATGATGTTTAAGTTCTCAATCTCTTAACTGTTACGACCATCATGATTACTGGAAGCTCACTTGAACTAAACCACAGGGGGCTGGAAAGTGGTTAGCAGAGGTCTGCTCAAAGTCCAAGTTGTAACTTCAGTCTTTCAGAAGTTGTTTTGAAGGGGAGTATTTCCTTGAGAACTTGTTGAATTGCAGTGTAGCAGAAGAGGTTATGCTTTGTTCTGTGTCTGAAATAACAAGGATGAAAAGTACAGCTTTTTGAAAGAGGGAGTGCGCGTGGGAAAAGAGCTTCACCTGTGGCCTTGGAGAGCGTCAGCTTAAACTACATGCAGTCCAGTCGAATCTGCTTTTGCTAAAATTTAGTTGTTAAATTAAAGGTATTTTGTAAGTAGTTCCATTGGGTAAATGTGGACTAAATTTAAGCAGTCAGCTACTTATAATAATTTTATTTGCATTTTGAGTTCTGTTTGTGTGCTTGAGGGCTTTATTTAAAAACTACTTTTCTGCATCATTGCACAGCCACATACTTTGCTGCAAAGGGTCAAAGCATGTACAAGTGAAGAAGACCAGGAGAAGCTGATGCAGATTACAAGCCTACATTCACTGAATGCCTTCTTGTTACCAATCAAAACTGTGGGAGTGCAGGTAAATGGATCCATTCCGGGGATGTTCTGAAAGCTGCGTCCTAGCAGCGTGGCAGGCTGCAGTGAAGCATAATAATTGCTGTGTTGATTGAAAATACAGGGCTTGACTCAAGAACATGAACTTTCAGTGACTGTGATGCCTCTGTTGATGTCATTTGTTGGTGCTGGTGTAGTGCAAAGGTGTCTGAACAGACGCTGGAGTAAATGCCAGGAGTTGTTTTTGAGGGTAGCGTCAAGGCTGAATAATGCTGGTCACTTATGGGCAGTTTCTCCATGACTTCATGATCTTGTGGACCTCTCCTGTAATCCTGGTTCCATCTTTAAGGCTGGGGAGTCCTAAACTGAGTTGGTCAAACCCTCCCCCGTGTTCCCTGCATTTAAACAAGCTCGTTGCCCTTTCCCGCGTTTTTTCGAGTTGTGCGATATCCGTGTCCTTGTCAGGAATGGAAGCAGAGCAGCGCAGGCTGTGCAGGATGCAGGAATGCTTGAATCTGCGCAGTGACACGGTGTGTTCTTTCCTTTCACTCCTTTGCTAATGCCACTGGAATTTTTGTGGGCTGTCCTTTGTATTTGGTTCGTGTTTCTGTCACCAAACGCTGAGCTGGCATTCTCATGGAATTGTGCGCAGTAACATGGGAGATTTCTTTACTGAGCAGTCAAGCTGTAAAGTACCTGTCTCTATCCCTATTGGATTACATCATTTGTTATCAGCACCTTCATCTTGTGTGTCTCTTCTGGAACTCTGTGCAACCAGCTTTTGTTACTGTTTTAAATAGCAGTATCGCCAGCAGAGTTCTCCATCACAGGCTTTCTTCAGATGGTGCTATCAAAATAACAATATACAGTCAATCCCTATGCTCAGGTCACCTTATATGATTCTTTCCATTCGGATAATTTGCCTTTAATATGCTCTTGGTAGCTCACAAGAGGTCTGTCTTACTCTGTATTTTCTGATTCATGTGGTATCTCGCAGCATACTGATTTCACCAGCTTAGTGTCTGCTGAATGTTGGTACAAAATATGGTCCTGTAGCCCCTACAGGATGAATGGGAAGGTATGATGGACTGTTTGGGCAGCAAAGTCCATGTTCAATTTTTTTTTTTTTTTTTTTTTATTATAGGGTGACTGTCGTTCATATAGCTATGTTTGTGGGATCTCTAGTAAAGATGCTCCACACTGGGAGTCTCTTATGTTTCTTGCCAGGCTCATACCACGCATGTGCCACAACATAAACAGGTAAGTATTTTGAATTATCCTTAGTGATCTACTTAATGTGTGGAAGCTTAGCATGCAGAAGCATTCTCCTGTTTAATGTATGGTAGAATTTTTTTGTATGTTGAACAAGTGTATCATACAGAGGTTACAAATACACAATAAATCAAAACATAGGTTTGTTTCTGGAATTACTAGCTTGAAAAAGAAATTGATAGGCTTATCTTCTCTTTTTTTTTTTTTTAAGCACTTTTTTAGACAACATCCAATGTAACTTATGCAAAATCTTTTTTGAAGGATTCCAGGCCTGTTGGTGGGTTGGGATGTCATGCAGTGGTTTTTTGCTTTGTGCCAAAAAGGGAATTTATGTGGGACTGTCAGTTCTAATGGCATATAGGAGAGCTCCAGAGGTGGGCAGTTTAATCTTAATTGAGCTCTTGTGAAGATGAATTTTCTAGCTATTTGATTCCATAATTTTTCTAGCAGCTGAAGTTGCTTGGATAATAAATCAGTTTTGGAGAATGCATATCCTCCTTGCCTGGCTGTAGGCTTTCTGATGAAACTGCTCATAGCAAAACTGAATTTTGTCATATAAGTGATGCCTACTGAAAGAGGTGGTGTTCTTAAAGGCAAGATCTTGAACTGCAAGAGCCTGCTTTAAACTAAGTGCAGAGGCAACAGAAGAAGGCATAAAATCAGGATTGCGTGTGCAATTTCAAAGCATGTGCTGGATTTACAGCATTGCTGTCCTTAAACACTACCCTCCCGAATATACCACGGCCCTGGGAGCTCTGCTGTTCCGGGGGATGTTTTCAGAATCCTTCATTGCTGTGCGCAGGGACGCTGAAGCTGCCGGTTCGAGGAGTGCGCTGAAATAGCTGGACTTCTGCCCAGCTGTGCTTGCAATGTTACATTCCCTGTTTCTGTCTGTAATACAAAGCTTGCATATTTTTCTGCTTTGGATTTTAGACAAGTATTCTTGGTTTGTATCTACAAACTGAAATAACTTGAGTGAATACGTCGTAGTAAATCCTTGTATGAGGCCCGTCAGACAATATTATACTTTGCTGTTTGTTCTGCAACAAGTAAAACATGAGTGAAATTAAAAAGACAAAGCTGATGTGACTGGTTTGAATTCAGAAGACATTTTATTACAAATACAGTTGTGTAGATTTATAAATAGCCATGTCAGTGCTCTGT
>Ga0181612_154911_pt1 | contig 13779 bp, 5 predicted proteins | sample HoacroProtozoa21_FD_119630 | JGI IMG/M metagenome (GOLD analysis project Ga0181612, IMG submission 119630) | Hoatzin crop microbial communities from Cojedes, Venezuel. Combined Assembly of Gp0051906, Gp0051904, Gp0051908 | reverse complement strand
GTCTGAATATGAGGAAGAATTTCTTCCCTCTGAGGGTGACAGAGCACTGGAACAGGCTGCCCAGGGAGGTTGTGGAGTCTCCTTTTCTGGAGATATTCAAGACCCGCCTGGACATGGTCCTCTACAGCCTACTGTAGGTGACCCTGCTTCGGCAGGAGGGTTGGACTAGATGACTCACAGAGGTCCCTTCCAACCCCTACCATTTTGTGATTCTGTGTACCAGTAGGCTGCAACAGGTGTGAAGCTGGCCCTAAGTGTGAGGCTGCCAAATGTGTTTGACTCAGAGAATACATATTTGCTCAGAAGTTACTGTCCTCTTTTCTGAAAATGTTCCCAATGAGGGAGAATGCAACTTCAGTGGAACCAGTGTCTTCATGCAACTTCATGGAAACAATAGAAAGATGTCTATAGAAAACTGAGATAAAGCTGAATATATTAATACACATGAAAATAGGCATAGGATTCAGCACATCTCACCCCTCAAAATAAAGCCTGTATGAGCATGAGGAAAGAGAAAAAAGAAATGGATAGCTATATACCCGTCTAGTAGAAGGGAAAGCACTTTGACTAACTCCACCAGGGACCAATTAAGCCTAGTGAGACCAAATAAATATTTATTAACATAGCCAAAGGGCATGTCCTTGTCCACAGGTTAATTGTATAAGCTTGCATACTGTGAACATAAAACCTGGAAACCAGAGAGCTTCAATTGACTTCGGTTGGTCCGGGATTTGTAGCAATGTGATGTGCCATCTTTGCATAAGTGAGTGCAAACTCCTCGGTGAAACTTGCATCCACGCTCTTGAGCTTCATTTGGGATCTGAGATCTCATGCATACTTCTCTAAATTGGAGACAGGCACTGACCAGAGGTCTTACACCATCTGACTCTCTTACCCCAGGAATTCGAAGGACATTTCAGGGAAGGCAATAAAGTGCAATGCATTTCTTTTGTTCATTTACTTTGAGCAACATAGCCTCTGATTTTGGAGTAGAGTAGAGATGGAGCTTTCGTCTCTCTGCATACTTCTCTCTGCATAAAGTTAATATAAAATGTTAGCAGAGCTTACCAGGGTTTTCTGCACTGACAATTCCTCATTATGCCCGAATTTACTTATACAGACTCAGTCTACAAGTCTCAGATTGGAGGCAAGTTATACATTCTAAAACACAGATACTACGTGGATTTTCCACACATTCAGAGTTGCCCAAGAGTTCAGAAAATCAGACAAAATAAATAAATAGTTCCAAGTCAAGTAGGGGGGCAGAAGAGCTACTACACACATCTTTTTGCGAGAAGCCTGCCTCCGTGTCTGTGTCTAGTTAAGCAAGTACCGACAGAGAAAAAAGCACTGAAAAGGACAGTGGAAGAAGCAGTAACACAATCTGGCTGACTCCTCCAGGAAAGCCTACAGGAACCCAAGAAAGGAGGGAAAAGAAGAAGAAAAACATGAGAAGGGCAGACACAATACTTCCCATTGCCCATCAAACCTGTGTACTGAGAGGTAAAGTGGCCCTAGGCTTACTAAATGGGAGACTAAGCAGTGAAGGAGGAACAAATGATTGGATTTCGCAGCATATATCTCATGTCCACATAGGCTGATGCCAAAGATGAGGTTTCATGGTGATTTAGCCCAGTGGTCTTTACTACATTACAGAAAATTATAAACTTCCCAAGAGCAAAAAAGTTACCATATAAAATAGACACATATAAGTAGCAAATGAACCACATTTACACCACGTTATCTGTTGGAAGACACAAATAAAACAAATTTTCGAGACCACATCTCTGACACTAATGTTTCTTGTAAAAACCAAGGCACTCCGATCAAAGGTCTACTCCTTGCAGGAGGCACTTAGAAACACATCATGGAACAATGATTTCTGATGAAGGAAGCTTTTCCTCTTTCGGTCCCAGAGCAGCGCAATGGGATTTGCTGTATTAACCTTCAAAACAGGTTGGATTCGCTCAGAAAAGAGTGAATCCAAGAATATCACTGCAAATCTGCTGCTTTGCTGTGACAGCCAGGAAGGACTCAAAGAAATCAAAATCTTCCTTCTCTTCTGTATGGTCAGCAGACAACCAGATCACAAAAGTATCAGCACACTGCACCCTGAGAGCAAAAGCCTAGCTAGGTGAAGAGAGGGGAATACATTAATGTCAATATTTATGGAGAATAATACTTATTTACAGTATCCAGAGTATCAACATCTTTTCATATACGGGCAGAGGAAGGCTTGAATATGAGGTATAAAGCGGATAAAACTACTTAGATAGAAGGTCTGAGCTATTTTACAGGACCCTTGAACAACCTAAGAGGTAAATTTATTCAACTCACATTTTAGTGGGACGTAAGAGATCTCACTACCACATGGTAAGTGCTCATATCATAAAACTGCTGTGCTTTGACAGTTCTCTAACAGGGGTTGAGCACTTCCTGGGAGTATGTTCATTTACATACTTACAATCTATAACAATTAAGCTTACCAATGATATCTTGACAAGGTATCTGCTTCCTCCTTTAAGTAGTTTTGTCACTGAACGTAATAGGCATTGTAGAGGAGGATTTTGAACACTTCTGTTCTTATATTACATTTTTATAGAAAGCAACTTTCTGTGGGAGAGCCCCAGATAGTAAATCACTGGAGCACTAAATTATGTTGATAGCACATCTGTTTTAACAGTATGCAGTGCCACATGGTGTACTGCAGAATAAACTGCTCAGCTGGAAGGGGCTTTCACATCTATTAAAGGACCTTTGCACATGTTCACATGAATCCAGACTTCATATTCCATTTTTTTTTTTCTGAACTTGTCCCTGCGCAAAAAGATCCAAAATCTTAGTAACAACCATGGCTGGGATAGGGTATAGCAAGTTGAAAGGGTAAAGATATACTTTTCTTTTTTCTCTCCCTCTCAGTATATGAAATCAGCAGAAAATCAGAGGAAAAAACAATCATAGGAGTTTAAAAGGAGGGCATTATAGACCAGAAATGACATAAAAGGAGTCCAGAGATATCGGCCAAGAGGGAAAAAGTATTGGCCCTACTGATGAAATGTTAAATCTGAACTCAAAAAAACCTCTGTTTTTTTCTGAGCTCTTAGTACTATGTCCTTCCATAACCTTGAGCATATCATTTCACCAGACTGTATCTCAACTCTAAACACATTACATGGGGACCACATCACTTTCCTAACTACCCAACAGTAATACTACCAGGATAATGACAATAATGTCTAGATGTGTCTAGACACTAGAAAGACCCCGCTCCCAAAGACACAGCTATTGGCAGAATACTAAAACCTGAGAGTGGCACCAAAAACAAAATTAGTACAAATCTAAGCAGAAGTGACAAAAAATTCTAATATGGGAAAATAAAGCTTGCTTTATTAAATTAATCAATCTATTTATTTGCAAATATATTCATTTGAGAAATGCTCGGTTTTTTCTAAGCTATATTAATTAGCCACCTAAACCCAATGCTTTTCTATTTAGAGAATATATTTTTTACTTCTTTCATAAGGCCATTCTTCAGAACTTAAAAATTTTCTAAGACTCATCCACATTCAGATGAAGCAGTTATTCTTGTTAGCTCTTGGCAAGAAAGCTCCAGTTTTCCATGTGTAATGAGTCATGAATTTCACTCTCTAGAAGTCTTAGTAAATAACAAATTTGATCCCTACTAACCATGAAAAAGAAAACAGGTCTGTCTTGTTACCTTCTCTTTTTATCAGTCACAAAACAAATCCAGTGCAGGCATATATTGAATGTCTGGGAATTCAATATATGTGAATGAATATATAGTGAATATTCTAATTCACTGCATATCATCAACATAAAACATATGAAAAGGGAATGGGGAAAACCACAAGCACTGGCCTTGTCTTGCTAATGGGTTTAAAGGAGGTTGGCCAAGAGTATTCCAGATGGCTGGGTTTTATCTTAACTGTTCACATAGTTAAACAGTCTGTTGCTGTGAGTGATGCCCCACATTAGTAAATGTTGGTCTCTCTCATCACATAAATCATAAGTTATCTATCTTCCTGATGCTATCAGTCTTCTCAAGATGCCTCAACCATGACAAGAAATAATGAGAGATCAATTAAACTGTTAACATGTTTTGTAGCACTGGCCATAGGAAGAGAGAGGGAAAGATGGTCCTTCATGGAGAATGCTGTTACTAGACTACATCTTGGAGAACAAGTGCTCCAAACTAGCCCATGACTCTACAGAATGTATAGAATTTGCAGGAATTATATTTTATATAATTTTACAAAAGAGGATTTAGCCTCCTGTGGTTATGGGTCAAGCATACAATGAACGACCATGTTAAAGAGTATAAATGATGACAAATTTAGGTAAGCTAAGGGAAGCCCTTATCAGCCCATACAATACTTTCCAAGAATAAACATATGTTGCAGCTGGCAGGGACACAAGTAAAACAACAAAGCAAAGCTACTTGGATATATCAAACAGTCTAAATATCACATGGAGCAATATTGGCTGAGATTGGAAAGAAGCGAGTTCTGTCCCTTGTAAAGATGAATACCTGAAAAAAAAAATCATATTGTCCATTCGAACTCATTACTAGCACAAAATAGCTTGTGTGTGCAATAGAAGCAACACAGCAAACAATCCTGTATAGTAGAAGCAGGTCTATTGAGCAAAATATCCCGTCTATAGCATATGGAGGGGCTTACTTTGAACTAGTCTGGTCTCATGGAATGAATGCTCCTGGTTTGTTTTCATTTGAAGGAAACCTAGTTCATCTACTCTGAGACTGCTCCATTACAGAAAGCAAAGTGCAGTCAAGAGGAGACAACGAGGATACTGCCTTCAGAAGCACTAATGCTAATGCAGACACACAGTTTGCCCTCAATGCAGAAGAAAGCAGCATATTAGTTAATCAGTAGTTCTGTGTTCCAGTAAGAATTAATTAGACTCTAAAAAAGGAACCTGAAACTTTAGACTCCAATACCACACATATAAAAATCCTTGTTTTCATGCACACAAGTCCATGCAGACTGGTTTCAGAGGCACTATCACGTGTTGCCATTTCAGCAAAGCAATTCGCATGTGTCTTCCCAAATATGTGCAGACTCCTCCATTCATGCTTCGAGTTGAGTTACATGAGCATGAAGTCCTGAAAGACCTGAAAGGCAGGTCTTATAAAGCAATGCAAAATCACACGCTGACGTGTCTACATGAGTTTAACACTACATATAGTTTGTGTTTCACCAGTTCACTATGCCATGACTGTCTGCACTTGACTGGATAAACATGCCCTTCACTGTCAAAGGAGCAATGCCTGGTTGAACGGATGTTTTTAGATTCATACCTTAAGCAGAGCTGAGCACTGCAAGCAGAGCATCCATGTGTTAGAATAAAATGGCTGAGGAACCATGGAACAAAGAATACATCACAAATATGTGACACAGAATAATTACTGCTTCAAAAACTTGATAGTACTAGATTTAAATTTCACATATGTAAAAATGCAATCACTTGCATTTACATTTTTTCTCTATTTCTGTTGAGCTGGAATTCAAAATCCGGAAAAAAATCCTGATACAAATAGCCCTTTGATATCTGCAGAAGAGTATTTCAGTCAGGTTCTGGGATCAAGCAAAGCTGATTCATCCAAATGAACCAATATGTGAAAAAAAATCAAAGAAACTTTCATACCAGAATACCCACTTCTCATAGGACAGTAAAGGTCGCTAGGGAAATGACTTGGGTTTTTCCTATTTGAGAAAGAACTTGAATCAATGCCTTCTTAATTGTGAAATGTATTAAGAGGTTTCAGAAATGACATTATTCTCTAATGCCCCTGTCCATTAACAGAGCACATTCATTGTACTTATTAAGATGGTAAAGAATCATTAGACTGGTGGGAATGAGGGAAAGAAAATTGAAACATTCCCTGCTAAGAAACTAATTTCACAAAAATGACAGGAAGTCTGTGGAACTGAAAAGGAGAAGATGTTCGAATTAGGTCTACTCATTTGAGTCGTGTTTGATGGCATCAACAGAGGCTGCTTTTAAGAAAATCATCCTGGTCCTCCTGCTCTCTATATTTTTCCACAGAGTAGTCCCTGTTCTTTTTACTCTCTTCTGCCAGAATGCCTGTGCCCCTACTTCATTCTCCGTAATGGCTTCTGAACCAGGGACTGACCCCTTCAACAGTGCTGGAGTTCCTACCGCACTGCCTCAGACAGCTTTAACAGGCTATAAATTTACAGTCTGTTATATTCTGGATATATAAAAAAATTGTAATCATTTCGGTCCACCAAGGCATAGAAGAGGTTATTGTCCATTCAAGGGTTGGAATGCATATCCTACAAGCACAGGCAGGAGGAGCATATGCAGTAGTGTCAGGAGGGAAACACTTTTGAAAAATGATTTTTTTTTGACAGAGAGATTTCAAAAATGTTCATATCTCTACTGGAAGGACCTGTGCTCATCCCAGCATTCTGGAAAAACCCGGAGATGGCAAATGCTGTGCTAGTGGTCATCTAGCAACCAGGCAGTTAGCCTGGGATATGGGAGCTGAAGACATATTTGGATTTGACCTGATTCAGATTCAAGAATTAAATCTTGCTGTCCTGTATCCAAGGGAACTGTCCTAATCAATCATACTTGTGGTCTGACACAGTAATTCTTTTCTTTAATACTTCAAAGTGCCAAAGATAAGACACAAAGAGTAGGCCTAGGTTTTTAGTTTGGAGTGATGCACTTCATATAGAATATGAGATACTGATGTTTGCTTCCCTCGTCTGACTCTTAACTTGGCATTAAACATGGGCATCCCCGTACCCTGGCTGAATTTTCCAGGCTCTAGTTATTTCTGGGGTCTTGAGTTTCCCTGGTTTTGAGAAAAAAAAACAGGGAAACTCAAGTTACGGAATACAATATGCTTCCTCCCAAAATGGAAAACAGAAAGGAAAGAAATTCCTACCAAAAGGGAAAGCAATTGTCATAAAATTCCTGACTAGCCATGTTCTGTGGTGAAACAGTAAATGAAGATGAATTTCCAAAACAAAGTCTGCATCAGGTTTAAGTCTCAGGAAGTGGTAAGGTGGTTGATTCAGTGGTTCATAGTTTTGCTGCCCAAGGTTGTTACTACACAAGTGACCTATAAGGCTGACTGCACCTATGAGAAAGCCCCCACCACAACACAAGGGTACAACTACTAAAATGACCATTTTCACAGGATAAGAGATAGTGGCTGCCCTACAGTCAGCTCAAGACCCCGATTTCCAAGCTTTATGTTGTAACTCTGAATCTCAGCATTGCTCTCTCCTATTTCTAGTATTAACCTGCAGATGTATGATCTGAATCAGAACATAGCAAAACAGGGAGCAAGAGAACTCATCTTCCATTCATTGGTTTGCTATTTTAAACCCAAGAATGATAATAGCAGTAACTGTTGAGCTGGAGGTGTCGGGAATCAGCCCAGGGAGAACAGCATTAGCATGGCTTTAGTGTGCAGGCTGCTGGGAGCAGAGGATTCAGAGTGCGGGTTTGAGCAGCCAGGGTGTTCAGGGAAGGGAAATCAAGCAGGTGGTGAATAGGAAAGCTGGATCAGTAAGTGGAAAAGAGCTGTCAGGGGAATCATTAGGAGCAGTTGCCTGGCCAGCTCCCATTTAGAAGCAGCAGCTGTGCCAGCCTGATGAGGGGAGGGGATGCTGCTCCACGCCAGATGTGCACAGCGTGAGCGTGCTGTGCTGGCTGCCAGAGATGGGGAGGAATAAACAGGGAAGCTGAATGGAGGGTGGTGTGGAGAATGAGGGGAGCAGCTGCCAGGTTACTAAAGGAGACAGATGCTGGGAACAGAATGGCACGTACCACTGCTGCAGCCCCGTGATCTCTGAGCCATTTCTGCCTAGGAGTAAGGGGTTAAATAAATGTCCAGGGAAAAAATACTTCAGGGGCTGTAGGTGCTGATTAGGCTGCTCCACGTCTTTGCGACTGCTTCCTGCAATCGAGATGAGCTGGTATTTTCTGCTTGAACTACTGCTTAATTTTATCACTGTACAGTAGCTAAGAAATATTTCTTGGACTAGGCACAGGTTTAAAACTGCAGTGAAAGGTATTAGATTTTGTTCTGCCGACTGACCTCTAAAGTCTGATTTTCATCCCTCTTTCTCAGCTCAAATGTAATTCATGAATTCATTCAGAATAGACACATTTGTCTGGCTCCTTCTGAAGCTGAGCTGTGATAAACACCACAGAACACAATTGATCAAAAGTTTCAGGACAGTGTTCATGCCCTGGGACTATGAACATCTATTTTGATTTCCTCTCTTGGTGCTATGTGATGCCTCTACTCTGCATTCACACTTCTTCAACCATCTTTTGCTGAACCTCTTCTGACAGACAGTAGCGATTACATTTCTGACCATACGGGGAGGTCTGAGCTCTGGCTGGAATAATATAACCCAGCCAGTATGTTCTTCCTCCCCTCTTTTATAGCAAAATTTCACTATTTTATACTTCATTTTCTGCAGTTTTTTCATCAAGTTCCTGTCTCACTCCTTTTGCCATTGTTGTACCTGCAGAATATTGCTTGTCTCTTTGGGAAGGTCTCAAGTTTTTTAAATCATAATTTTTTTATACATAAACCTTTCACACAGCATTCTGACACCCGATTCCCCTGTCATTGCCGCTGGAGTACAACAGTATGAGCCACTGAACTGAGCTAAGCTAAACCAGCAATTTCTGTACTTGTACTTGCATTTCAATTCATCAAAGAGAGCATATCTGGTTTAGGCAGCTTCTTTCTGCCTGTTTAGAAGTCAGAATATAAATAAATACCAATTTTTATTTCTCCCAAGAGGTCTAAGCTAACTGCCGTAACATATAAAGAAAGAGCGAGCATGTTTTATGCAACAGAAAATTCCATCAGAAACATTGCACAATGATCAGGATGGAGCAAATAATTTATAGTGATTACGTTACTAGAGAAGCTTAACCTGTCTTTTGTCTAAGGCACCAACGCCAGGAGATTTCCACTCTTTTAAGAGTGTATAGTATTAAGTGTTTATGCCATTTTTTAAAGTCTAAACAGATCAAAACAAGTACGTGTTAATACTTCCTAGTTATTATTCACTGATTGAGTTATATTGTAATTGATCAGAGAGGTCAAATAGCACACCTTTTGAAGTCTGGATAGAAGTTGGATAGAATAACCTTTTAAAGCAAAAAGATGCAAGTGAAAATGCAAAACATGTTCTGCTCAATTGGGTACTTTGATAGATTTTCTTTATAGTCCAGTAAAAAATATAAAAATTTTATAAATAATATAAATTGTTATATAAATAGTTACACAAAATGTTATAAAAACATGCAGAAAAAAACAAGCATTGGGATAAATTTTGTTAAGGTATATTTTCACAGCTTTAAAGAAATGTTATATTGTTAAAATAGTATGGACTACTTGTGTTTAGACAGTTTTTGACACTCTAATGATGCATATATTTAGATAAAACCAGGAACAGATATTATTCCCTGCTATATTATTCTTATTATTAAAGTAAACATCTCAGTAAAGTTCTACAATCATCTTGTGCTCCTCAGGTCTTTAGCGCACTTTCAATTTCATTTTCAATTTAAATAAAATTAGCTCTTGAGCTTGTAGCCTGAATTACTAACACAAAACAGAAAAGACCAGACTGTGGTCCCAGCTCATGACACCAGAGTAAATAGTTCTTTGTGAGTTTGCAGTCTGTATTAACACCACCATTCACAAACTTCTCAATTTCACATGACTATGACCAAGCTGGTGAGAAATTATGAAGGTAGGCCGTGGGCCATTAGTCAAAAAAAATGGAGCCTGTTTTTCTAGCCAGTAACTCATTCTTTAACTGCTTACTCCACCCTGTTCAAGCCCCCACAGTAAAATTCTGTTCTCTAGGATACCAATCATCTCTGACTGATTTATTGTCTTCATTACTCTCTCCTACTGCATATATAATATAAAGTAGGTAATTAAACACTACAAAATGCTTAGTTGAAGCTGCTGGGTGTTAACACAGTGCCTGACATCAAAACCAGGGGACAGGTTTTCAAGGTGCAACACTAAGACCGCTTAACAGCAGCATCGTTATTAATTTCATAATTATAAGACATTTTTGGAATTCCCGGTATTGGACAATATTTATGAAGTGCATCTTGTTTATCACTGAAATGAGTATTTATACTTGTGTTAATGGTTATCATATGCTTTAATAGAACTTATCCTCTACTTAAAAAATAATTTTATCGAATAAATATATGTATTTAAGATATAAACATATGTTAGATAGAAGGATGTCCAACATATCTGGATGCTCTAGCCCTGATTTAGGCAAGCATTTAATCAGATGCTTAACAGCACATAAAGAGTAGATATGAACTAAAATTTTCTTCTTCTTTGCCTTTATTTAGATAAAAAACTTTTTCACACAGGCTGCATCTCACAAGGAGCATTCTTCACCAAGATATGCGCTGAAATCAGCGCAATGCATTTAGAGATATTTTTATTCTGAAACACTGCTTCAACTCTCACACGCACCACAGAAGGGGGAAGTGCTGCTTGAACTGGGGAACTGAGAGAAGCCACTAGACCATAAACTGTAAAATGAAAAAGGTGAAATAGTGCAAACCTCTCCAAAACAAACAAACAAAAAGGCAGCAATGAGGATTATTTTTTCCTGCTTTTAATTATCGAGATGAGATGGAAATAGCCTTGTTTTAGAGAAATTTGCATCCAGTATCTTTACCATCTCACTCCAAATTTAACTTGAGGCTTAACATAAAAGCTAATACAGTTTTTAGGAATCCTTCCCACTAGGAGATAAACACAATCACAACCTTGTAATTGTCTTAGGTCGTTCTGCGAATTTTCATTTTAAATAATGCTCTGTCTCAAGAATTTCATACTGCCTTAGTCAAATTGTGGTCGATAATACTATTCTGACGGGTTTCTCCCCAAAGATGGCAGATTTTATCTGTTTGACCTCTGTCACACAGATAGAAACAGCTAACTGAAGAGTCTGGATGAAAGATGGAAGGCAGAGACATAAAGCCTGTACTCCAGCCCACTTCATCCAGGGCTTGCATTAACAGATAATCTCAAAATATCTCAGTTTCCCACTTTACGCACTACTTTCATCTTGTTCTTTGCAAATAAACAGAGATTTCAGTTGAATTAAGCCCATGACACACTTGAGTCCGACTTGCCAGAACTCAGCTTTTCTTCTGTGTTCCGCCTCAAGCCCTTACAAAAGGAGCTGAAAAGGAGCTGATCAGGGGAAGCACCTGAAATATGAAACCCCAAAATACTGGCGTCACACAAAATTCCCTCAACTTTCATTATCCATCAGACTAAAGTACGCATTCCAAACTCATTTTCTGGAAGCATCTACTTACTATGCACCCTTGCACAAGAAATAAGACTTTCATTGGTCACGGAATCCTCTGCCATAAAAGATGCCGTGTAACCCTCCCATCTGCACTGAAGTAATGTTGTGCCTCACCTCAGTTAAATACGGTGAGATGATAAATATAGACTCTATCTACACATCTCTGTAAATTCAAAATCCTTTGCACTGGCCTAATAGGAACTGCAGTGAAAGAGACCATTTCTGTTTTGAGATATTCAAGCTATTGACAAATGTTTTCTTGTTTTCAAAAGTTTTCTAAATACTTGAGAGAGCATTGTTCAGAAAACTCTGCAGGAAATACAAAGATTCAGCTAGCTTCCATTTTATTTCTCATTCTTACCCTTTGCCTAGGAGCTGTCTTGCTAGTTCTCCTCGTTTGAACAGTAATGTATTACATATGTTTATTCCCTCTTGCGTACTTAAAACATTTTATAGTTCCTAATTTCCTAGTTATAAGATTATACCCTCTGTTTTCCATGGCTCTCTGCCAAACATAACAGTTCATTCTGGATTATGGAAAACATATGCAGAAGCTTCAGCAAGCCTGATTTCCCATCCGTCTTTGTTTCTTTCACAAATGTTCTTTCTGAACACACCGATGCCTTAAACCTTTTAAGAATTATTTCTTTTCTCTTCTTCATGGACTTGCTCTGGTCACTAACTACTGTCCCTTGCAATATTAACCGCTCCAGAAATTGCTCTCCAGATATTTTGTAGTAAATGGGGCAGACCCTGAGCAGAAGTAAATTGTACAGATGGAGTTACATGAGTTTCCAGCTGCTCTAGAGGAGTTGTGGGCTAACTTAAAGGAGGTGGCTTTGGACTCTAGGTTCCTCCAGCCTGCCACAGGTGCTGCAAATATCTAAGGATTTGCATATGGGGCAGACTAATGAAGCAGCTGTACCTGGGAAAAGCAGCTGCTGTGGTTATACCCTAACACTGCTTCACTTGTATCCAGCAGAAAAGCTGTTTGCATTGGGTTTTGCCTTGCTTGTCACCCTTGATAGCAAATTTCTTTGTCTATTAAGGTAGCAATAACACATCATCTATCTCATTCATACCAGTAACATCTTAAAGCTGTCTTGCAGCCCACGAAAATCCTTTCTGGAACTTTTCCCACTGAAATCCTACAGGGAACACAACAATGTTGACTCAAAGGAGTGCTGAAGATATCCCTCGTACTGAGTGTCCTAGCCACTGCCTCCATCTGCATAAACATTTGCCAGTCTGCCTTTTCATTCTGCCCTAGGAGATGCATAATAGGTCCCTGTGATTGCTCTTACGCCTTTTCTGTGCTCCACTTCAATCAAAGCTGTCTCTGCACTGGTAGTCAACCCACATGTCATTTCATCTTTCCATCAGAGCGTTCTCCTTTGTCTCTCATATTGCTCTACACCGGAGCTGCAATCCATTTTAACGTGTCTGCGATCCCCTTAGACTGCAACACGGGAAAAAAAAAAGTACAGAATGTGCAGCCTCAGAGAAAGACAGGAAGAAGAAAGAAGAGAAGACAAAGCAAGGGGAGGACAAAGTTTGAGAAATACTTTCTGCTTTATCTAGCAAGGCAAAGTCCCCTCTACCTGCAGAGAAAGCCTGCCCATGGACGGAGGCTCGTGCTCCCCCCTGGGGAGTGGCCCACCTTCCCGTGCTGCGCTGCAGGTCCCCACACAGGCCAGGCACACTTCCAAAACCTGCTTCATGCCAGAAGTAATACTGGGAAGAAATACAGAGGTAAAGCTGTCCTGGCAGATGTAATTCAAACAAAAGCATCTGCTGGTTATTTTTCTTTAAGCCAGATCTGCTAAGTGGACATTTTACCTTGCTGCCCCCGCTCCTCCCAGCAGCTCCAAGAGGGGCTCTGAAGAAACCTCTGCATTTTCACTAGCCACGCGGTGATTTGTCCATGTTTCTTTCCACAGTTCCTTACCACACCCCATTTGTATTTTAACTCTACCCAGCTGAAAAGTTCCACAGAATATATTTTGTTTATCTAAATACTCAGTTAAAACTCTAGGTAACTGACAGTTATTTTATGCAGAATGAACAATGTGAACTGGTTGGAGCTCCCCGGCTCACTGCCACACAACGGCTTGCTGAGGCACCATACCTACAGCCGACCTGCACCCACACCTACCCTGCACCTCCAGCCAAGCAAGGGTGTCTCCACATAAGCAACACAAACATGCCTCTAGGAAAACAACTCGCTCTACTCCGACTGCAAAACACTCTTCCTATGCCAGGTGGATGAAGTCAAACTGCTAACAAGATAACAGGGAATAAACACCACTTGTGGTCATTTATTGTCTCTCTACTCCATGACAGGATGAATAGTTGGTTTATGGGGGTATTTGAT
>Ga0181612_105903_pt1 | contig 13779 bp, 3 predicted proteins | sample HoacroProtozoa21_FD_119630 | JGI IMG/M metagenome (GOLD analysis project Ga0181612, IMG submission 119630) | Hoatzin crop microbial communities from Cojedes, Venezuel. Combined Assembly of Gp0051906, Gp0051904, Gp0051908 | reverse complement strand
TGTACTGATGCATGGGGTTGTTCCTCCCCAGGTGCAGGACCCTGCATTTGCCTTTGTTGAACCTCATCAGGTTCCTCTCTGCCCAAGTCTCCAGCTTGTCCAGGTCATGCTGAATGGCAGCACAGCCTGGTAGTGTATCTACCACCTCTCCCAGTTTTGTGTCATCAGCAAACCTGCTGATCCTCAAACCTCTGCCTTGCAGTCTTTGTTCTCTGAGTTATAACTTTGTGATTTTGGCAAGGCCTAACTTTCCTTAATTGATCCAGGCATTTCATCATTTTTACTCTGCCAGTGTCATCTGCAGAACTGCTAGGCAATAAATTTATGTTTCCTTCCCAATCTTTGATAGAACTTCTGAACACTGGGTCTCATGCCTGGAGGAGGAAGATATGCTGTAAAGACACACTGTCAGTCTGAGCTGCTGCTTTAGTGATGGCTGCTGTCTGTGATCACTCAATCTAGTTAACTATAGTAATATTGCATAAATGCTACGTGTCAGTAAGTCAAACGCCTAATAAAATTCTAAAGCTATTACATCTATACAAGTATCAGCTAAAGCTGCAATCTTGCCCAAAGAATGAAATCAAATTTGACACATATTTTCGTACAAGCTGGACTGGTTTGTGGCTATCTAAATCTTTTTATTTCTTCCTCTAGATACTGGCAAGAGAGCATCTGGCATTTTCCACATTTTCCATGACATTGATAATTTCCCTGCTATTCCAAGACGTATTAAACATGATTATCACTGGGCCACAGCTCTCTTCAGATAACTCTCCAAACGGTTTTCAGTGCAAAGTAACTGAGCCATAAGCTTTTAAAATGTTCATCCCAAACTGAAATTTCACAGTTCGTGTGTTCAATAGTAGACAAGAGGTATTGCCGCCTCCTCCTTGTCTGATACTAGCACATCACCCCACTTCATCTTCAATCGGAGCAAATAAAGTACTGAAAATTACTGCCCTTTTCTGTCGTCATTAACAATTGTTCCACCTGTAAGTGTTGATACGAAAATTGTTGTATAAGAAGCAAAGCAAACTAGGATAAAATTAAAAACAATAATTTCAATCTTCAATAAATCCTTAGTCATGTTGTGTTGTATAAAATATTTATTTAAGACTTCCAATTTACACTTTTAAAATTTTTATTATGGCAGTGCTGTTATTTTTAGTTGAAATTTTTTACTTCGATATTTCATGCATATCTTCCCGTTTTGTCTTCCAGATTCCTGTTGCTGTGACACAGATAAGTTCGACAAACCACCCAGTGAAAGTGGGACTCTCAGATGCATTTGTGGTTGTGCATAGGATCCAGCAAATTCCCAGTACGTAGTATTGTAGTGGTGTTAATGGTTTGGAGGCTGAGTAACAAGTATAAGCTGATTTCATCAAGGATGATTAGCTGCACAACAAATCACTTAGCTAATTTCAGCTTGGTAATTCAAGTGTAATTTTATTTGCTTGATAATTCCCAAAGTGGCTTTCTCTGTCATTGTTTCATTTGAGCTGATAAACTAAGTAAATAAAACTAAATGGCCGGCCAAATAATGTAAAATTAAACTGTCAACCAGAACAATTTGATATTTCGTAAGATACTTTATTGGGAATATGTCTCCATATCCATAGTAAGGAATAAGCAACCTTTCAGAAAAATCATCTGTATCCCAAAAGAGAAAAATATCCATGTTGGAAGTTCTTGGTACTTTACATTCTGAACTTCAAATTCACATATACATTTTAGCGAGAGAAAAGGAGATGTAGTTATTAAATACCATCTTGGGCTTACATAACCATGGCCACAGTAATGCAGGTGACATTTAGGGATTTTTTGGCATTAATTATGTTTTGTGTGGCTTGACTGAAAATGAATAGTAGGAAATCAAGTGTTACTTCCTTGATGCTTTGTTTTAACATACTGTGTGCAGAACCCTTTAAGGTTGTTTAGCTTGCTTTCCAAGTGTGCTGATTTTATTGACACATTTGGACCAAATTCACCAAGTTCAGTTTTTGATGATCCTCTAATAGCAGGGTGTAGACAGAAGGAGCTGCACTTAAAGCAACTGAGTCCAGGCATACGCTTCTGAATTGAGCCTTGACAGAGGTGTGGCACAGATAAAGCTCATAAGGACTGACCTGATCCAGCCCATCTTTAAGGCAGTCTGCAGATGGGGCTAACACTGAAGTTGCAAGTACCATTGCCTCTCAGTTCGTCCTGTCCCCTCATCACATTTAAACAGTCTTTGATGGAGTCTATGAGGGAGCATAAATCCTACGTCTTATATGTCCTGCCGTGGGGAAGATGGAAAATTTCAGTACCATCGGTTGCTTCAGGTGAACTCTGTAGCGCGAAGGAGGTTGGCATGCCCAGATGTTCCTTGAGAGATCAGGTCTTGGAAGAAATTTGCTTCTGAAGTATGATAGATAGTTGTGATGTGCCTATGGTATCATGGATTGCTTTTGAGTGCTTAAGAACAAATTATTCTAGGCAACAGATTTTAGCAATTTAAGTGATGTTTGTAAGTGAATGATTTGTACATTTCTATGAGTCTTCAGCTTGTAAGAACTCCTAAAATTTTCAGGTGGAAATTAGGTGGATTGACTTGTGCAAATGGTTTATGAGAATTGTCATGCAGAGATTTAATCTAAGAGATGCAAGCAGCATGCAGATCTTTTGGCATCAGGCCTCCATCATCAAACAACACTAAAGGACTTATTCTAGATTTACATATTTTGTATGTAAAGTATATGGTATATGTGAGTCTTTATTCTAGTTTGAGTGCTTCTTTCTGTAGCAGTATTTCAGACATGCATCTTGTTTTACTACCACTGCATAACATCGGTTTTGATGAATACACAGTTACTTACTAGTCTTCTGGTTTTAGTATTTCTCTAAACATTTTTGTCACATGACACTTTCTGCTAAGAGCAATGACTGTAATTACCAGAAAATCTGTCTATTGTTTCATCTTAAACTTGTCTGTTCATTAAGTTACAGAAAATCTGTCTATTGTTTCATCTTAAACTTACTCTATTCATTAAGATACATTAAGGAGTGGTAGACAAGAAGAGTAAAATGTGGATAAAGAGTCTAAAAAGTGCCACTGCAGCAACTGTTTTGATAACATTATTTCTGTATTACTGTGTGTAATGGACTGCTTTTCTCCTTAATAACTGGTTCTGTGGGTGCTGGTAATTCACGATTTTTTTGCTAGTTTGCAGCTTACATTAGAGCGAGTATTAATCAAGGGAACCATCACCTCACAGTAGATTTTCCTGAAGCTATATTGTGCTTTCAGTGAGACAGGCTTATATAAGTATGTACAGGCAACATAATAGGACCCTGACAGAACTAGTAAATAATGTTGGCCATAGAGAGCCAGTGCCAGATGCTTTTAACATATGCACAGTTTTGCATTCTTGTTTTTCAGAGGTGTTACATCAGCCATGGGTCTAGTCAATTACTGAAAAAGTGATATGATTGAATCGTTGTTTTACTTTATTTGTTAGCTCCTAAAGAAAATGAAAGAATATAAATTTCTGTTTGTTTGTCCCAAAAGAAGGCAAAGATAGTATAGCTATTAGCTATTATTATTATTATTAGCTTACTGCTTTAGCAAAGGCTTTTCCATCAAGAAAACCCAGTTTCCCTTTATGTTTGTGGCTAGTTATAAAAAAAAAAAAAAATCCCAAATCAAACAAACAAAAAAACCTCTACTACTTCATATCTGAGTTTTGTCAGTTATATTTTTATACCTCTTGCATTTGAAAAGACATATTAAGTGTAACACAAGACTATTTGAACAAAAATATCACCTCAGTTTTCAAAAATGCTGCATGTCTTTGGTGCACTCTGTATGCTCAGGGCTCTAAAATTTCAGTATAATAATCCTAGTTTTATTGAAGTAATTTTGGAAAATTCAGACTTAACTATTTATCAGATTTTTTCAGGCATACTGTCCAAAACATTAGTAATAACTTTTTTAATACTTCTGAAAGATGAGTTCTAAAGCCAGGCAAACCTATTTAATTCTGAGGAGAGAAAAAAACATGCTTTTTGATCAGCCATTTCATTTCAAAAGTGCTTTTTAATGAGTGCTGAAAAGAATCCTCTTGAAGAGCCAAGAGCAGAAAGAAAGGATTTTCTGAGCTTTTTGAAAGGGAGGACCTTAAGCATTTCTTACCTATTTTTGTTAATATACTCCTACATATAAAGGCTTTGCAGTAATACCCCTTTTATCTGCCCCTAGAAGAATACGGTTACCTACACTTTTTCACCTTATCTTTTAAGAATTACAGCAAGAAGATGGAAGGTTTTTGGCAGGTGGCTTTCTGCCTGTTATCTATGTTTGATCTTTTTTCTTGAACGGCTACTACCTCTTCTGTATAGACAAAGTCTTTATTTTTGAACCTATATGTGCTACTATTATATTGATGCAGATTGGCCACTATTTTATATTTTTTATATGTATGTATAGATATATATGCTTATGTATACTCCAGAGGTGCTTTGAAATAAATGGTAATGTATGCAGGAAATCAAATTATTGCTTAACACCCAGTTTAACAAGGAAAGCTGTAAATTCTGAGATTTATATGGCAGCAAAATGGAAAACTAAGTCCACAGATTAATATCAGAGGAAAAGTTTCTGCTTCTTCCAGGCAATTCAAGTGAAGTGATCCAGGCTCTGGACATCTGTGCCCAATTTGTCCAATAATTTAGAATAACCACACTGATTTCTTCTTCTTCAGATAGGCTGAACGCTTATACATTAACTATTTTTCCTTTTGTAACAAAAAAACTAAGAATGTTTAACGGATGTCTTCCAGTTAGACAACACATGATTGGTGAAGACAAAGCTGGGGAATAGCTTTTAATGTTCCTCCAGCGCGTCTTCTCTCTTCCCTTTTTTTCAGCATCTTCACTCTATCAGGAACCTTGTCCCTGGCCCTTTGCCAACCACCTGATCTTCCCTGTTCCCTCTTATTTCTTGATTTTTCTCAGCCATCCTTGGCATTCTGTTCTTGGTCCTTCTTTCAGTTGCCTATGGTGTCCTTTGCTGTCCCTTCTGCAGATTCCCAAGGTCTCTCTAATTTCATGACCATCTTTCTTCCCCTAAGGCTTTCCTTTCCTTCAGGGTTACTACATTTCTCTCCTTTGTTTCAGTGCTCTCTTCCCTTTTGTCTTTCAATTAGCTTTTTATTGTGCATGAAAAAGAAATGAAATAGTATTTCCTACAACCCACTATTTTGTTTTAGCAATGTTTTTCACACCTAGATTCTGTACTAAGAGCAGCTCAGCTGGCATCAGGCATTGGGGTAAACCTGAAAGGACATGGAGAGTTTCAAAGTAAATGTGAGGTAGGCAGAGTGTTGGTGCAGAACAGGTTTTTCTACATTGTTCATTAAGCAGATATTTTCAGAGCCAACTTCACTGGTTTGCTTATTCACAGATTATACATCTTTGAGGTGCAGCTTCCAGGTTTTAAAGGACTTTTTTGGTAACTACTAAGAGAATGATAAAATTAATACAATTAGGGAATGTGAATTTTGGTCTAGATTCAGATGTGTAATAGTCAATGACCAAGAGCAAATGTGGTGGTGGTTTGATTACAGGCATGTTTGATCCCAGTGTCAGTGCCTCCAGAATTAATTAGTTATTATTGATAAGTTTAGCAATATGAAGCTGTTAAAAACAAAGAACAAAGATTGCTTTGACATTCTGACTCCCTTACCTTTTGTGGTGATGGCAGTCAGACATACCAGGCTGGCAAAATATGTATTTGCATGAAGATTTTATTCAGCCAGTGGTGTTAAACCAAGTCCCCATCAAGCAAAGCCAGTGGCTGTGTAGTAGAGCAGCTGTGCCCTACCCCTCTGTATCCCTTATATTTTTCACAAATAGTTTGCAGTGTAAGTTGGATATGTTTCATAAATTGTTTGCTTCCAATTGACTTCTGCATAATCAAACGCACCCTCTTACCTTTTTGTGTTATCTCTATCAGCTACACTTAAAAATGGAAGTGCAGCTGTATGAATACATATGGCCTTGTTTAGCAGTTTTTCTGGGTATATGGCTGATCTCAGTTCCCTAGAAATCTTTCACTGACAAAGACTTTTTATTTGTGTGAACATAGAATTTAAAAAATCAGACTGACTTTTCCAGTATTTTCACATTTCATTGGGTTGCAGGCTTTAGCTAAGGAAAGCTGTATGAGGAAAAATGATTGTGTGATGGAAAAGTATCAGAGAGAATGTGCATCTGTTGGACATGTATTTAGAATGGTTTATTACTAGCTACTGACCCTTCAAGTATGTTAGGAAGTCAGTGGTGCACTTCTGGCACTGCTTTGTCTCCAGAGCACTCTCTCTGTTTAGTACACATAGTTAACTCTGGCAGTTCTGTTTCATAGAATATTTATATGCTCTTATCTAGCTTAAAACTACTGTGATAAAACTACATAGAAATGTTTTGTCACACCAGAATCTTGCACATCTATAATTTACCGATCCATTGCTTAATCCCTTAAAGGGATTCTTTCAATTGGCCTTCTGACCCACCACGTTATCTCTCTAGGTCACTGAGGAACATACTTGCCTCAAGTAAGTACTGGTGTTTTCTGCAGCTTTTTCTGCTGAGACTGTACCTTTGGCCTTGTATTCAAAGGTAGCACATGTACATGCCACAGAAACAAATGAAAGAACAATTTAAACCGTGCTGTAAATTAAACCAAATGTAAAACAGTTGACTGTTATTGAAAGAAATACTGTTAGTTATATAATGCAGTTAAAATGGGTGTCTGAGATACTCAGAAAGACCTACAGAAAAGTAAAATATTTTCATAATGAGAAGCAGAATATATACATATTTTCTGAAATTCAGAACCAGGAATGGTATTTCAAAAGTACATATGCATGCAAAAAGTCCTTTTCCTTTCCCCCCTTCCCTGTTAGACCTGATGTAATACCTCATTTCTGCAAAACACTTGCACATGATGCTTAAATTTTTGTCTCTTACTGCATCGAATGATTTCACTAGGTCTTGTCAAGGTAAGGTGCATACTGAAGTACACAGGCTCATAAGCTTTTCGTGATTCTGCACTTGTACTTGTTTGTAAAGAGCTAAATAGACAGCACAAGACAAAGCAGAACAAGTTCCACCTGAGTGAAAGGCAGTGAGTGTGTGTCTTGGGTTGGAGGAGGAGTAGGTGTGGAGACGTTGAGGGGGAAAGTGTCAGGGGAGAGTACTCATTTTTCTGCTTATCCTGTTGAGTTTAGCTTTCCTAGCCTGTTTTGTTAGGGGGATACAGGCTCAGAATTCTAAACAGAGAGGAAAAATTGCACTTTGAGGAGCTAAGCACAGCGGGTTTCAAGTCAGACGTTCAAAAGAATCTACACCTGCATTTTTTTTACAGCTTGGCCATGCAGATAAATTTGAAAGCTCATGTTTCCAACCACCTGCCTGCAAGTATATGGAAAGCTGTTAGAAGGTCACTATGCAAAATCTTCTCTGTGCTTAGGTTTCTTAAAGTAGATGGATGCCTTGTATGCAAACTCACCACCTATGGTTGGCACAGTCTTCTTCCTGAAGAAGAAAAGATCAAACCTGAGTCTACCAGGCAGTGGAATTTAATGGCATCAATAGTCATGCTGAACTATGTGTGATTAGAAATTATTTTTTTGATAACAAAATTCTCTTAAAATCAGTGGGTTTTAGAAATTTCATGCACTGGGTGAGATAAAAGTGTTTGTGACCTGAGTCACTGATTCTTACTGGGTTTTTGGAAAGCCAGAAGCTCCTTGTTTCTTTTAAACCCAGTGAGGAGTCAGTTAGGAAAGGTTCAGAGTAAATAAGATTATAGTATGCCAGTCTCCACCGCTACTGGTGAGATGAAATGGAGTTCAGTTAAAGAGCCGGCACCCACCATTTCAATTTATGTATTCATTTGCTTATTCTTGTGGACAGAAGGATAAAGATTTCCATGGAAACAAATTGCAGCCTTTGGCATTGACAGAAGTTAATTTCAAACGCATTTCCTGATCACTCTGATTTGGCAGGTGCTTCTATGGGACTTACCATACTGGGAACAAAATACCCTTACTGCTGGCAAGAGATTATCCCCACCCCAGCACAAGATTATCTTTGTCTTTAAACCCCTTTCTGTTCAGTAGGTTTGAAGTACATGGCTAAGGCATTTATTAGGGTAAACATTTGGCACATCCCCATATCTGGCTTTTAACTAGTCAGAATGACTTTAAAGGTAAAACATAAAACTGGCTCAATTACAGGTGCATTTCATACTGAAAGAGAAATCCGCTATCAGTAGGGATGAAGCCATAGCAAAGTCAGTTTCAAATAAATGGCAAGAGGAACTGCTTGGCAAAGGTGCTGATTTGGAGCCAAAAAGAAATACTATTGTCTGAAAGCCGGACACTGCCTACCTGTGCCTGCGAGCTTAGGCAGTGAGAGAGGGCAGAGAAGCTGCTTCCTCAGCAGCGAGCCTGGCTGATGCAGGAGAGAGTTATCCCACCCACCACAGCTCTGCTTCTGCCTCCCCTCCCTCCTCAGAGATGCCCCTGTTTATTGCAACTGACACCAATAGCATGATGGTTATTTTCTGCATGGTGTAATGGGGATTCCCACAGTTGTGCTTTTAGAGGTTGACCATCCCTCTTTTCTCAGAAAGCCTCATCCGCTTGAACCAAGAGGCACCTTAGCTACGGGATGCTTTAGTGCACTTTCTCTCTTCCCTTAAAAATTAGTATTTATTGCTTGATAGATTTTAGTTCAGGTTCCATTTTCTGTCTGAAAATGCCTACAACATCCCTCCTAACAAGACACTGCAAAAAACACTTCGGATTTGGTGCTATGTGATTGCTTAACAGCTGGGTAGCCCACTTCAAGCTGCAGAAACAAAGCCTTTATACCAAGCAGCAAGGTGTGCCCTAATACATACAGGGCTGGCAACACAGAAGACTGCTGAAGATTCAGTTAGTGGCTGGCCAAAACTCCTTTTCTTCTGTTGTATGTAGACTCAGATCAGCCATTGACCAAAGTGACTCATTAATCCTTTCTATGTAACCCTTTATTCCTCTCTGGCATGATTCCACAGGGTCAGCTATTGAATTTAGCACTGGTTTCAAGTAGTTTAGCAGACTGTCAAAAAAGGACATAAATTTGAATCCAGTGCACCAGGATGTCATCATTACTGTGTCAGATCAGCAGTACAAGTTGTACTTTTAATTTGCAAATGTACAAGCTCGCCAGTTTGCATCTGTGTACTTAAAATCAGGAATACTCAGAATATATGATAGGATATTGATCTGGGAACTAATAATTATGTGATATTTTCACACTTGTGTTGTGCTTGGTTCTTGCAGTCATCTGTGTCTTCATAACCCATAAGAACAGTGCATTGACTGTATTGAATTTCTGCTTTGAGAAACTTAGGTGCAGATAGCTTATGTAAAGATTATGTGTAACACTGGCTGTTTAGGAAGACTTGTCTTCTTTAATGTAATGTTATAATATGAAAAAATGTTCTAGTATATTTAGATGTGAGCTAGCTTGTAGCTAACAAATTGAGCAACGAAACCAGTCTTGTTTGCACATCTTCACAAGAACTGACAAAGTGACTATATAAAACATTTCTCTCAAGTCTGTAAACTGAGATATGTCTTATGAAAGCAAGCATCTGAAATACACCCTAAAATGTCTGACAATATACTTTCTAGAATTTCTACCTAAATGAATGACTAATACGCTTGAGAGCACACTCAGCATTTTCATAGACCTTTACCAGGAATAGGTACCTGTTCTGTCAGCTTTGATGGTTTCTCAAGTGAAAAATTCTCTGTCTGTACCTTTTACATGTTCCTTCATGATGTGTAAAGTTAAAAATATATTCTTGAGGAAAACTGGTGTCATGTGTGCACCTAAGGAACAATGAGCAATCATTACATTCACTATTTTTCACAATCTACAGACTGCAAAATAGGAAAGTGTGAAAATATTTTTATTTTTCTTTCCTGGTAGATGTCCGTAGAAGAACAATTTATGAGTACCACAGGGTGGAGCTACAGATGTCAAAGATTACCAATCTCTCAGCTGTTGAAATGATACCTCTTCCAAGTAAGTAAAACATAACATGGGCAAGAGCCAGATCTGGGAAGGATCCCCCTTTCCCCTCCCAGCAACACATATGCAGTTTTAAATATTCTGTTTTATCTGTGGGCTTGCAATCAGGGACAGATTCATTTATACTCTCTCAAATTTATTCCCAGATGGATGATGCATTATCTAGTGCATCCTCATGTATCTGAAGTTAGTTTATAGATATATAGCTCCCACTAGGTTTTGAATGAAATCTGTGCCAAATCGTCTTTTCAGAAGAATGATTATATTTCCTTTAAATTTGTTTCCTCAAAAAAAAAAGAACAGTTTGCATGTTTGCAAGGCAAACACAAATTCTTCTGTATACTGTGCATCACACTGTGAAGGAATATCCCCAAACACGTTTTACAGTTCATCTGCCTCTTTTGTCCAAGGCAAACCTACATTGCTTAGCAATCTCTCGGTTTAAACTGCCAGCTGTACTACTGAAAAAAAAATGGAAATAGCTATTTTTCTTTTTTTTAATCCAATTATAGTTCTTGTACACTCTCCTGTCAGTCTTATTATCTGCTTATGTCTGCATGTTAGCAACACCAAGGAACACTGGAGCCAGGGAACAAAGAGATTTAAGAAAATACTTAATATTAAACAGAAAGATAAGAATTTAGCAATGAAGCTGAATGAACAGATGTGGAAGTGGGAATATCTTTACAGATGGAATACCAGTGGAATCCTACAGATAAAATGTACGTGTGTGTATAAGGTTGTGAAATGCACAATGCACCACAATCTTACTTTGGACATGTGTGAACATTGTGAGTCCTTAAGTTTGTATTATCAGAAGATGTTTACTTCTTTTATGCCTTTATAAGAATTATTTGTAAGACTAATGTAATAATTTGTGCTTGTTTATCTACGTCCCAGCTTGTCTCCAGTTTACCAGCTGTGGTCCCTGTGTCACTGCCCAGATTGGTTTCAACTGCAGCTGGTGCAGTAAACTCCAAAGGTAAAGAAAATGATTTTTCTTTTTTGTGTGGGTATGCAGCTGTGCTCAAGGGATATCCAAAAACATTGCCCATAGTTTATTTGGCACAAAGACCTGTATTTAGGTCTTAAATACATGCATTCACATGAACATACACCTCAGTTTTGATCACTAGCAACACATCATTGTCCAATTTCACTTCAGCAAAGCAGCTAGGCAAGAATGGTCAAAACAGTTGTTTTGGGACTTACGGCCTTGTTCCTATTTCCTTAACCCTACTTTAAAATCCTTCTGAAGGAGAACAAGAAGTAGAAATCATAATAAAATTTGTATTTTCTCCCTGTATCCCTGACTTCATCAAAAATAATTTAACCACATGTAGATGTGGGGTCGTAACGTAATTGTAAAGACATATTTGGTCTCTTAACAATAGGGAGACTGACACATCCAAAGGCTCAGAGTCTTTTCTCTTTTAACTTCTCATTATACATAGTGGGAATATTGGGTCTCCACAGCCTATCACTGCCACATTAACAAGGACAGTCAAGTCAGCAGCAGGAGCATTTAGACTCTGTGGAGCAGCTGAAGCTCAGACAGAAAAATGGAAACTCTCCAGCTGTAGCTTTTCCAGAAAGTTCTTCACTCACTGACCTTCATAGCAAGAATCTTTAACACCACTTCTCTGACACAAAATGCAGTAGCAGAATGGGCATTTGTTGTTTTTTAACTCTAATGATTAGTTTCAGAAATGTTATGTATTAAACAGGTGCACAATGAAAGGAGAAAACACTATTAACAGTCTAAAACAGTGTAATAATTTGATACCATGCTGAAGAACTGATAAGTAGCTGACAAACATGGTACAGGATTAGGAACTTCAGGTCACTTTTATTACATCTTCTTAAGCTTCTACTCCCTTAGTAAGTCATTTGAGAAGTCACTGTTTTCAGTTTGTCTTGCAAAAATCTCTTGAGTGGAATTAGAACTAAATTAAATCATTTCGTAGAAAACATATCAAGCATGGTCAAGAGTAAGGATAATTGTAGAAAACTGTTCCGAGCAAACATGAAGAGGTCTTGCTTGCTTTAGCCAATTTCTTGCTTTCAAGAATTGCTTGATTCTACTTCCATTAATAAATGTTGTAGCACTGAGAATCGGTTGGCTTTGATCCGAGCAAAGTCTGTTACTTTTTGGCCACAGTTCTCATTTTTCTGTGGATAAACTTGATTCTAGCAGATAAGATTTGAAGAGACAATAAAGTTCAGACCTCTTATGAAGAACAGGCAGACCTTGAGATCCTTTGTTTTGCTCTGTATTTTCTGAAGAACTGAGTTTCCCGAGTTCTGGAATTGCTGGAAAATCTGTTTTGCTTACTGAGGCACAAATTCATTTTGCAGAACTGAAAGAATTTTATCCTTCACCTTTAGCAGGAGGCAACACCAGGCATGTAATTGCACTGTGTTGCTTTCCACTTATTTAGGTGAATTTGTGGCTGTCCCTTCACAACTGGCAAGATTCAATTTACTGCCGAAAAATACACAGTGACAACACACCTATTTCTATTCAATTAAAATTTGCGTGAAAAAAATGCTTTTCATTTTGCCTCTGAAGATCAAACTGCAATCAAAGATGAACCTACTGTGAGGCAGTCCTGCACTTTTTCCCAAAAAAAGCTGGCTCCACTCTGCAGCACAGTTGTGCCTTTGAAGAGCTGTAGCAGACAGAGTGAACAGTTTTACTGCTGTTAATTAGCCTATTACTGACAGTAGTGAGACTGTCATTTCATGCAGGCTGTGTTTAGACATTGTCTGACTAGCTGCAAAAGCAGGAACAGGAGTCAATTCCTTAAAAAAAGGATGGATCCGGAAAAGCAAACTAAGATTATGCCTCTACATGGGAATTTCAGTAGTTTAAAACAGTCATACTATCCAATTTGCATCTATAAGGAAGAGTGATATTCAGACAGATCTAAGCAAATGGAGAATTGTGTTCAGAATCATAAAGTAGTTCAGACTGGGAAGATTGGCTGGAGTTCATCTAGTCTAACCTCCTACTCAAAGCAGGGCCAGCTGTGAGATCAGAATAGTTTGTTCATGACTTTGTTCAGCTGGGTCTTGAAAAGCTCTGAGAATATGGTCCAGTCCCCTGAACATTCTAATATTATACTAGATTTTGCATCTGATTTTTTTTAATTTTTATTTTCTCCAGAAACACAGTTTTGGTCGATGATGGCTGCCTCAGGCCCCATTACCTTTCTTGGCCTCTCTCCTCCAGCTTCTGAAATCAGCAACTTATTTTAACTAATTCAGTTCTACAGAGAAACAGATCTGAAATAATAAGTGGATACATATTTTGTGAAAAGAGGCAACTTGCTTTCCAAAATGTAAAGAATGAGTATTTATTTAGTTAGGGTACATTACACTGCAGTATCCCAGTGATCAGGACTCATTCCTGTCTCAGCTTTGACAATTTTTGTTCCCTCCCTGTTCTGGATACTCTCACCTGCCTTCTAGTCCAGTCCAGTGCCTCTCTTCTTTTACCTTGCTGTTCCTTAGTATGTTTTTCATTTTAGGTAGATGCAAAAAAAAAAAAAAAAAAAAAAAAAACTCTTTCTTGTCTCCTTTGAGGTGTTGTGGCCACAGGAGAAAAACCACAATCATTTTTTTCTGTAACACCATTCGGTG
>Ga0181612_100228_pt1 | contig 13779 bp, 7 predicted proteins | sample HoacroProtozoa21_FD_119630 | JGI IMG/M metagenome (GOLD analysis project Ga0181612, IMG submission 119630) | Hoatzin crop microbial communities from Cojedes, Venezuel. Combined Assembly of Gp0051906, Gp0051904, Gp0051908 | reverse complement strand
GACCTCCATGGGCTGCAGAGGGACAGCCTGCCTCACCATGGTCTTCATCAAAGGCTGCAGGGGAATCCCTGCTCCGGCGTCTGGAACATCTCCTCTCCCTCCTTCTTCACCGACCTCGGTGTCTGCAGAGTTGTTTCTCTCACATGTCCTCACTCCTCTCTCTGGCTGCAATTGTGCCGGGGTTTTTTTCTCCCCGCTTAACTGTGTTACACCAGAGGCGATACCACCGTCGCTGATGGGCTTGGCCTTGGCCCGCCATGGGTCCATCTTGGAGCCGGCTGGCATTGGCTCCATCTCACAGAAGCCACCCCAGTAGCCCCTCCGCTACCAAAATCTTGCCATGCAAACCCAATACACTCTAATCTAAAATGATGGAGTTTTGTAGTGTGCTCATTTACAGTTTCAAATAAAATATTGATATTTGGTGCCAGGGATGAGTTCGTATAAAAAACATTTGGTCCCTGTATTTTGCGAACTGTGATTTTTTCATGTTTATAATGGAGTCCAAAAGACTGCATATCTTGGCTGGGTGTCACTAATGATAATAACTATTGCTCCCAGCTGTTTTTTCTTCAAATTCAGGGGACAGCTGAAATAAGATCTGCATCTGCCACCACTCGGCTTCTCTACTTTTGAAGGGGAATCATATATGTTCTGATTAACTGTGAACATGATTACTTTATTCAACAAGTCCCATACACAAACCAGCAAAACATCATTAAAAAATGATGACTGCATCTTGATGAAAGTGGTTATTTCAAGTAAACTAGGGCCTCCTGGGTTTTTTTTTCCACCTGCCTTAACCATTACCACTAACTAAAATTCTAGTTTCGCAGAGTTGCTGTGAACAGGCAGTTAATAAGGCAGCTGTCTATGGCTTCAGCAGCTCTGTGTAAACAACTAAGCTATTATTTTGGAAGTGATGACATAACGTACAAGGAAAGGTGATTAATCCATCATCTAAACTGGGACATTTTACATTATTCATTTGGTCCAATTATCGTTCCAATTTTTTTTCAATCTGGAATTTAAACCCTTACAGGGAAAAAAAAAAAAAAAAAGAGGAAAAGATGGAAAAAATCAGAGGTGCAGTTAGATTACAGAGAGTAACTCCAAAGTAACATTATGGGTGCCACACAATACTATGTCTCAGTGACTTTGCAAGCTGTGGAAGATACATACAGCATCAAACAAATGACATATTAACAACAACTAGAGCTTAGATCTTACTCAACCGCAAGCATAGACAAGACCAAGTCATACCCTGCATTAGACTCAGCCTTGCTAGTTCCTAAGGACAGGCTTTATATCTGCCTCTGGGATACCACAATCCCTCACTCAGTCAATACCCTGTCCTGACTTGGGTCTTGGACTACTACTGGGTTATTACTGTTGCTGTTTTGGGTCCCAAAGACGTTTTGTGCCATGGTGAAGTCCCCTCCTTACTCCCTGACACATTCCTTGGGCACAGCCTCCACAGGGGAAGGCACTTGTCTTGCTCGTTTTAGCCTGGAGAAGTGAATTACCATTATTTTACCTTCAGCATCCCTCCTACCATTGACTAGGTGAAAAGAAATGGTTTGGGTCCAAAAAAATGCTTGCAGTGACACTGTGTCAGTGATCTAATTGCTTTGCACCCCAAAGCAAGAGCCAAGGCATAGTAACACTTCTATACTCAGCCTATAGGTAAGAGTATCTTGCTGCTCTCTGGCCAGGAAGCAGCCCGCCACTCATAACCACGAGGGCAGCCACCACAGCATAAAAGGTTTAAATGGCGGTAAATTAAACACAGGTTAGTTTAGAAATGGCAGCTGCACCCACATGCAAGCTGGTCGCAACCAAAAGTTTGGAAATCTGGGATGACAAAGCCTCGGTAGCATGCAGTGCTGTACATACAGCACTTATATAAATGCAGGTATAATTATAGCTGTGTGCTAAGCGCTGAAAGATTTGCTGCAGCCCTCACATTATAGGATGAGTGAGCCTTATACAGAAGTGTTACTCTTCATTGCCGTGACTTGATGTACCCTTCAGTGAGACAGACTTACATCCTAAACTTTGCCACAGCCCAGTATGCTCCAGCAAACTGGAAATCCTGTGTCACTCAGGCTCGCTATGTCACCCAGGCTCCTTCACCATGATTACACTTTCCTATGAGACAAGAAAAAGAGTTCCCTCAAGAAAGTAAACTAGAAGTCTGAACTGATCACTTTACCACTTTGGAACAGTAAATCCTGTACTTATTTTCAGGCTGGAAATGGTATCTCTGGCACAATCAAAAGTAAAGTATGAAAAATTAAAGAACTCTTTAAACTCAGACACTGCCCCAGCTTTTACCATGCACCCAGTTGCAGAGAATTCATTGTTAACCCATATGAGTTCTTAAATATACTTGCTATTTAAATTTCACAAAAAATGGATTTGGAGCTTTCTTCACATCAAAAGAATTATAACAAAGAAACAGGAGACTGAATTTATGATTAAGAAAAGCAGACACATCCATTTTCTTTTCCAAAGCAAAGCACCATAAGAAAAACTCACTACGGCTGCTGAAGTTATTCAGTGATGAAGAGTTTAGATTAGCATGCAAACAAGAAAATGTTTGACTACATAAAAGATAACCTGAGTACCAGGACTATATTTTATGCAGAAACTAGTTATAAAACTGCTGCATAAATGATCCCCATAGGGATAATTTAAGGAAAACAATCTGAGATATTTACGTACCCGACAAACATTCAAGACTCTGGGATATTTTTCTGCTGTTTATGCCCGTTGTCAACGCCTACAATGCTTGGCTGTGATATCCAAGGTCAGACTGACCACAGCAGCCAGCCTGGGCACTGGGAGCAGCCTGGCTATGTGAGAAGGGCTAATCAGCCCAGGTGGAATATCATGCTACAACAGCCTCCCAGCGCCACAGCTTGTGTGTTCACACCAGCTCAGCTGCTACTGCAGCCTGCCACATAGACACTTCCTCCGGTGCTAACGCTAGCAGGACAGCTGGCCTCCAGACTACGTATATTAACACTTCACCTGAGCAATGGTCTATAAGCTCATCGCAAAAGGTTCAGAGTCCAAAGAATGCTTCAACCTTTCTCCTTCCCTCCTATTGCACATCTCCCCGCTGAAATATCATGTCCTACCTTGTTCCTGCATCCTCAATCTGGAGCTCCTGCCAGCACACTGGAATACACACCAGAGCTGGAAGCTGCTGTTTCATACTAGAAGCACCACGTGTATCGGAGTATCATACACTGATCCTGTGCCTATCTATTCTATTTTCTCACCTTGCAGTGCTGGCAAGACACTTCTCTTGCAGTTTGGGCAGCAGCACTAACACTGGATAATCAGCAAAAGAGACACATTGCAAGAGCTTATGAGCCACATGCATTTTGCAAGCTGGAGTTTGGCCATCATCATCATCATAAAATGAAAATGGACCAGGTGTAGAAAAAGGCTGCAAAAATCAGTTTGGAGAGAGCTATTTTTTTTCTTCAAGGGAGATTAGAGGAGCTTAGATGGTTTAGTCTAGCAAAATTAAGAGGAACAGCTAAGGGGAAAGGTAAGGGAGGATATGTTTGCTCTGTATTAAATATTAATTAATTCTTTATTAATTATTAATAAAGAACAATTCAAGATAAAAGGTAATGGTGTCACAAAACAAATGGATAAAGGTTGATGATGAATATATTTAGGCTAGGAACGCAAATAAAGTTCCTAGCCGTTAACTGGGTTTGGAATCAGCCTTCCAATGGGAAAAGTGGAAGGAAAAGGCCTCAAACACTTCGGAAATGAAGCCTGTATGAAGACCCTGTATGTCCCTGAACTCCATGCACCAAGAGGTTGTTCAAGCCTTACGTCCCAAATCTGTTCTTCTCTTGTCTCCCTGCTAAGGGAAGATGCTAAGCCCTAATTTTTAATGTCCCTTCCTAAATTTTGGGCAAAGACAAAGTCTGGGCATTTTCTTTGCTAAATGCAGGGAGAAAAAAACATAGTCTCAGAGGATTTTGGTAACCGCTATTTGTGTTTTATATGATGAAGTCCACTTTCAGTATGAGCTGGAACGAAACCTCTATGTGGTCATCCGACCTGCTGTCAGATGTTTGTGACACAAGTTGTGTCACAACTACCACCCTGGCCTGACTTTGAACTAGTAGACTCTGAGGCTTATTTTCAGCCTCTGCAACTGCACAGATCTCCTCGGATTCACCTCAAATACACGGATCCATCACCAGAAGCATAAAAAGTGATATGTGATTACAATGGCAGTGGGGGATGTTCCAAATGAAGTTTTCAAGAAGAAATTATTTCAATCTCAGCTGTCGTACTACACTGACAACCTTGTCTATTGAATGATATCATATTCTGTGCTCTGCCACAAACACGCAACTGGTATCTATAATGCAGAGGTGACGTTTCATATTTACACAAAAACATTACAAAAAGCTGTTTCCTGATACCAGTCATCCAGCATCAAGTCAGAATTTATTCTGAATATTTGGTCAAATACACCGGGATATACCATTACTTCAAAATAAACAGTTTTTACTTCTGCTGTGCTCTGTTGGAATAGTATTTCATTTCTGCGTGAGTAGAAGTACGAGAGAGTAGAGAAGTCAAAGACATTTGGAATAGAAGAGAGAAGCATACCAGAAAGATGAAAAAAGAGATCAAAAAGAAAAGTTAAGTTTTCCCCAATAATTTTAAAGAAACAAGAGTGTTAAAAAAATAAGTATGGGTATAGACACCCGGGAAATGGACTGTGATAGTTTAAGGAATGTAGGGTATTTTTAAAGACTGAATCTTGGACTTAATCCCATTTAGAAAAAAATATTTCCGTCTAATAGCAGTTTCATAAACCTCTTAGAAGTTTTAGAACAGTTCCCAGTAAGGAAAAAATCCACAGAATGAGCCAATACATGGCATTTATGTGACAGCATTATCAAAAGGCTTCTATGCTCAGAGACACTCTTGCAATTGCAGCTACTCCATCCCCAGCAAGTGGTTCTTTTAAAACGGGATTGAGGTGCACCATTTCACAGTCAAGAATAATTTGCCCACATCCTCCCTCCCCTCCAGTTGCATTTGCTTTCTGCTTCAGCAAGTGACTACAAATCATACATAAAATGTAAATGGACTACAGAAACTCCACAAACAAATCCCAGCTTCTCAGGTTAGCCATATTGATCCCTTGCTCATCAGTTGTTAAGGCTTAAATTCAGTTCAGCCACCCCACTTTCAAGGCAGTCTAGTAGCAAAAGAATTTCCACATTTTTTTCCCACTAAAATAGGTTCTTCCATATTTTCTTTGCTCTACCAGTATATAAATGTGGCTATACAGGGACACCAGCTGGGATTAGCAAGATATTAGTCCTGTCTGAGGAAGCAGAACTATCAGTCTCTCCATCTCCTGGTACCTTGCCTGGTGTGCAGCAATTTCAGCAGCCATAACTGATAGTTTTATGGAACAGCCAATGAACACTAGCTAAGAAAAACAAATTGAAAAAAAGAAAACCAAAAACCCGCAGTGCTAGAAAATGCATAAACTATTCCAGTTTCATAATTTTCAAGCTTTTCAGTTCTTGGTTTACATTTATTCTGTGTATAGGTCCTACAGGTATGTTACTCACTATAAATAAGGAAAGACTAACCTCTGCTTCTAAACTAGCATTTCTGTACTGAGATTTCTGACCGAAGAAGATGATGGGTATACAAAACGAAAGCAGCAAGTTGCTAAACTCTGCTTACAAACCTGTTCCCCACAGGAACCACAGATGTGTATTGAGATGGGCAGATTCAGCAGGCAGGATAGAAATCCAGTGGTTTGTAGAGCCTTCGTACACTCTCTCCATCGTATTTACATATGACTGTCTAGTCTTAACCCTTTCCATACTTGCATCTGTCGAAGTCTGATTTCTTGCTACACAGAACGAGGTTGGGGAGGATTTTTTACCTTGTGAAGAAAACTGACGTGATCACAACAGCTCTACTCCACCATCAGGGAACTGGCAACTGATTGCTGGAACCATCGATTGATTTTGTTTGTTTGTTTGTTTTACTTATCCTCCTTCAGATGTCTGATTGTGATTTAATGTCAAGGTATTCAGAAATTAACATGATGATCATGTCCTACCCTCACTTATGTAGTTATCAGCACCAGGAATGAATTGAAAAACCAAAGAGAAAAAGGGAAAAGAAAGAGTAGATGCAATGAGATAAATGGAGCAGGTCCCGATCCTCCGAGGAGCTGAGCACTTCGCAATGTCCCGCCAGACAAACTGGGAGTGGAAGCAGCTCACCAGATCAGCATCCACCCAAAAACGAAAAGGATAATTTAGCCACCTACCAGATATTTCTGACAGCCTATAGGAGGAACATTGCTCTCCCGTATTTACAAACCGTAAGTTAAACTGCAGTACTGTCTCCAGAGGAGTTTCCAGTCAGAAACAAATGTAACTGCAAACCAGCTACCGTTTGTTTTTAAATGACTAAAATACCAAAGTAATCTTAGGAAGTCCTCTGGAAAATGGGATTTATAACGCAAAATATCTGCTGACCCATAGAAAAATGAGACTACAGTTTGTGTTCCCTTTTGTCTTTTATGGTGCTTGACAAATTGACACACAATTCTTAATTATGGGCACTGAGCACCACATGATTATGCAGTAAAAATTCCAGATGATTGGAGCATAAGTCCAATAGCATTTGCAGGAAATTAAGTAGCATTCTCACAGATACTGAAGCCTACGAATTTTGAATCATTATATAATTAAAATTCTGAAGCATATATTCAAAATGCTCTTAATTTTTAGTTGGCTTTTAACCATATCGCGACCTGACAGGGTTCTCTGGAGAAATGTTTCAAACACAGCCACTGAGTGATGCAAATCTGCAGATTACTGAAAATGATTCAAAAGAGTCTAATCTTTGATGCTTATTTGTGTAGGCTGTTTTCTGATTTTTTCTCTAAAATGAAGAAAAGAGAAAAGTCAGTTTTCACTTTGGAGATGTCAAAAAAAAAAAAAAGGGATAATACCAATGCATTTGGGATGAAACTGCCACAACACCACAGTAGCCAGAAGTGGAGAAGACCACACACAGTGATCATTTTTTCTCCTTGCTAGAAATTGTGGGAATGTGTCCCTGACCTCCTCTTCCTCATCACAGCCATGCTGGACTCGTGTCCTCTCCCTGGACAGGTCCAGTCCCCATGCCGGCACCGACTGCTCCCAGGCAGGGTAAGAACAGGGAGGGCCACCTACAGATGTGATGCTTAATGGGCAGGAAGCTCATTGGTGCTGAGTTTTCCATCTCCACGTCCTCTGCAGAGCTGCTCTATGTGTCAGGAGCAGCACAGTTTAAAAGAGAGAGAGTTTAAAATCCATTATGTACACAAAGACATAAAAAAAATTCACATGTTTGGGACAAGCTTCAGAAGACAAATACTGTGGTAACATTGAGAGAGGGCAACAGGCAAAGTGTGTTAAAAAGGAAAGCAATGACTGAACTCAAAGATACGTCAAAAAATAAAATTGCTTTTTTAACCCTAAAGGAAAAGTGTCTTCTGAAACGAAAATCCAAAATATAAAGGAAAAAAAAAGTGTAAACTAGTCAGAGATTTATTTCCTCCACATGACATCTCATTTGCGTCCAGTAATAGGAATATATAGTGTGTTTTCACATGTTAATTATAAACTAAAGATATTATGAATCCACATAATTTCCTCAGGTCTGGAAGGCCCCACTTGTTTCCTCAGCTTGCGTGCCAACCTGAACACATCAATCCAAAGGGTGAGAGAGACTTTACAAGGCAGATACAACAGTGCCCTGGAAAGTGCCTTAGGAAGGCACTTGAAATTCACAATTTTTCTAGTTCCTTACTCAAGAAACAGTGATGACCGCATGTGCTCATTCCAGAAGGCTGTTGCTGAACTTTGTTGGTGGCCACCAAACCCTTTAGAAGTACAAATGAGGATCGCTAATCCTCCAGAAATGGGCACACTGACTTGTTTGTCTGCTATTGCTCAGCTCTGAGAAGTAAGTGACTCTGCTAACAAAACATTTTCGAAGAGAACAAATACAGATAAGCAGCTCAACACAGTCAAGGGCCTCATGTTCAGTGCAGTAGATGCTTCTAGTCCAGGCTGAAGATATAATTCAACAGTGTTAAGATAAACCCTCGCACAGACACAAATATTTTAGTATTCAACTGTCAATAATGCTCCTTGTGGGTCCTGAACTCACTCTGCCTTGAGGCAGCTGGAAAGGATCCTCGCCAGGTTCCCTTTGCACCGAGCGCTGCCGACACTACTGATCAGCTACGGCCCCGATGGCTGGATCCTGCTGAAGCGCGGAGGGTGTCAGAGCACACCTATAGATGCCAGGAGACGACCAGCTTGTTAGAACGACTGGAAATCCTCCAAAACAAACCACAGAGGCACAAATGTACCTCTGCTTTACACTTCTCTGTTTCCATGGAGGTCTCATCCCCGTCACAGTATTGATAAGGCATTTCACCACTCGGCATCATGTTCTCAGGTGCTCGGCACCCACAAACCCATTTTTGAAAAGAGCTCAGTTCCTTCCTCATTGCGTTTTCCAAATGAAAGTAGTATCTTTCAACACAGCAGAGCTCCCCACAGCTCCCTCATCAATATTTATAGAAAGGATTTCTGGATAGCTTAACCTCCTCCTTTTGAAACCCCCGAGTGCGCGCTCAGCGCTTGGGCTGGAATCCGAACCTTTCTGAAAAATGGCTCGTGCTGTGACCTCTGGGCATATTTGAAAATAGGCAAGTAATCAGATGCCTTCCCATCAAAGCCAGGGAAAGGAACGGCATCTATTTCAGTGGAGGTAAGATACAGCAAGCAATTAGTGTTTGGGATGGTGAAAAAAAAAATATTCTACTTTCCAAAGAATTTGGTTTTAGCACATAACTAGGATTTTAACAACTACCTGCAATCACTTTTGACATACAGCGTAAAGCACTGGATATATTATAGTCTTTATTGCTTAGTATCTGTAGTGTCCTATTAACAGAACTTGAGCAGATAATTACCATTTAGGAGGAGAACATCAGAAGGAGAATGTGCAAAATGGATACCAGCTGGTAGGAGAGGGGGAAGGAAGAAGACCCTGCCTGCTTGAGGGCAGCCTGGCAGCGAAAGGGGAGAAGGACAAAGGAAAGAGAGAGGATGCGTGAAAACTGGGTGAAGACACGACAGAAGATCAGAACATGAGTTTTGGTCAATAGTTCAGAAACAACATACAGTGATAATGCTTCCCCCTCACCCCCCACTCTATTTGAATTACTCTGTTGAATTACCACTCTACTGAATTACCTTGAATCACTTTTGTGTATATATGTATATGTATATACACAAAAAAACATATATAGGCTTGTAAAAACCCTTGTTCAGGCTGCAGCCACGTAGATCACTGTACGGCTTACCCAGCCAGGGCCACAAAGGTAAGTGTTAATGAGCGGTTTGCAAAACTCAGCGTCAATTTGTGAGCACAGGTTCAGAGGGAATTGGGCTCAAGAACAACACGGACGCAGTGCGTGAACAGCTGCCCAGCGGGCACTTCCACTCTGTCCTGCATCAAGAGGAATTAAATTCTGGTAACAGTTTATCTGTCGAATTTACTTTGTTGGAGTCATATTTTTTAATCTTCAGATATTTTTAAACGCATGTACACAGCTGAAGGAATTCTCAGCATGAAATACAAATATTTATAAAAAAAAGTCACGCTGTCTCTATGTCTGAGTTCATTTTTCACTGCAATTTTTACAAACTGTGAGAAAGATTTTATCTATTTGTAGCAAGCTCAGAGGCTTTTTTCCTGTAGCCAGTTAAACATAGCTTCATTTTCTCTCATCCCGCAAGGCTGGATTAAAACAAAATCCATCATTCCTCTACCTGCTCCAAGAGTAAAGGCAAAAAAAACCCCTCAAAAAATCCATCAATCCTCAGCCCATTTCCAAGGACAGAATTCTGTGATTCCTCTTCAACATGAGTGATCTCTTGATTTGGAGCTTGCAGACCCCTTCTTTCCCCAGCAAACAAGCCAAGCTTTTCAGTGCTAGCCTGCACGGCAAACCTTCAGGGTCTGAAGACAAGGAGAAGACCCTTTTTTAACTAAGCCCCCCAGGTCAGTCATGTAGACATGAGAGAAATAATTACTTTGTGCACAGAAGAAATCTCAGTAAATGAAAAGTGAAATAGATGAAGCACAGGGGAAAAAAAAAAAAGACCTTTATAGATGAGAATTTCACTTTTCTCTCCAACCTATGGGGTAAAATACCTCTTAATAAGTTTGTTTCTACGTTTTAGCCTCTTTCCTCCTAAGGTTAAGTACGTCCTTCCCGCGTGAGCAATACCTCAGCACCTCACATATTCATTTCCTCCTGTAGCTGCCCAGACTGTCTCAACCGAACATCTATCACCGTGGGATCCGCACGCTCTTTCTCCATCATGGGAAATGGCATTTATGAAAGACACTGCGGCTTTCTACCATGAAAATGTCTATAACACTACATACAGTGGAATTACGGCCTCTATAAAGAAAGGAAAAAAAATAACCCAGACAGGACACGAGGAACATCTGTTTATATGAACACCCTTAGGATCCGCAGTCTGAGCATGAGAACCCACAATATAGAGCAGACAAAAGGGTAGGCACTCGGAGCGCAGAAGAAGAAATGAGACCTGAAAGGTAACATTTTTAAATAATTTTTTTCTTCTTTGATGGGAATTAAACCCAGATGATCACTTTCGGTTAATATAGCATAATCATAGAAGAATGATTCATCCTTTAATTGCCATAATATTATCATTTACAAAAACCACAAATGATTGGTAAATCGGATTTTGTGTACATCCTGAACAAGCCAATTAGTATGGAGACTATCTCCAGCAATCGCTCTCTAGCCAATTGCTTCCCATCATTTTTTCATAAAAATTGTCTGTACTCATGCTTCTTAATGAAGCAGGTAACTAGTTTTGCATTTCAGTAATTTGGTTCCCTCAGCTAGAAAAGTTTACACATCTCAGTTCATCCAACCTTCTGCTGATTTACTTCCACACGCACTAAAATATAAATTTTACTAAACCATGTTTACTGCTAGGAAAATAGGCACTTAATATGCACATGGCATTTAGACACGAGTGAAAAATATAACACAGTTTACAGACAGCATCAATAAAACCCTCTTGTTTTTAACTTTAAAACTGCTGTAAAGCACGATCATTACACTTGCGACCATATCTGCTGACTAAGAAGGCTAAATCTCTAATGGAAATTGTCAGAATCACCAGCTTCCTCCACACACTTGTCTGAAAGCAGAGAAATAAACTTGTTTTGACTGTTTCACTAATTTCTTTCCAGTCTGCTTCCCATTCCCCAAATCTCTGAAAAATAATTCTGTGTCTGGAATTCTAACAACTATTCTGCAGAAGTCTTACAGAAAACACATTTTGATTTTTGCACATTAATTTATCCCAGAGGTCACTAAATCCTGTTCAGCTAGAGACAGAAACCAGTACCACGTACCCAATTAAAAGAGCAAAACCAGTTATGTTTTGAATGTCTGGTTGTAGAAGTGATTAAAGTTCATGAGAAATTCAGCAGTCCCATTTGTTTGTTTACGCTTTCATGTGTCAAATTCTGAAAAATAAACAGCAGTGCCGAAATCGCGATCAGATAAATGACAAAGAAGAAATGGGGCCAACCTAATAAATTATTTGTTCACTGTGTATAATTCACCCTCTTCTGCTGTGTCCTCAAGCAAATATCCCATTGCTTTCAGTCCACGGAACAGCTGTTGAGCTGCCTCCTGGCTGTTTGCAGGAAGTTTGCTTGAACGAGGAGCAAGAATTAAAGACAAATTTCAAAACAAGAGGAAAAAAAGTAAGTACTCTGCTCTTTAAAGAATCCTGGATTCATTTTAATAAACTACAATAAATCACTTTTTCTTTGCATGGTGAATCTTCAATTTATGAAGTGCCCCATTTAGCATTATTATTAAAATAGACTTCATGGCTTTTAATTGGTTTCCTTATCAGTCCCAGAAAAACAGTTTTTAATAAACTGGGAATGGACTAACTCATTCTGCTAATTTCAAATCCATGCTTTGCAGAGTAGAACTCGGATATAATTTGGCTTCTTTCAGCTTAGGCAGGAATGAGGAAGACAGAAGAGAGGGAAAATACATGCAAAAAAAAAAAAAGAAGGTAAAAGAAATGGATTCTTATTAAAAATACAAACTGCCTGAGAAGGGGACAAAACTGTACCACCCCCTTCATCCATGTCTCAGGGACATCTGGGATTGCGGTTGGATTCCTAGAAGACTGGAATTCCTAGACTGGATTCCTAGAAGATTGGATGGTTGGACTTGATGATCTTAGAGGTCTTTTCCAACCTTAATGATTCTACAATTCTATTATAAGATGCAAGAGCTGGGGGTTTGGGGCAGCTCCTCACCACTGCTGAGGCATGTGGGGAAACACAGACGAAACCTAACTGAGAAGGAACAACAGAGGCAGGAGAGATGTTACGATGAGCTCGACCCGCGCTTTCCTCTGCCTCTGTGATGTGCTGGAGAGGGGACCGCAACTGTTCGCGCAGGCTGGGGAGATTTCAGGCAGGGATGGTACTCTGCTCCTTGCCATCATGTCACATTCACCTTCTCTCCCATCCATGCTCTGCCGTGTCAGCAAGGAGGTAACTTCAGCTCTCTGTTGGTTTTCCTCACCGGCTGTGCATCATTTCTGGAGACCAGGACCTCTGTATTCACTATGTTCGGTTGTGTACCTTCTATCACACACCTGCTCTCAGCGTTTCGGGGAAAAGTGGTCGGTAAAACCACAAGGATCCAGGCTTTGCTAAGTTTTACCTCGTGGAATTCAATCCTCTCAGTAGGATCCGTGTCTGCATTCACGCTCAGGCTCTATGCAATCAGCCGCATAATGGCCAATTCCTGCTTTGAAAGTCTCACTGATTGTTATATTATCTGTGCCCAAGCCGACAGGATTTCGCAGGGAGAGGAGATGTCAGTGGTGAGCAGAGCGTGCTGAATGTAGTTTTTGGAATCCACCACAAGAAGCAGAGCACAGCAGCATGGTCCTGGCTCCAAGCACACAGCGAGCAGACGCTGGGTAGGTCTGGCACGTAGGAGCTGCAATTCTGCAAACCTGGTCCCTTAGGGGACCCCTTGTATTGCCCAGGCACGATGTTAAATGGCTTTTTCTGCAGAAATTATCCATGACCTTTTCATTCATTCAAAAAAATCGCATAAAAATATAACAGATTTCTAAATACACAGGAAGGGTTCCACTCTGCCAGCCCTATCCCCTCATATCACACAGTTTTAATGTGCTTACCTGGGATTAGAGGGCCCTTGTTAACACAGTTGAGGGCCCTTGTTAACATAGTTACAGTTTTACCCATTAATTTAAACTCTGTTTTGAAAGAAATATGGAGTACAGACTCCAGCCTTTGCTTACCAAGGCATTAAACCAGTTGAAGACCTTGATATTTAGGGAATCTGTGATACTGCTACCTACTCCAGTAGATTTTAAATAGACACATAAAAGCCCATGGTTATTATTAATGAGAAGTTTCTGGGCTCTATACTCTTCAATATAGTCTATAGTATTTTGCTGGGTCATGAGCATGGACTCAAAAGATGTGGACTCAAAAGATAAAGACTCTTTGCAATCTGGCAGCCTTCTGGGTTTTGCAGGTGTGTTTTGTTTTGTTTTGTTTTGTTTTGCT
>Ga0181612_112055_pt1 | contig 13780 bp, 13 predicted proteins | sample HoacroProtozoa21_FD_119630 | JGI IMG/M metagenome (GOLD analysis project Ga0181612, IMG submission 119630) | Hoatzin crop microbial communities from Cojedes, Venezuel. Combined Assembly of Gp0051906, Gp0051904, Gp0051908 | reverse complement strand
GCGGGGTCACCTCGGTGCCAAGCTCACGAGCGGAGCCACGCTGGTGGAGAACTGCACCCCATCAAGGACCACCGCACACGAGAGATGGAGATTAGGGTCCGGGATGGGCATATGCTGCAGGGGAACACTGGGAAACAGCCGTAGGATTAAGAGAATAATGCAAATCCTTTGCGGTCCTGAGGCTGCAATCTAATTAATTAGTCCTGGTGCACAGATGTGGATGCAAGCAAAGGGGTGGAAATGAGCTGAACGTGACCAAGGATGAGCCGGCAGGGCTGGCAGACGAGCCCTAGATCTGCTGAGTCTCTACACATGGTGTCAGGAGGAGCTCGAAGCTTTTTTTGGAAGAGCTGGGGAGAGCCGGGTGGGAGCGGGGTGGGTGGACGGGCGCTGCGCTCACGAGAGGGCAGCGGCACCATGCCCAGCTGGGCATCACCGCTCGGCTGGAGACCTGCTCCTCCGGCACGGCTCGGCAGAGCTGTCCATGGATGACAGAGACCATTTGAATAATGTAAAACAGGGGCTTGCTGGAACGAGAAACGGCATGTTCATGAAGTAATGACCTTCAAAGAGGTGGAGACTTATGAGTTATGAATCCATCACTGCACCCCCCCCACACTTCCTAGCTCATGTATAAACTTACGCAATGATTTATTTGCATCCTGCACGAAAACAAATGGAAGTTTTGCATATTTATATCATTAGATAAACTGATATTTAAACTGATCAAAGACAGCGGCAGATCTGGAGGCGATTACAGCAAGTGTTTTCTTAACTGAGGTCACGCTGCACTTTGTGCGGGTGAGGCTGCGGATCTGCTCAGCACATGTCAGCGCACGGTGAAGGTCAGCAGATAGAGGCGCACGCTGAAAGCCCTGGCTCTCCAAGAGCACTGACAGTTCGAGCAAAACTGAACCTGGCTCCCTGCATCAGGCCTTGGTAATTACAACTGTTGGTCAAGGGGATAAATACTGTACTGTTTGCAAAACAGAAAATTGAGTCCTTATGGAGTCTCAAGCCTTTCGTCTGTAATGGAAACAGGGTAGCAAGTCTGTCCAGCAGTTTCTGAAATCTGTCTCGGGAGACACGCGGATTACCAGTGTCCTGGGACTGTGATTTCATCAGTTCTCATCCATCAGCTGAGCTGTGGTAACGGGCTGGACACATCCTCCTGAGCCACTGTAAGTGGGAAGAAGCACCGTGCAGCAGCACACAAGTGGTCTCCAACCCAGCTGACAGGCAGCAACTCGCTAGCCTTGATTGCTCACCATCAGCTGTCAAGGGCGATGGATTTGAAGAGTGGAAAAAGCAATTGCCAGATTGAGGGAGACGCAATGGCTTCTTCTGGTACGGGATAACGCTTCTGCAGTTTTTCCAGGTGCACGTTCAAGATCCTCACAGCCGGGGCTCTCATTTGAAAAGCTGCAAGCTGTCTGCAGCAGAACAGACAGATGCTTAATTCTGCAAACCAGACCTGGCACACCGCAGGCTGGCCTTAGAGGGATTTTCCTCTTCGGCATCTGAGGTTCTGTGCTTAACCACACCACTGATCAGGTGCCCCTGTGGAAACGGGCGAAGGATAAAATGGGTGTAACGCTTTCACTTGCAAAGCCTCGCGGTGACTGTGGCTGGGCAGAGGCTACAAGATTCAGGGATGACCAGCTCGCTCCAGCCTGGCAGTCTGGAAATGCTCTTCCCCCACCCCACAAGCTGTGTGTCTCCCGAGGGACGCAGGCAAGGAGACTTTTGTAACAGCCATCCCCACGGGAAACCCAGAGCAACGCCGCTGCAGAGAGATGTCCGCGGCGCACTCCTTGCCACTTAACTAAATGTCATTACAGTGTGGTTTATTTCTGTTCACTCCCTTTGAAACGGCAGCTTCCCACTCTCATACCGGAGCCCGTGGGCCAGCAAACTCGCAGCCTCCCCCAGTCTGATGCTGAAAGAGCCAAGCTGGCCCTGGAACAGGCAGCCAGGAACCCGCCGTCTCCTGATCCTCCAGCCTCGCAAAGCCGCGTTGCCACTTGCCACCCTTTCCACCCGGCAGAAACGACGGCGCAGGCCCAGAAGACGAAGCCAGCTGGGATCTGCAGTCCCTCAGACGCAGAGCTGCTCCGGGATTTCACTCCCGGAGACATCTGGGTCCCTGCTGGCCTCTGCAGAACCCGACGGCAACGGCACGATGCAGAGCCGCGAACAAGCTGCCGGGACGGGAACATTTCTCCTTCCATTTCATGCGATGTTGAAATTAAAAACGTACCATTCTCTTCCACCCCCTTGTCATCCCATCCCTCTGCAACTAATTCCCGTTGCCCTCGCTCCTTCTGGCACCTCGGTTGCTGCAGGGAGGGCAGCGTCTGCAGCTTGCAGTTGTTTGCACGGGGCACGTCGCGTTCCCCAAGCCGCAGCTCCCCGGCGAGCACAGCCCTGACCGAGCCCGTGGGTACCACGCAGAGGACAAGAAGCTCGCTCTCCCTTTCACTCACCCCCGCCAGCAGCCCGAGCGCTCATCGCCGTCGCTTCGATGTCAGCGGGTGCGATGACAACACGCTCGCCGAGCTGGTTATCAGCCCGTCTGGGGCGGGATGGGAACATCAGCAGCTGCTGGCTCTGAAGGGTGGATTTAACCGCTGCCGCTGTGAGGTCTGCTTTTAAGCACGGAGCAAACAGGCTCGCTGCAGGTGGAAAAATCCCCGAGAGCCCAAGAGTTTGGAAACCACAGGAATTTTTTGCAAGTCTTTTCCTTAAGTGCCGACGACGGTGAGCACAAGGCCATCGACTCACTGTTCTGACCACCGGACGCTTCGGTGATGCTCTGGGGTGGATGAAGCCAGCGTCCTGGCAGCAGGCACAAAGCTTTGCTAAGAGCTGTCTCCTCTCCTCTGAAAAACGTCCCTGGAAAATTGGTAGAGGCCTGAGAATTTCACAGAAGAGCTATGGACTTATCTTTCCAGTTCCTTTCAGCAGCATGAACAAGCTGGAGCTATCTGTCATGCTGACTATGGGTCACAGTCTCTCTATCACAAAAAAAAGTAATTATTTGGTCTATAAAGGGATTTTGATACAAAATACGAAAGAACCAAGACTTCCTGTAGCCAGATTCCTGCATAATACATAAAAAGGCAGAGACTTCAAACAGCATCTTTCAGAAACTTCCCAGCAGACAAAGAGCTGCGCTCTTAGAGAATCCAGGGGAACTAGGGCTGCCGCACAGCATTTTGCAGCTTTTTGGGGAAATTTCACCTTCACACCCCCTACAGTCACTAAGCAGGGCTCCCTAAGAGTTTGAAGCAAATTTATTGTTAGCGAACAGGGTGTACCCACGCCAGATGCAGCCACGACTGGGATGCAGAGCTGCCACAGCCTCCACCCCACTGGACACCGAGCACGTTCCCCGGCGTTGGACAGCTGAGAGGGGAGCAACAGCCCCGTGAGGCAGCAGGGGACATCTCCTCCTGCACCCTGCCAGCTCAGGAGAGCAAAGGTCCATCACTTCAGGCAAGGTGCAGCACGGGCAAAAGCAAGACGTGTTCCTCCTCTTGCAGTAAAATCGCAGGGTTGATTCTGCAGCTGTCCAGACGCCCACCTCCACCCGAAATCCTGTTTCTGGGGAAAACCCCGCTCCTGGTGAGCGCTGGGGTCGGAGCCCCATCGCTGCGACGTAGCTTGGCTCTCTTTGCTGAGGCTTTCGGCATGGGTGTTGTTAGCACTGATGGTTTTGGGGGGGGTTTGCGAGCTGGACGCCAGTCCTGTCTGGACTGGATGGAGGCCAGCACGTGCAGTGTCCCGTGTGGACCTGCACAGGATCTGCCCTGGCGTTTCACAGACTTGTGCCACCGGGGCGTATCGGCACAGCCCGCATTCAAACGGTCGCACAGAAACAACGCTCAGCTGCAGTCAAACTGGGATGGAAATCAGCAAATGACCTAGAAATAAAGGGTTGCACATCTATTTTCCCCAACCAGTACAACACCCTTTAGTGTGTACTCAACCAGTCTCCGTGTTCTTGGCACGTCTAGTCCTTACTTTCCATCTGCATCCCCCAAAACCTCCGCAAAGCCGTCGGAAAAGGACAGATTTCATCATTCTTATCTGAGCTTTGTAGACAACATTTATCTTCTCTGACAGAAATCAACTTGGTTTGCGAGCAAGAAGACAAATTAAAAAGGCCACGAGCCCCAGGAGGGCCTGGATTGTTTGAGCTGGCGCGTTCGGGGGGTGAAGTCTCTGAGGTTCACATTTTGTCTCCAGTTTGTCCAGTTTGTCCCTTTGCACGTGGTCCACTGGGACCATTCCACAGGTCAGCACTGGCGGGAGGCGAAGCAGGGCCAAGCCGTACAGACGGAGCGCAGACCTCGGGGGCTGCAAACGTGACGTTTGGGAGATGGGGGCCGCGGGGCTGTCCCATCCCGGCAGCCCCTCGCCCTCCCCATGCCGCTGTGGCTGTCCCGTGGCCACGTTTCTGCTGGCTCCTGTGCCGGCTGGGCTGCAGTACAGGGATGAAATAATATTTGGACACGCTAAACGCTAACAGCAAGGGTTCGCTCGCAGGAGTGCCGCGTGCCGGCAGGTCTCGCTGGGTTTTAGGAAGGAGATGAAAGGCCATTTGCCCCGCTTCGTAGGTGGAGAAATGGTGCACAGTCCAATATTTGACCTGGTAAACCAGGCTGTTCTGGATAGGATCCTCTGCCAGACAAGCCCTGCTCAAGATGGGGAAATGCCACTGGACTGGTGGAGCAGGTCCCTGACGCCTCAGGCGTACTGAAAGGGAAGGGGGGGTTCAGAAACCTCATTTCCACCAGGTTTCTGGGCTGGCAGAATCAGTCCCAAACTGAGCAAGGAGGGAAGCAAAGAAATCTCATGCTGGGCATCATAAGTTGAGATACATCTATCAACCGGGACGATGCAATGCCAGTCAGGGTTCAGACAGAGCTGAAATCTCCGCATTTGTGGAAGAAGTGTGGCAGCTGCTCCAGGGACAGCAAGCGAATCACAGCAAATTGAGACGGAGATCCTGGTTTTGCAGACTCTTTGAGGTTTCTCTAAGAAACCCTCCATGCTCCCGTGCCCTGCACGGGCTGGATTCTGAGCAGACGAGGGGAAGCACTGGTCCATAAAGACGAGAGACGTCTGATCTGCTCCCCATGCACTGTGCATTGGTTAACAACCGTGTTTGCATCAAATACGTCTTCTTGGTTTACCCAGAGTCTGAGCTGCTTCCCTCAGCAGAAACAGACTCGACACCCAGCTCAACGGAGGAGTCCATTGCTAGCTCCGTGACGTGCCAGAGATCTCCAGCCAGGCAAAGCAGCCTAGTCTCAAAAAACACAGTGTCCTGCCACGGAGAGGGTGCCTCCAGTGACCTTACTCTATCAAAGCTTCCAGGTTTTGTTTGCTTGAACTCTTAGCTCTTTCTTTATGGTTCCCTTGAGCTGACACACTCATCACGGACCATGCCCCAGAAGTGACCCATCGCACCGAGATCAAATGGCCAAACAGACTCTGCAGAGGCCAAGACACAGAGCAGCCCAGCCAGCGCCGTGCAAAGCAGGTCCTAGGAGGTGGGGAAACCAATTCACAAGGAAACAACCGAGAAGGCTGCTCTGGTTGTAAAAAGCCCCTCGGGAGGAGCTTCCAAGCCCATTATTTCACGTTGAACAGAGCCAGCTGAGCAGCGGAGGAGCCTGGGGCTGGGGCAGCGACACGGACCGCACATCGCACCGGCCAGATCTGCCTGCATCGAGCACGGAGAGGCACCTGGAGATTTGGCACCAGTAGCCCAGCAGCACCAACGTGTTTCTGCCTTCAGCTGAATTCAGCTTCCAAATCCAGTCATCCATGGGGCCCTCCAGCATGAGAGCTGCTCCCCGCCTATCAAAGAAACTTCTGATTCTTCTCCACAATTCAACAAACATGTGGAGAACGGATACAAAAGATCAGTTCACTCCACAGGGTTTTCCTTCACATGCTCATCACCACGGCACACCGGCTGCATTTCAAGTACAACGTGCATTTTGCTCACAGAAAATTCAGTTGGTGAATTCTGGCTGCAGTTTTCCAAAGACCTGAAAAGGAGCGGGCACCAAATGCTCACAAATTGCAGCGCGAGTCCAAACGACTCAAGGTCCATGGAAAATCCCAGCTGTCACAGTAAGAGCTTGCTGTGAGATGCTGTTCCTCACTGTTGTGAGTTACCGTGCACCTCCTGCCAAGCCCAAGCCTGGTAATGGTCCAAAGAGTCCAACCTCTGTGGACAGCTTAAAGCGCTTCAGGAATACGGGTTCACTCACCACCATCCTTTGAAGGCAGCCATCACTAGCCACATTTTTCACCTTGAAGCTGCGATACAAAACTCGTCCGTGAGCAGCCTCCAGTGTAGGGACAGCTGAAGTCACTGCTTGAGGGACTGCCCTTTAAAACGTTTCCAAGTAGACAACCCCAAGCAGTGGGAAACACACTCTTAGAACCTGACTTAACTCCCCAAATTAGAAGCTGTTTCTTTTAAGGAGGTGACCTTAAATGACACGCTCAGTGCAACGCACCGAGTCCGTCACAGAGCCAAGACTGGACCCCAGCTCTCCTGGTTTCTGTTCCTCTCCCTGATCCCGCAGCTTGGTCCCTTACACACCACCGTAGCAAGAAGCCGAAGGCTCCACCAGCACCGACAAGCTCAGACCATTTGTGTTCAGTGCTCGCCCTTCCCCCCCCGCCTGCTCACGAACCTCAAGCAACGTTGACAGCGACAGGTCACATCCCAGCCCCTGACTTCAATCCCTCCTTCAAGCCAGCCAGGGCTTTGACTGCTGTAGGGGCTTCCACGGGCAGATCTGCATGGAGGGAAGAGATCAGCTGCTCCCCTGAAATAAGAGCTGAACAAGACAAAACAACCCTACACAAAAGGCTGCTGTTCTGCCACTATTGCAGAACCTAACTAAAAGAAGGAACCATCTCACAGGCAGAAAACGATTGATGGTGACCACAACTACATAGAGGATGAGGCTTGTGTCTGGGGGGAGTCAGGGACTCCCCAAAGAACCACTGGTCCCCTCCCTTGATCCTGCAAAGACCCAGGGTGATCGCAAAGTTATGTGGGCAGGCACCGCTATTTCCCATCAGAGAGAAATGGGGGAGATGTTGGAGTCAGTCCTGGACACCAGCGGCATCCCTGGCAGGCCTTGCCCAGCGTTAGTGGGGAAGGCTGAGGGAGAAGGTTTGCCAGGATGTGCAGCAGCTCCAAGTAAGGAGCTGCGATCGCAGCTTGCTGGCCCAGCCAGACGCAGGCTATAGATTTCTTCAGTGCTCCTGGGAAGAGCAGCCCTGCTGTGCTTGATGCGGAGCCGCCACCAACTTTCACGCCGTTTTTCAGAAATTCCCACTGATGATGGGAACAAAACCCACATCCTTTCATGGCAAAGTCTCCATCCATTAGAGCAGCAGGAAACGATGATGCACATTTCTAAGGAACAGAGGCCCTGTTTACACACAGGGCCAGGGAAGAATGAACAGAATAATCACCGCAGGGTGGGAGAAGAGGCTTCGGGGTGTGAGCTGGGACCACGGTACTGCTCAGGAACGGCAAAGCCGAGAGGTTTACAGCTTCTCTGCAGGTAGGGAACATGCAGTGCTTCCCACTCGGTGTTCTCTAATATCTTTTCAGTTGAGTAAAAAAGTGAAGCGACACTTTAGACTTTTTCCTGTTTCTTAGAAAGATTTCTGTAGATCTATGCTCATCAAAGCAAGCACAATCTGAGCCTGCCCTACCAGTCCGGACTAAACCAAATACCACTTTGCGTAAAAACTACAAAAAGAATCTTTATCTTAAAAAATTAAGCCCTATTCAAAGTCCAATCACCGACCTCAACAGCATCGCCAGCAGCTTCAACCCATTTCCACAATACTCCTTGGGTCTCCCCAGCACTTTCCTACACCCTCCCAGTGCTCCGGGCTGGATCCATAAGATGGTGGTGGCCCCAGTGCTGCTGCCCCAGCCATGGCCAAACTTAGGGCTTTGCTGCAGCAGGTCTCAGCCTTCCTCCCTCCCACGGGTGCTCTCAGCAGCCAGTTCCCAGCTCCTTGGCAGGCCCCAAGGAGGAACAGAAGACACACTTCCCATGTCCTTGCCCCAAGAACTTTATACCTAGAGCAAAAGGAGAAAGCCATGCCTTCTCCTTGGGTCAGCATGGTCACCGATACCCTGCTGCACCCAGCACTTGAATTGCCAGCTCGGACCAAGCCTAATCCTGCAACAAACCATTTCCAACCTCTCCGAGGCGTAGGTAGGCCTCAGACAAAGACGACCAAGGTCTCCACCACCTGGGCTCTGACACAGGGATGCCAAGGCTGAGGAGCGGCGACTGCCTCTCGCTTTTGCTTGTTAAGGGCTTTTCTCATGTTGTTCGAAATGTTGGGTTTGTTTATCCATCTGTTTGTAATTCTGCTGAGGTTTGGGTCTTTTATAGTTAATGAGAAATTGCTCTATGCACCCCAAGCTATTATGAGTGGGAGAAAGGGTGGGGGTTCTTGGAAGTATTACTACGGACAGCTGAGCAAAGCAGATTTCCTACAAGGCCCTTTAAGTTTTGAGTCACAGTGCTGGGGTCTCCAGGGGACCTTGCAGAAGTCTCTGCTCAGCGCAGATGCTGTCCCCATTTTCCCGCTTCTTTTACTCAAAAAGGCTGGCAGCGTGGAGCCTGCTCTCCCACGCAGACACGCAGCATCTGTCCTTCCACGATGGCCAATTTAATTTACCCCATTGCCACCAACCTGGCTGGGGACGCTTTCACATCCTGCATTACCAGTCCCTAAGCTGCCTCAGTTTGTTCTAGACCCCCAAAATGACTCAGCACTAGACCCATGCTATTGTGAAAGTGAAGAATGCATTTGTTTTACTACAATACAACAACTATGACTGCGCTTCAAGATGGGGTCATAGGAACGGAAAGACATTCTGAGCAACCCACGCACTGGTTTGGCTCCCATTGGCTGCTCCATCTGGATCCGACCCAGCTGAAAAACTGTCTGGTAGCTCACACTGCTCTCAAAGGAGTACTGGACCCTCGTCAAGTCCATATCCTGGGTGTTGTATCAGCACAGCCTGTCCTTCTCTAACTATTTTCTCCCCATGGATCGCCTCTTGATTCAAATCTCACTGCCTGTGGTTTCCTCCACTTCATAAGCTTGGTACTGAATCAAGATATCAGCTTCTAACTATTTGTTGAAGGATTAATTCCCTTCACTGCCTTGCTTTAGAAATACTCATGCCCTTCGGTCATGGTTAGACTGAGTCACTTTCTGGCCAGACACAAGCAAAACTCTGCTGAATGGACAGGCGAAGCCAAAGGGCCAGCTTGGTCCTTAATTTGACTACAAACAAATCATTCATCCCCTGTGAATGAAGCGTTCCCAACAGAGCGAGGGGAAAAGGTTCAGGCTCTAGTGCGCAGCCTTCACGCGTCGAAAACTGTCCTTCCCACCAACGCGAGCGCGTCACATCGTCGCCAGCTCTGGGCTTTAGTCAGCCGTGTAAGACAGCAACGACTTGGACTCACTGTTTGCTCAGGAGAGAAGCTACATACGGCACTAACACAGGAACCCCGAGGCTGAATAACCTCAGATGTGGGGTGTCTGAGATTGAGTCACTCTGGGGTATTTTACTGTTTTAAAATCAGGCAAAATGCTGGAATAGAATCCATTGGGAGCAACCCCCTGGGAGGCATTTACTGCTGGAAAGGGCTAGGGAGGATGCTGGTGCATCTGAAACTCTCCCTTAGCATCTCCAGTGTCGCTGCCACAAGGGTGGAAGCAGAGGGGATGGAGGAGGTCACATCAGCTCTCTGAGCCTTAGTGTGCAATCAATGAACCCCTTGCACAACTTGCTCCATCAACACATTTATGGGTTCTGTGCAACACAGGTGAAAGCACTGCATCTCAAACAGTAACCTGCTAAAAATGGTAAACGCACATAAAAGCCTCAGCAACGCTCCACAGAGTTGGAGGGACCCTCCGTGCACAGTTCAGTGAGGACTAACTTGGCTTCATTTTGGCCATCGCTTCTGGAGAAACAGGGCATCTGGGCATACCAGAGTTATGACAGGAACAGAGTTCAGTCATACACAGTAGCAGAAGCAGAAAGAAATTAAGAGGCGCGGGCAAAGAAGAACAGGAATGCTTTCAGCTGAGATCTGGCAGGAGACAGGGAGATAAAGGCAGATGCTGCTCCAGATGGCAGGATCAGCACAGAAGAAACGCTGGCACATACTGTCACCTGCTATCTAGCTCTTTTTTGACTTGGTTGGGTTTTATTTTGCCAGAAGTCAACAGGACCAAAGCAGAACCCACAGCAACGCAGCAGTGGAGCAGTGTTTTGCCCCCAAAGTGTGAAGGAGACACAGCTAAGGCACCTCCCTGCTGCCCAAGGCAAAACCCACAGGGCTGGAGAGCAGCCGGAGCCCCTCCATGTCCCAGCCCTCCCCGTGCTCAGCACTGCTGCCACGACACAGCCCACGCATCAAGCAGACTGACCAGCATCAAGGCAACTCATGCTCTGTTCGGAGAGCAGGGCGGGCTATGGGAAGGTACGATGTGACAGGCAGCTGTCATCACCGCGGCCAGGCTCATCGCTGAATCTGCAGTCCCTCAAGGAGCCAAAGAGATGAATGATTCATCCATCCCAAACTCAGGCAAAGCCTGCTCAGCAGCCCTGGGTTTTTTTACCTCCAGGAGGTCCCTGGCAGACCGTCGGCACACACGTAACGGTGGGTGGAAGCCAGGGTCGGCTCTAGATGTTTTGGAGAAAGTTTTTCATGGTTATTCTGGGGTGTTGAAAGAAATGCTTCATTCTCTATGCCTCTGGGAGCTCGAGAAATACAACGGGGTGCTGCTGGAGCTCTGGAGCTAATTAAATCCAAGCACCAAGCCTCAGCAGTTGGAGAAAGCTTCTTGAGCTTTCCTGATTACGTCAGCGTTGCATAGGTGTCTGCTCAGCAGCCCTTCCCCGCTGCAGCAGCCCCAGAGGGTCCATCTCCGGATCACCAGGGCAGCAATGCAGTGTTTTTTCCACACCAGCAATGCCTCAACGTTGTGCCCAGGCTCCAGACCCCACCGCGCTGTCGCTGTCAGGACGGGGAGCGGGACGCTGTCCCCCGTGCAGGGCCGGCAGCCCAGCAGCGCAGTGCTTGCACCGGGGGAACAGAGCCACGCACGCCACGGGCACGACCCAGCGCCTGCAGCAGAAAGACTGCTGTGAGAGGTCAGCACGTGGATGCTTTTTAGAAACCGGCCTCAGTGACTCACCAAAATGAGGTTTACATCAGAGCCTGGATTCGACCCCTCGTCTTCCGAGCCCCACTCCCTTCCCAGGCAACTGTTCTGCCTTGCAGAGCAGGAGCCATGTGCGAAGCACGAGGCCATTTCACAAACTGAGTCCATCTGTCGGGTGTCCCAGCGCACCCCCTTTTATCAAATAAATCTCACCCACATCTCCACTCACACCGAGCAAACGGTTTTGCAGACGGCAGCAAAGCGGGGGGAAGAAACGCTAGCTGGCCGCAGCAAGGAGCTGCGTGCTCCCCGTGCCTTGCTCGTGTAACCTCCTGCTCTGCCAGCTGGCGAGGGCTCTCATACGTGAACGGGGGCAAGTACAGAGGGACCTCCAAGTCTCTGCAACTGAGAGCAAGCAACTTAAAAAGGGGAAAAACAGAATTAATAAAAACCCCTTTTGTTCTGCTTGGACCCAGCTGAGGGAGGTTGATATAAAAAGCACAGAGAACTGAAACGGAGGGAGAAGGCTCACTCGCCTGCCAGTTGTGTTGTTCAAATCCAGCTCACTCTCGGTAAGAAAACAAAACCCAAAGCCAAGACCATCCCTGTGTGGAGCTCCACGCTCACATCCTCATTTGCATTTTTCCAAAAGATCCCTCTCTTTATGCTCTTGTGTTACAGTGCCCAAAAGCTGCAAGACCCATGTGTGCTGACACCCACCCGTCGGAGCCATCGCGACCCATCACCGCTGCCGCTGCCCCGGCCGTCACGGAGAGCTTGTGCCCACCCCAGGCCACTACCGCAAGGCAGGAGCTTGCCAGCGGCCTCCGTGTCTTCTCGCTGATTGTTATTAATGATTTTTAATCCGATGCTAAAGAGGTGAGGCCGGCAGTGCTGTGGGTAACAGCTGTCTCTGATTAATTCTGCATCGTGAGTCGTTTTCCTTTGGAAGCCCACAGCCAACTATGAACTCCCTTTGGAAGGCCTTGGTGCCATTGTGTGAAAGGAAAAAAAAAAAAAAGGAAAAAAAAAAGTGAAAATCTCAGGAGGTGATTAATTTATCGTCTGCTTCTTGCTAACGTGTGTCCACGGGATGAACCCCTGTCACAAGACAGGGGAAAAACCAGCCTCTGTAAAAGCCAATCTAGAGATTTCCTCAATCCCCGAGGAAAACAAATATCTGCTAATCTCAGAGTCTCTGGGCCAGAGCTGAATATCCATTAGACTGGGTCAAAGCCAAAACTTCAACTCTAGTCCTCTGCTTTTACTTTTTGCGCTGGTCCTATGTTTGTTTTTCAGTGAACGGGTGAACGCGGTGACTCTGCAGCGCCAAAAGCGAGCTGCAGCGTGGCTCGGGCTCCTCCGCCGCGGCACCACGGAGAAGGTGTTGCCACCAGGGATGGTCCCCGATGGTCCCTCTCCCTCTGCCCCACGAGAAGACACGCGTCTGCTGCAACCCCTGTGCACACAACGCGGGAGATGGATGGGGAGACTCAACAGGGACTTGTACGGTCGGTGCTTGGGCAACTGTACACGCTTTGTGGCTCGACTCCTAGGCTCTGCCAGAGCTCAGATATGGCACTGCCATCCTGACACAGCCACTGCTGCTGCTTCTCTGCTCAGGCCAGGCACCCAACAGACCCATCCTGATGCTCCAAATCCGGCCCCGCAAAGCGCTGCGGAGCTGGCCTGGCTCACCCTTCCCTGGGGTCCCCGGCTGCCCAGTTCCATGGGCAAAGACACATCAAGAAGCCACGAGGCCACCAAGACCTCTGTGGCTCAGGCCCAATTATAACAAAGGTCTCTGGAAGAGAGCAGCTCGTGATTAACCCCTCCAACACACCTTCCTCAGCCCTCTGAGAGTCATGAAGATCTTCCAAAGCAGTAATTCCCCAGCGGAGCAGACCACACAGATATAACCAGCTGGAAGAGAGGGCTTTCATTTTTAATTTATTTTTATGGTGTTGTTTTAACCTGCAGACAGTAATTCTAGGAGGGGCAGCTCATCTCCTTACGTTTCCTTCTGCCCAACCTTAAACGACATTCACAGCGATAGAGAAAACACTACGGCAAGGACATCACCGGGGCAAATGCCGAATCCTCACGCTTACATCCCAGGACAGAGCCTGCACTTGCAAGCAAAGCAATAAAACCCCCTGGAACCAAACAAACCAGAGATTTGCCTCCCCAAAGCCGTGATCTGTCCAGCTGATGGCAGGCTCAGGGATGCTACAGCGTGCTCAGCGTTTAAAACCTCCAGAAGGAAACCGCAAAGGGCGACATGATAAGCCATGACTCGCCTTCTCTTCCGACACCCGTCGCACGGGAGCCAGCGGGTGAGCACACGTTCGCATCTCCGTCCTCCGGCGAACAAGGGGCAACGGGCACAAACTGAAGCCGAGGAAGCTCCAGCTGAACCCGAGGAAGAACTTCTTCCCTCTGAGGGTGACGGAGCCCTGGCCCAGGCTGCCCAGGGAGGCTGTGGAGTCTCCTTCTCTGGAGATATTCCAGCCCCGCCTGG
>Ga0181612_182100_pt1 | contig 13783 bp, 11 predicted proteins | sample HoacroProtozoa21_FD_119630 | JGI IMG/M metagenome (GOLD analysis project Ga0181612, IMG submission 119630) | Hoatzin crop microbial communities from Cojedes, Venezuel. Combined Assembly of Gp0051906, Gp0051904, Gp0051908 | reverse complement strand
CGCGGCGTGGGGCGTGAGCGCGGTCGGCTCCGGGAGGCGGCCTGCCCGAGCGGGACCCCGAGCGGGACCTGCCCGCCGGCTCCGGGCGGAGCTGGAGTTGTCGCTGGGACGCGCAGGGTGGTTTCCCCGTCCCCCTGCAGCCTCCCCAGCGAGGCTTCGGCGCGGGAAGCTCTCCCTCGGGCGGGTTTCTGCTGTCGCCTCCTGGCCCGGCCCAGAATGGTGCCGTTTAGGTCATTAATCCCCGCTCACCATGGGGGGAGAAGATAGCAACTTGCGGCCTCTGTGGGGGCGAGATGAAGTTTGGCAATGCCTTACGTAACGCTTTCGGGAGAGGTTCCTGGCTCTGCTTGCTGCGCCCGGTTTTGTTTTTAGGGAGCGAGTGATTCTTCGTCTTTGTAGAGCATCAGACAAGCGAGCTTTAGTTGTGCTTCCACCTGGGTGCGACGTCTTCTGCTGTGTTCAACTCGGAGCAGGGGTACCGCTAGGCACCACATAGCGCCTGCTTTTTTTCCAACGTGCGTTTGCTTTAACTGAAAATTAGCCTGAGGAGGCGTCCGAACAGTTGTTATGAGGTCTGATCTTTCTGTGTATCTTGCACTTGGTTTCTATAGCACTCTCAACATTACTACGGGAAACGTTTTTGCAGCACTGATTGTCATTTATGTGTTCTGGAAGGTAGGGATGCCAGGATGGAAATGGCAATGAATCAAATGTCTTTTAAACATTGTTAGTTTTTTTTATACAGTTTCAGTGCTAGAAGGAGGAGGAAGCACCAGGCTAAACAAAGTGCTGTATGTTAAAAGCAGACCTGGCAATTGCCAACAGGTCAGCACATTTTATTTAATGAGATCTTCTGGATGCCGATTATTTTTCTCTGTACAACATTTATTGTTTTACTTGCTCAGAAATGGGAACAGCAGGAAATTAGATAAATGGATCGAAAGGTTGCCTAGTTTTCCTGCAGTGACTATGTCTCCTACTAAAAATAAAATAGAAAAAGCTAATTTCACACAAAAAGACAGAGTAATGATTTGCCACATACTCTTTAGACTCCTACTGCAAAGGTACACTAGGGGGACTAGTTTGGGTTGTTTTTTTCCCCCATTCAGTGGTGAAAATGCACAGAGTATTGTAATAAGACTTATGAAATGAAGGCTGTTTTCCTCCCTGTCTAGAGATCAGTTGTTATACTGTAAGTTTAGAGGAAAAATCACATGTATAAACTCAGGCGATGAGTTCAGGGCAGGGGGAGTCTTCTGTACAGAGTCATTCTGCTCCCAGTGGAGATACGTTGTCAAAGATTAGTTTACTTGTAAGAGCAGAACAAGTTAGCAAAAAACTCAAGCCTGAATGTCCTCACTGTGTTGCGTATTTTTAAAATGGAGAAATGACCAAGGTGAAACAGGTTTCCCTAGGCTTCTTGAAAAGTGCAAATTGCTGATGAGTGTTACAAGTTTGAAACATGAAATTCTTATTGCTTAGGTGTCCTGTGACGGCCCTTGATCGGCAAGGCTGCAAGTCATGTAGAAGCCGCAGTAACTGCAGAGTCTCTGATGGATAATTGGATTGGTAGGTTGTTTTTCATTTTTTAATTTTTTGTCTTTTAATTGCCCGCTGTGGTAGCGGATTCCTTTTCTCCATCCTGTTGAGGTCTAATTCTCACAATTTTTGATTTATTTTGTGTGTTCCATCTCTCCTATTCAAAGTACATACACCTTTCTCAATTGCTTGTAAGGAAAGCACAGCTTGGAGGTATTTGGATGGCACTATGTGCCAAGATTATTATTTTTGTTTTTAATATCTGAAATATGCATGGCAACTTTTTTCTTCTCTGTTCGGATGACATAAAAAGATTAGAAGTTTTCTCAGGTCTGGGGAAATGTGCACTGGTTTCCTTTGAAGGAGCACTGAAAATAGTATTACTAATATGTTGAGTTCCCTGTGCCAGCTACTCAGTCTACAGGAATTCCAAAGCACAGTCCTCAGAAAGCCAAAGTGCAGAGCAGTGGTGAATGACTGCCTGTCTTTTGGCAATATTAAGATCTGTTAAAAGCCTGATCTGTGGAAATTTCAGTGTGTAGGACTCAATATTAGCAAAAATAGTCTTGCATGTGAATAAATTATTTTAGAAAATTGATAAAACTAGGCATGTCCCACGTGCACTTAAATCGCTGAACTGATTTGTTCTTAAATATAATGATTTTGAAGGAACAATCGTCCAAACTATTACTTGTGTGACTATTTCTTGCTCAAATGTGTATTTTTTTTTTTTTTTACCTGAAATAAATGATCAGTTGTCAATAGACACTTACTGGAATACTCTCCTCTCTTATCCTCTGATTTCTTTTTTCTGTGTGTGCCTCTATAAGAGCAATCTTAAAAAAACAAACACACGCACAAAACCAACATAACCCAAACCACTTTGCCTGATGTTTATAAACTGAAGGCTAAAAATGGGTAAATTTCATAACCTTGCTACAGAGTCTTTGCACTATATGCTAAACTTGATCTACGTGCAAACTCCTATTGATGTTGATGGGAGTGCTTGTCTAGATCCAGAACAGCGTTCTTTTTTTGGCATGTATGAAAGCCTATGTTAATGAGCTCTTGCCAGCTTCGCTTGAAGACTTTCATCATCTGCATTAGAATAAATTAAAAAAATATCCATTTTAAGGACGTGAGATTTCTGGTGTGTCTGTTTTTCCTATAACCTCTGTGTGCTGATAACATTAAGAAAAAGACTTGCGTGAGAAGAGGGTATAATGTCTAATGCAAGTTTACATTCTTCATGAGTTTGTCTCCACTCCCTCCAGGGTCAGTTATATTGGTTATTTGCCTAATTCTGTGGCTAAAGAACTTTCTGAAAAGTAGTTTTGTGTAAGCAAACATACACACATGAGCACATGCACTATTTTTGCTCTGTTAGTTGTCTGGGTTTGGCTCATCTTCCTTTTTGTAGTGAATGCTAGCTTTAAAAAACAAACATTGTTCATTATCCCACACTTGGCATAATTTAAGAGCTAGAGAGTCAGAACTCCGATCAAATAAGGTAACTTTACTTTTCCTTCTTTTTTTTTGTGTTTTGATTGGATCACTAATTTTGTCTTCCTTGTTGTACATCACCTCAAGATAAGGGTTAAGAAATGAGCTTTGTACCTTGTAGGGATTCATGACTCTCTTCGGTGTCACTTGGCTTGGTATTTGAAGGTCTATCCGTGTCTTGTCAAAGCTTGTTCAATGCATGGCTGTAGAAGTAGAGTAGTAGATAACAAATTCTATTTTGTATGGAACTTAGTGGCTCAAAAATCAAGGAGCAGATTGCTAGAAAGGATTATCTTGGCCTTCACACTGGCTTTGAAGTAAAACTGCCGGGGCTGGAATCCTTGTTTAAGTGCCCTCTGTGTCAGAATTAGAAGCAAACTGGGTAAAATAGGTCCATTACCTGTGTAAACGGACAGATCAGACCAGGTCTGATCTAACAATGCTTACAGGAGTATCTACATCACTGTTCTTTCTGGGGTATAGTTACTGTTTCCACAACAGTGAAGTTAACTGGGTAGAAGCTACACTTAAAATTGGCAAGAAGAACCGCGGCAATGTCTATCCAATGTTATAGCAAAAAGCCATATCTAATCACATAAGCTTGATGATGGAGGAAGCTGGAAATCTCAGATGGTGCAAGCAGAATGCAGCCTTCCTCACTAACCTCCGCATGAGACAGATACGCATGAAAATAACAGAAAGAAATAAATAGATGACTCTTTAATGAAAGAGTTCCCTGTCCTTACGCCTCAGATCTCTTGACCGATGTTATGAGGAGGTGGAGTGGTGGTGGCATCTTCTCCCATGCATTTTTGAGTATTGATGAGTCATTTCTATTACTCCATGTCTATACCAGTTTTCTATCCTCAGGGAATAGTTGCACATATTCACCCAGACCCTGTGCATGCTGCCTGAGGCGCAGCTAGTCAAGGGTTGCATCGGTTAACATTGGCCAGCTTTACTGTTTTCCCAGGTATCTGTGAAAATGATAGAAACTGTAGCAGTTTTTGATCTGCTGTTGTTTGGCAAAACCGCATGTAGCAGTGCTAACACCAGGACTTTCTTAAATCAGAAGGACAACAGCCATATCAGTTTAAACCTGCTTTTGCGTTCTGGCGCTGGTACACTTTTACAAGAAAGCTTATGTTCAGTGAAGAAAAAAAATCTTTTTAAGCATATACCCGCTTCCTTCACCATAAATTTTCTTCTATTTAAAACTTTCAGGGAAGTTGAGTTATTGGTTTCAGTTGCATCTTTCAATAGTTCCTCAGAAGTTTATCCCAGAGTGATATTTACATGCAAAATGCCTTCATTTCAGTTGTATCATCAGCTTTTGGATTTTATCTCCTGGTAGGCATTTGACAGCTAAGATTTAGGACTAGCAGAAAACTGTGTTACTGAGCAATCTTCATTTAAATACGGAGAAGAAGAATGAAGGATTTGGTTTTGGGGGGGAGGAAGAGGAGATGAAGGGCAGAGAAGTGAAGGAAAGGAATTGTGGAATTTGATTTTTTTTTTTTGTTTTGTTTTGTTTTTTGTTTTTTTGTTCTTTAATACAAAACTCTTTGTTTTCTTATAATTTCCAGATGGACTTTTGTACCTGTTTAGGGACTTGGGAATGAATTTGTCTGTTTGGAGAAAAGAATGCTTCTCATCCTAGAATAAAAATTGTTATTGAATGGTGAAATAGGGGGAGCAAGAAGAACTGGGAACTGTTCAGATGAGATGAAGTTTCCAGCTGGTACTGAGGCTTCTCAACCCAGCCTCCTCCTGGCTAGGTTTCACTTTCCTCCTCTCTCTGACTCCCCTGCTGTGCCCCTGAACCTCAGTTGCCTCAGTACTAAATTCCCTTGGTGATTGTTTTCCGTTCTGTCTTCAGTTAATGCTGCTGCTGATCAATACTGCAAATGGAATTTTATGTTCTGAAATTACTGGACTTCAATGTGTCAGTCTGCTTAATTCAGTATTTTTCAGGCCAAAGGTACTAGAAAGGTGTGTACCAGTGGATAGAAATAAGAAATAAAAATTAATCATTCTAGCATTATTAAATCCCAAAATATATGTGCTTTAGATCATGTTGTTCTCAAGGTTATTAGCTTTCATTTGTTTTCTAACAGAAGGGAGTCCTAGGCTTCCCATTTTTTATAGGAAATGAACTGACATGAACTCAGAGGCTCTGCAATCAGCAGTTAATTTCTGTATTTCTGTAGTCTCATCTTTTTTAAATCCTAAGACTGGTTCTAGAGTGTGACTCGGATATAAACACAAGGAGGTTATCATTCATGTCAGAGAAGTCTTCTAAGATAAAATATTGGCTGCTGTGCTTGAGAATTCTAAAACAAGATAAAGATAGTTTCTACTGCTTTAAAAGGGTACAATTGTCCATATTTTTTTATTCTGGAATGTTGAGTGTACCATACAACTAGATGCTGTTTTATCAAAGTAGAGAAATGGAGCATTGAAGAATGAGGTCCATCTAAAGGTGGACAGTTTCTGTTGTTGTTATTGGAATGATTTATAACTTTATGTCCTTGATATTGGTCTTCCTGAGCTCTTTAGTATCCACTACATTTATGAGAAATCTGTTCCTCTTCGGTGACTCTTCCAAGGAGTTGAAATCGGTAGGTGATGATGTCATAAACAATTTTTAGTACTAGGAAAGTTGCATGTTGACAGTAACTCGCACAAAGCAAAAAATGATCAGTTTAAAGAAGTGGTAGAAGCTTTTAGTTTGGGATGTCTTCCTTCACTGAGATTTATGTTCACAAAATCCAGGATGCTACAAATGAAGAAAGAGGGGGAAAAAAAAACGGTACTGATATTGACTCTACTGGAAAATAGGACCTGCTAGTGGCTAAAACAAACCATTTGGTGATGGGTAAGACAGGCAAGGTTTTGTACTTGATGCTGGTGATACAAGTTTTTCAGACTACTGTCCAGAAAGCAACCAAACCAATGATTTGGTTTGTACTACTACCTCAGAGAGTAAGAATAAAGTGTACAAGCTGAGAACATTTCAGATGCAGCTGTCTTAAACTCACTGTCTAGCAGTCATCTTGCAGTTTAGATGACTTTAATGAAGAAGGGATGTGTATGAGAATAAATTCGCATCCTTCAATAGTTACTGCCAGACCTCAGGTGTGAAGAGGACAGTATTCTAACAGTGGCTGAAGTTACTACATTTCCTTCCAAACATTGCGGTCTGCCTCCTTTTTTTCTTGTTCCCACTATAATGCTAGTGCAGCTTAAAGGCTGCTAGATTGAAGTGATGACTTCTACAAAACTTCTGAGGTCATTCAGACTCACATTGTATAGGTTAGTGGTACAGGTCCTTCATCAGTGGAACACCTCCTTCCTACATAACAGCATTCCTTTGGGAATGATTCCTGTGTGGCCAAAATCAGATCATTTTCCAGTGGGTTTGGACAGTGGAGAACCGTGCACAGTACTGCCTTACAAAGTGGTTATTAAATTTCGAATTTACATCTCTACTGCTGGTGCCCAGAGCCTTGCCCTTTGCTTTGGCGTGCCCCGCTGGGGCAGCTGAATGTAAAATCTCTACTGCTTCATACTGCCAGTGTCCACTGCTCTCACACCAGTCCTCGTACCTGGCACCTGGGGTATATCAAGCTGTATCATGTATTGGAAGCATCTGAAATTGAGGTTCAGTAAGCTTAGATCTTGATTTATGTTATAATGTGAATAACTGTGCACAGTTGGTGAATGGGCTGAGAAGAAAGATGTTCTTAACATTTTTTTCTTCATCCGGATGAGCAAAAATAGTAATATTGTGCCACTAGTATGTAAGGAACTGAAATTGATGACAGTTATTTTTCATATGCAGAATAACTTTGCCAATTCTGTAGTCTTAGGCATGTTGTGGAAATAAATCCGTAGGTTCTTGAATGCTTTGCAGAGCATGGTTAGAGTGAGGAAAACAGCAGTGTAGAAAGATAAGCTGATGCGCTGCAGGTGAAGTGATTTAAGTTGCCCAAGTAGTTAGTCAAAAAGCAAAGAGCAGAAGCCTGAGTTGCTGAAAGAGTGGCTGTCCTACGCTTTAAACAGGCGAAACTGTCTTTAGCAAGAACTCTTGCTTAATATAGTTGTGCCTTAGATGACTAAGTCCCTGATGACACTCAGCATATAACAGTCATTTTAATGTAAATGTACAGAATATATGTGCATCTTAAAAAAAAAAAAAGTTAAGGGAAAACTAAATAGATGAAAAAGAAAGCTCATCATAGTAGAATTTACAGATACTCTTTGTTGATTTAGAGGCAGTGCTGTGACCAAAAGAAGACTGGAGTGTGTTTTACTTCTCAAAAATAGAAAATAAAAGAACATTTAAAGGAGAAGGAAATAGGAGAATGCCTAAAGGAGTAAGCAAATATATCTTGATCTTTAAAGGCTGTAGGTTAATGTTGTTTAAATATGTGGAGTTTCATCTATGGCCAGGTGGTGCTAGAACCTGGAGAAACTGGCAAGGCCGCTGCCATTTAGCAAAGTCACCAGAAATTAATATTAAGGAGACCAGAGTCTTCAGAGAAGTATTGATATGTCCTATCTGGTTAAAAATGTTGCACTTTCATTGATGATATCATTTTATATCAGTTTTGACCAGCAATAAGCAGGGGCAGGCGCACGACCTGTCTGAATAGGAGGCTACTGCCATGTTTATATGGCATGTATCCCACTGTGCTGCTGGGGAAACTTGTTAAGGGTGAAGGGGTTGGGGAGAGACGGAGAAGAGAAACAGCACTGAGGTAAATCCTTATTCAGTTGATGTCTGAAGATGGTGTAATGTGATACAGAACAAAACTTTCAGATGTCCTTTTTTGCCCCTAAACTCTTCAGTTTTTAATAGGTGATGTTCTTCCCTTTCTGCTCTCAGACTAGAAAATATCTTATTCTACATCAGTAATAAAGATTTCTGGACCTGTTGTTAGTATCAAGAATTCTCTGAAATAAAGAATTTTGCAGCATATTTTATTTTCTCTGTTTGGGTTTTGTTCCTCAGTTTTGTTTGTACTGCATTGGACATTGGTACGTTGAGAAAGGCCCGAGTTTCATTAAGACTGTTTTTTTCTTCTTTTTTTTTTCCTTTTCTCCTAGACTTTCATATTTTAAATTGGTATGTATGAAGGTAATATGATTAGGGAAAACATCTTGACTTTTCTGGTTGAAATAGTAGAATTGGGAATGTAGTATAGAAAGCAGTTATTTATTCATGTTATTAAAATGCCTAGAGGCCTTGGTTGAGAGAGGGTTCCCTTCATGCTGGGTGAAGCACAAATACACAGACTCTGCATACCTTAAGGGTACGTTATGGAATAGGAAGGCTGGTATAAAACAGCAGTATTGACACTGGTGCGTGGCTGGAACTTTTCTGACACAGAAGGGCTTTTGGAGAATCACAGAATGGTTGAGGTTGTAAGGGAGCTCTGGAGGTCATCTGGTTCACCCCCCTTGCTCAGGCAGGGCCACCTAGAGCAGGTTACTCAGGCCTATGTCCAAATGGCTTTTGAATATCTCCAAAGAGGGAGACTCCACAACCTCTCTGGATAACCTGTGCCATTGCTCAGTCACTGCCACAGTAAAAAAAAAAAAAAAAAAAAGTTTTCTGATGTTCAGAGGGAACCTCCTGTGTTTCATTGCCTCTTTGTCCTGTCACTGAACATCACTGAGACGGATCTGGCTCTGTCGTCTGTACATCCTCCCTTCAGATACTTACCGTTTTACATCCCTCCCCAATTTTAGCTGCAGGTGGGCTCTGGCTTTCCTGATTGCATCTCTGCATGCTCAGGCAGTGTCTCCATATTTCTCCCAGGTTACCTGTCCCTGTTTCAACCTTTTATATACTTTTTTTTTGTGTTTGAGTTTTGCAGGATCTCCTTGTTCATCCATGTAGGCCTCCTGGCAGTTTTGCCTGACTTCCTGCTCATTGGGATGAACTGTTCTTGGGCTTAGAACATCAAGATACCTTGAGTATCAACCAACTTTCTTGGACCCCATTTCCACCTAGGGCCCCATCGCATGGGACTCTTGAAAGCAGATCCCTGAAGAGACCAAAGTCTGCTCTCCTGAAGTCCAAGACTCTGATCTTGCTTTTTGCCCTGCTGCCTTCTCTCAGGATTCTGAATGCCGCCATGGTCACTGCAGCTCAAGGCTGCATTCGACCTTCACATCCCCTGGATTCTAAGTGTAAGGTCCAGAAGAGCACCTCTCATTGTTGGCTTCTTTGTCTCTTGGATCAGGAATTTGTCATCAGTGCTCTCCAGGAACCTTCTGGATTGCTTATGCTCTACTGTGTTGTCCCTGCTGCAGATATTAGGGTGGTTTAAGTCCCCCATGAGGACCAGGGCCTGTGAATGTGAGATTGCTCCTACCTGTCTATAGGGGGCCTCATCCACTGTTTTTTCCTGGTCCGGTGGCCTACAGCAGTTGCCAACTACAATGTCACCCGTACCGGTCTGCTTTTTAATCCTTACCCGTAAGCTCTCAGCACATCATCCACGCTCAGGCAAAGCTCCATGTGTTCCAGCTGCTCTTTCCCATGAATGGTGACTCTACCTCCTTGTCCTTCCAACATGTCCTTCCCAAAGAGTCCGTATCCCACCGTTGCAGCACTCTGGTCCTGCAAGCCATCCCACCATGTCTCCGTCAACAAGATCAGAGCTGTGCAACTGTACAGGGATCTGTAATTCCTTGTGTTTATTCTCCTTGTGTTGATTCATACAAAAACAATTTCTACAAATGATGGAAGCAATTCAGATAAAAGCACTGTTTTTGCCAATGTAACTGTGACTACTGTGGCAGCTTCTGCTAGCCAAGTTATGTCAATCAGCAGTCACTGTTCACACCATCAGCCAGTGTAGATGGGGTGTCAGAAATTCCCGAAGCGAGAAACTATTCCTGCCCAAAAGAGCTTACAAAATACAGAACTAAGAGTGTGCTGAAGTGTTTGAAAACTGATAGTTTGTACTTTCCTTTTTTAAAAGTTTTTTTTTTTTTAGATTGTACTTTTAATCTCAGTAATTTGTCATTTGAATAATACTGGCTTATTTATTAATAGTTTTGTTTGTTAAATGTCTTTGGAAAAATTAAAAGCCGTAGTCTTGTGTTGTGATCCACTGGAAGCAGCAATGTGGGACAGTTCTGAAAAAATTCACTGTAGTTCTAGGACATAACTGTTTTTCTCTGTCGGGTTACCTTGTTTTTTAATTGATGTGGTATTTTAAGTACATTTTTATATTTGTCTTGAAAGCGCTAAAATAAAACCTTAGTGTGTAACGCTAATTTTTTGGACTAACCAAACAGAAACCTTTAGCAGCATGGAGACAGATCCCACTGCACCTGCCATATGAAGGTATTTATGAAGGTGAAATGTATCTAACATGGCAGGAACTGACTCATTCATCACAGATAGCAAGATATCCACGTTCCCTTGAGTTTTTATGTCTTTTTCTTTGCCTGTATTCACTATGCATATCTGAGTTTATGATACAACTTTTTTTGATCATCAAGAACTTGTTCTATTTTGTCTGTCTTGATTCAGGTACAGCTATCAGTCTTAGGACTTAGTGCCTGAGATAAATTGGAGCAAAATGGAATTTCTGGTGAAGTTTTAGTGACTTGAGCACGAGTATTCTAGCAGGCCAGAGACAGCATTATTAAGAGTGAGAAGTGTTTTCAGGAGCTGTTTGTAATTCTGACTTCAATCTTTGAGGTAAGAAATCATGTTCTATTCAGGTTAGGCCAGGTCCATTTTTGAAGCCTCTCTGCTTTTCGTCAAGAATATTGTTAATACGATCTCCTCTAATGTTTTCAGTTAGATTTTCCTGTCAAATGTTAACCTGGCAGCCAAATTCCATGCTTTTTTTGCTGATTGTAACTCTTAACATGAGTTGACGGTGGTAACTCAGTGCAGATTCCTGCTAGTAACCAAGCCACCTTAAACTAGGCTGAATGATGGAAGGAAATGAAACCTGTGCTCTTTTGTCTTAACTAGCTTCTGTTGCTTTCTCTGTAAAGTTCAAACCCCTAATTTTTCAAGGCCGTACTCAAAACCTGAGTGTTTCTGGCAGGTTCACAGGGCTTCAAGCTGGGCCTGTAATGAGCTGAACATTAAACACCGAAGTGAGAAGCTTTGCCATTCTTACTTTACTTTTCCTATGAGCGGTCTCACTGAAATCAGTGCTGCCAGTAGTGGAGTGAGTGAGGTACTAACCAATATAGATGAAGATCTTTCAGAGTCCTGCTCTTTGAGATTGGCTCTCCATCCATCAGCTACCGGTGTTTGCTGTGGTGGAATACTGGCAAGCATACAGTGATGCTTCTGGATGGCAAGCAGTTCTCAGTAGAGATCCCAGCATTGGTCTGTGTGAGTGGTATTAGACACCCAAATGAACATGAATGTAGCAGATAATCTTTGTGACGAATCTTTTTCCATGTCTTTCCTGTTAGCTGTGGCCAAAAAGCTACAAAGCACCCTAAAAAAAGAAAGTGGAATTTAATGGGACATATAATGGACAAACTTAAACAAGTTGCAGCTTTGCACTTAGCATCTTGACTGTGCTGGCCATATGTGCCTTTGGAAGTGGAGTAATGGAAACTGCAAAGGAAAAACACTTTATACTCAATAAGGATATAAAAGCTATTCTTATGGTGGTGTAGAATAAAAAAAAATGCAGTCTTAAATTAAGAAAAGCAATAGGAATTTCAGTTGGAAAAGTATTAATGTTGAAAGTAACCCAGGTCTACCACGTTCTTTTAATATACTATAATGTGGTATTCCTTTACTGTTCTAGTACTGCAGAACCTGTTTTGATGTGTCACTAAGATGGGAATGAAACCACAGTATGCAAAACTGAAGTTATCAACAAGGGATTTGCTGCCAAATTCTGCATCCTGTTTTCTTACTTCTTTTCACTGAAACAATGGTTCTCTTATATCTTGGCATGTTAATATTTGCAAATGTTTTTTGAAAGATTAAATGCACCAGAAAGGTGCTAAGTATTCTTGCTTTTGTTTAGAACGGATTTTCATTCAAGATGTTCTTGTCATGGCTTATGCTTGGTGTGAAAACTGGAGGGGATGCTGTGATTTTAAGCATTTTGGGCTTATTTGTTTTGCTGGCAGAACACAAATATAAATATGTGAGTTTTTACTCTAATTCTGTGGCTCGGGAGTAGCTTTTTGATGCAGACAAGGATTTGTATTCTAGAAGCTGCTTTGCTAAGGGTTTGCGTAGAATTGTATCTGAGATTACTTATTACATGTAGAATGCAGATTGGGATGTGCTCGGTGCATTTAATTCACCTCTTTAAGCACCACTGAATGTCTAAGGTGCTGTCTACTCATAGGGTTTTTTCTTTCCTCTCCCCGCAGGTGTGTAGCTAACAGGTAGACTGAAGTGGATTTCTTTGAAAACAGTGAATGTTCAAATAAAGGAGAGATTCTTTCGCCAGACTTTGCACAGTTGGTGCAAAATTTCTTGCCATTGTTAAGCTACAGATAAGAGGAAGAAGTTCTGCGAGAACCTAGTTAAAACACTGATGTGTCTAACCATGTTTCATGTTTATATATAATAAACTAAAAATTTGCGGTTGTCCTAGATGTATTAGGAAAAACTCCCTTTGAGGTGAGGATAGGTATGGAATGTTACGTAGTCAAAATTCTCATCTTTAAGGTCATTAACTCCTATGAAATTATTTAGAATAAATGGTGATCTGTAGACAATTTCTAAGGTTCTTAATTCTTGATTGTCTAGGAAACGCAGAGTCATATATGTTATTTTTCTATCTGCATGTGCATCTGTAAAACATTCAGGGTTTCACAAACTGAAATCAGTGGTTTGAAATAAAGTGTAAACTGATACAGGTCTAATGTCTGTAAATACAACTTAGGAAATTGTATTGGGCATATTGCAGAGCCATGGAGGCTTGCTTCAACTATATAGGAATGTAATGGCATAACGCCTGTGGACTCGACTTCTGGAACAGGACTGGAATACATGATCCTAAAAATCTCCAATAACTCTTTTATTTGGCTCTGAATGGTATTCGTTACCACTTAAGTTTTGCCTTCAGTAGTTGTCTTTATTCAAGTGCATATTTACTTACTGTAAGAAGTGATGGCTTACTTGACAGGACAAATGAAAGACTTAGACAGTATTCCATCTCCATGTGTCTTTTAGGTATTATGGGAAATATCATGTCATAAGAAGCACATTTCCCCCTGTACAAATGTGAAATTGTGTTGTAAATGAGATCGCTTAATTACTGCTCAGCTTTGCTAAGCTTTTTACTTGAGTCAGCAACTGCCTTGCTGAAAAGTACCATCATTTTGAAGCAGAAATTTAGAACTGAAGATTTTAAACCAATTTCTTTTTTCCTCATCATTAAGAGAATAGTGTCTTAGCAGTCATGAAGAGCAGCATTCTGGTTTTATAAACAGTGTACTGTACTAATACAGTTCTTGTATTAGTAGATTAGAACAGCATGTTCTTGTTTCTCCTCCACCTCCTCACTGGCTCTCTCACTTCTGGTTTTGCTTCTAGTTTTTGGACCCCACTTTTCACTTTGGAGCTGCGTTTTTTTGCTGATCAAGTTTTGATCCACACTTTGGATCAAATATGTGTATGTGTCTCTGGGAAAGAGGGGTTGCCTTGAGACCAGAAGTTTGCGGTTTTCGACTGGAAAAAAAAAAGTTGATGGTAAGATAGTTATTCAGGGATTTTTTT
>Ga0181612_138549_pt1 | contig 13784 bp, 8 predicted proteins | sample HoacroProtozoa21_FD_119630 | JGI IMG/M metagenome (GOLD analysis project Ga0181612, IMG submission 119630) | Hoatzin crop microbial communities from Cojedes, Venezuel. Combined Assembly of Gp0051906, Gp0051904, Gp0051908 | reverse complement strand
GCCAGCTGCCAGTGAAACCCGAAACCCAGGGCTGCGGCGGAGGGCCGGCCGTGGAGGCCGTTCCAGCTCCTCGCACTCGGTGCGTTTACGCGCCCAGACGCGCGGGGCTGCTCGCTCTGACTGCCGCGGCGGCTCCGGGCGCGGCCGCTGGGCTTTCCCCGGGGCGGGCGGTGCTCGTGGTCGTGGTGGCGGTGGTCCTCTGTGCGCACAGAGCGCCTGAGCAGTTGGGAGAGGGGAAAGGAAAAGAAACTTCTCGGTGCAGACAAGCTGGAACAAGCTGTCACTGTTTCCGAATTTGTCTTCAGAAGCCGCCGCGTTTACGGGTGTGAATATCGACCCTGCTTGTGGAAGGTAGGAGCCCGGGGCAGTTCTGGAGCTCTCGCTGGACTGGGCCAGCCCTGCAGCTAAAGCCAGGGTAGGTAGCATCGATGCAGGTTTTGTCTCGGTGACAAAACCGTGTGGTCTTTGCGGGACGCAGCTGCTGCCGCTGCGGACCGGGAAGCAGCAGCTGTCTGTGTGTGTTACGGCCGCTCTCGTCTGCCGAGGGGAGTGTGTGTAGGCATCTTTAAGTGGTGGTGTGTTCTTAACAGTGTTACACACTTCGTAACAGGATTCCCTTTTGTTAGTTTCAGGGTTACAAGCAGAGTATGTGTCGTCTGACCACCTGTTGACTTAAATACAAGTAAAAGCCCTTTGTGCTTTCTGCGATCTCCGTGTTAATGTTCATCTTTGGATTTGTGTTGGTTGTCTTGATATCTTCCTCCTTCTACACAAATACCTGTAGCGGGCTTTCAGAGATAAGGTCCTCACTGGGACAGACTTTACAATATGGACTTTGGTTGTAATCACAAATCTTCAGTGGATTTTTAGAGCTACTGAGTGGATTTCTTTCTAAGATAAAGGAGTAATTGTCTTCTGTTTTTTCCTCCATTGGGCTTGTATGGTGTATTTATCTTTCGTAGCAGTAACATGCATGTATGTTGTCAGTTTTGGACTTTTCTTCTTTCAGCAGAGTGGAGAGTAGTAAATAATTTATGTTTGATTATGTTAGAAACATCTTTACAACAGATGACAGCAGGGTTTTTTTAGTTAAGTACCATTGTCCTGTAGAGGTAGAAATAAGAAACCAAATTAATTCCCTGTGTAGCATAGTGACTTCATAACGCTGAATTTGTCTAATATTGATCTGAATTCTGTTTGTCTGTATTAAGTAGCGTGGTTGCTGGGAGAGAGTGGTAACTCTTACTAGATCAGCAGGTATTTAAGATGCTGCTAGGTTAAGTTTTTCTGTTGCAGAGCAGTTCTGTACCTGGAAGGTGGCAGTATCTTCTGTATGTTCAGGAGAGAAATATTCCCTGTGAGGTAAGAATTAAGGGAGAGAGATTTATCAATACAAGGGGCAAAGCATGTCCTAGCTAAAAATCATTTAAGTGGCATCTTGTTCCCACAGAGGGCATGCAGAGTTACAAGCAGAGGTACATTAAATTAGATAGGTTTAGTCTGGAATAAATAGTGTGCCCACACACAAAAAAAAAGCAGCTCCACAGTAAGCAAAAAATGTAAAAGCTGTGTAGAAAATTCAGCTAACAACATGATTCTGTGTGGAAGGCACTTCTTCGCACTGTATGGCAATGCGCTTCTGGGCACAAGTGACAGGGAGGCTGTAGGTTATACATTTAAGACATGTGCCTCTCTTGTGCTTGCAGGCTGGTGTGTGAAGATCACTTTTACTGGTGGTCCTATAGCTGGGTTCAGTTCTCTGAAGATGGAGTTTAGAAAAGTAGAAATGAAGATCCCTTAGAGGAAATTGCCTTGCAAGTAATCGTTTGAGGTCATGTTTTCAGAAGGAACTAGAATAGAAAACCCCTGCGAGCTACATGTGTAGCTGTAGTACACAGGCATCTCTCAGGACCTTTTAATCGCTTGCTGCTTGATTCAATATCTATTGTTTTCTTTTTTTTTAAACACAACCAGGTGAGGAAAAAAAAGGGGGAGTTGAAATTCACGATGGGTAGTTTGAGGTGGTTTGCATCCTGTTACCTTTAGCTGTCTTCTCTGCAGCCTATTTGGTGCTTATTGTGACCTGATGGCCTTTGGAAGTATGCTTTATTCCTGGACCTTTATGGCTTCAGCTTGCTGTCTTTATATTGGGCAAAGGTAATACTTCACATGATTGTTTGGTTTTTTTTTTTTTTTGATTTAAAAAATAACCTCCTGGGACAGTGAGTGACACTTTATCATATTGGGGTGGTATTTGTGTTGTAAACTGTCCTGCGGGTGAATGAACTGTGTGTTAGCTTTCCGCCTGGAAGAAAAAGAAAAGGTTGTCTTCTGCTGGCATTCTAAAACAAGAAAAACACTGAAGGAGAATATCTGGTATAGGTTTCTTTGTTCACTGACTGGGACTTGACTTTCTGTAATATTGAGGACTCCAGGCAACACAAGTGGCTGATGTTGTTGGACGATAACGAAATACACAGCTTTTTATGAAACTTGTTACTCCACTGCCAGTCTTAGGAAGAGTAGAAACTTAGAAATACAATAAAGACCAAATTTCAAGCTTAGATTCTCTTCCTATATAGGAGACTGCAGACAGTGCTAGTGGTAAGATTTGGTCTATGGTAGTTTGTATTATTATGCTAAGAGCAAGGATTCAAGTTAGAATTGTTTTTTATAGTTGTTGCCTGCATGTATTTAGAAAATTGATTAGGTTGCTTTTTTTTCAGTTGGGGGAGAAAAGGTGACTCAGTTCTATAGCACTCAAAAGGGTATGAAAATACCAGACATCTCAAAGATGGGTGTACTTTAGCTTCAGCAGCGTAGCAGACATCAACAAGCCCTGTGTTGAAACAGATAAAGACTCTTCACCTGCAGAGATGTCATCAAATGACGCTGAAATCCCAGGCTTGTAGTGGCAGGGAGGGCACACAGCCTTCGGTGGCAGCAGTACTGTGGGAGCCAGGAGAGGCTGCCTCGCCAGGCCACTGTGCATGAGCTCCTGAAAGCAGCTGGATGGTGTTGGAAAGCAGCTCACTGTGGTCCCTGTGGTGTCCCAACCTCAGCAGGACCGCCAGCAGCTGATGCATCCCAAGCCTCATGCTTTTGTTGTCTTCACTTTCAGTAGATAACCCCAGGATGTGCATGCAAGCCAGCTGTGGCAGCCAAGTCTGTACATGGCTGATCTTGGTGTGAGGAACTGCGTGCTGACAAACTTCTTTGTATTCTGCAGCTTCTTGTGCATTTCCTGACTCTTGCCTTCTGCTTCACCATTTTGCGAGTTACATTTGGGGGATCAAAGTGTGGATGGTTAGGACTGGAGTGAAGCTGTAAATTGATTTTTTATTTAATTGATTATGAATCCAAAATGAACCATAAGGGTCCTTGATTAGCTCCCATTATGAACTAGATCATTTGTTTTCAAAAAATATCCTGTTTTACTATCAGAAAGACACTTGATAGACTCTTGATGCTCTGCAATATATTCACTTGGGGTAATTATCATCAGTATTAAATTGTGTGCTTTACTACTTGTTTTATTTATCTGTCTTTAACTACCAGCTTAGTTAGCTCTGGCTCTTATTAGCCCTTTGTGTGTTTAATAGCTTTCTCTATCCAAATTTCTGCTCCCTCTGGAGTTATTATCTTGTTCTTTACCTTCTGTTTATAGAAGTGGAAAATAGAGATACTTCATTACATTCTCCCATCCTTTAGTTATTCCAGCCTTCTTTAAATGGTTTGCAGTTTTCCAAAATGCTTCTAGATGTTTGAACACCAGTGCTGGAGGTAATTCTTAGGGTGCGGTCCTGTGAAATCCAGAGACACAAGGATCTTTATACTTTCTTTTTTCTTGTTAAACAGTCTTGTGATCACACTAGAGATGCAGCTGTTGTGTTGAACTGGGACCTTGGTTTTTCCTTCAGGAGGATGCTCTCAGGTACTGTCAGTTCTTCAAAACTTGTGTGTCTGCTGGGCAAGAACACACAGGCTGGTGCACAGACAGCTGCCTGTCAGTCACATTTCCTCTCTGTAATTAACGGCTTTCTTGGTACTTGTCACCTGCAGAGTTTTTCAGTCATGATGTTTTTTTTTTCTTATTATTTCTTCCAAGTCACTGGCTAAACTGCAAAATGAGATAGTTCCCCTGACACTAGAGAGCACCTGCAGTATGGTGCTTTTTTGTTTATGGTCTGGTTTTTTTTGTTTATGGTCATTTTGTCTGTTAACTGTTTGAATTAATTTTGTCTGCCTGGCTCAGCTTTTGTTTCATTGGACTTTCCTAATGAAAATGTCATGTTCCACCAAGTCAGAGGCCTTGGAGGAACACACGAGCTCAGTACTTTAAACTAGAACAAACTCTGTTGTTTACTGTTATACTGGTTAGTTTGGAGGGGCTTTCATGCTCTATGGCTCAATGAGGCAAACTTCAGCAATTCCTTGGCAATATTTATATAGTTTCTTGTCATGAAATACCTTTCATTTCCTTATATTTAGTTCTGTGGAATTTTGTATAATAGCAATTATGATTAGTAGGTCCTTACCAAAGACATTTTTGTCTGTTACTTCCAAGAAGTAACTGGTGTGTTCCCGTCGTCCTTTACCCACATCTGCCTTTGCTTTTAGAGAATCTTAAATTTTAACTGGACTAGTGTTCTTGGCCTGCCAAATTGAACAATCATGAAGTGTTATAAAAAGTAGAATGCAAAAACCCAGCAATTTGCCTGTATATGGGAGGCAGTAAGATCCCTCAAGATGTCACTGACTGGGAGAATGAAACATGCTTTCTCCTAGGTTAGTGTGGTCTGGGCCAACATGTGCTGGCTATTTCCATATTTTGAGCTATTTCCCTGTTTTGCAAGGATGTGAAGTGCTCCTTCTATGGGCACAGAAAGTAGCCTTTCAGTTAATCCTTACTCAAGTTACCCCACTTCAGCTCCAGCAGCAGCAGCATCCTGGATTTTCTGTAAACTGCCTTTCTAGCTGTTTCTTTAACCTCCCCCAGCTACCACATCCCCTGCTGTGAGAAGACAAATGTGAAGAAGGGTAGAGGTGACACCAGGGGAGTCCCTTGCTGCCTGAAAGTGCTAGTAGTTTGCAGCTTAAGCTGGAAAAGGTCTTAAAAAGGGTGACAGGAATGGTCAAGGACACAGCACAACAACTGTCCAAGAAACAGTGGAGCAAGAAGGAACTTTTCAGCCTGGCGATGACTGAGAAAGCAGCATTAATGAGTGGCAGGGAAAGGGTGAGCAGAGGCCAATTCTTCCCTTATTTTCGATTACAGGAATCCCAGGGTGTATCCAGGAGTGATGGTGGCAGGCTCAAAACAAATGAAAGAAGGTAGTACTGTACACAAGATGTACATACAATGTAATTAAGATGCACAAGTACCTCCCAGAAAATGTTGTGGTTAGTAAAGGGAAAACCCAGTTTTATGGGGTGGCTACCTTAAAATATTGTTGTGTGCTGGTCTTGGTTATCCTGCTTGTCCTTGAGATTTTACTTTATTCACAGTGGGAGATGGGATGTTGGGCTGAGTGGACTCTTTCTGTCCCATGGTAGCCATCCCTTTGTTCAGTTTTGACCCTCTTTTATTTGGATGTTACTTATTTAGGGGAAATCTGATGTCTGATACTGTGTAGCTTGATGGAAAGGAGCTGAAGGACCACAGCAGACCATTGCTGTACATGAAGGCTTGTCTTCTTCAGCTGGAAATGTGTGGACATAAGGAAGGATAAGAGCTGGTGTTGCAAAGCAAGTTGTTATGAATCTTTGTGCCGTTGGTTTTTTTAAAGATCACAACCTTGTTTCCAGGTAGCACTGTGGGGATGCGTGGCTACAGTCTTGGAGGATGAGTGTTTAGAAAATGAATCACAATAGCGAATCACATGAATTCAAGTGGAGCAGACCTCCTGAAGCATGCTATGGCTCACTCAAATAGGGATTCTTTATCTACATACTCTGCTTGATAACAAGCACTGTAGAGGTGGAAAAAGCAGCAGCTGAAGTGCTACCGTGCCTTGACAGTCCCAGTGAGCTAAATGACTTTTTAGCAAAAGGGAGATCACTACAGTCAAGGGTGACTTAAAGTATGCGTAAGGCTCCACTTGAATTGCTTGAGAAAGAAAAGTGATTCAGAGGCTGCAGACAATGAGCTTTGCTTCTCGTTCTTCAAATCCTACTCTGTAGATCAGCTTGATGTGGTGACTGCCCCCCACGGCCAAAATGGCTGATAATGCTTTCAGTATTTGGGGGAAGAAAGAAGTTTCAGTAATCCCTAAACCTTGACGAACTCTGCTTTCTACAATAGCTCCAAGATCTTGTTGCCACCATGGCCATGTGTATTTAGAACTGGCTACTTTAATTGATTGTTACTGCAATGGAGTGCTAATCATATTCACCTTACCTATGTGTGCTTGGACTGGGAAATAAGAATTGCAGTTATTGTATAGCACAGAGCATGATAAAACTCATTCTTAATGCTTCCTGTTGGTGCGTAACAGATCACTGCAATTTGAAGACAAGTATGTGAATGCAGACATGTATCTAGGAGATGAAGACAGACTTCTGGAAATCTATTTATTTAATGATATCATTGCCTAATTATCAAAGTATTGTCTTGGAAAGTGTGCTGAGTAGTTTGGGGTCTTACTGTGGTGGTTAAATGTGAGATAATGATGAAGAAAAAGCTGTGCTGTATATCTGTATATAATAAACTACCTACCATGGTACTTTGGTTGTGTACAAGAAGTCAAAGCAAGCAGCCTATTTGCTGTATAGTCTTTTATGCGGTGGAGCCTCTAGACATTGCCTTCAAGGGTCTGGGTTTCTGGTTGTTTTCTGTGTTTGTGTGTCACCATGGTGTGCTGGTGTTGAGCTTTTACCGCTTATCCACGATTGAGCTCAAAATTGCATCTCAGATGCACGGATAGTCACTGTGGTTATCCACTACGAAGTGATCTTGCAAAACACAAAAGAAGAAATCCTGGATGCTAGAAAGAAATCTTACCTCTTACAGTTGCAATATTTGTGCAGCTGTTCCCACAGATGTTTCTTTTTTCTTCTTTTTTGTAAATTTCTCCTAAGCAGCAAGAAAAACGAGGGAGAAATGTTAAATGACCTGCCTGGAGAAAGAGAAAACTTGAAATGCCTTTTAGTTTGGAGATAGTGATGTACCTTGTTTTAAAAGGACTGTGAATTCTTACTTTATGTTTGCAAGTACAAAGCCTGCTTAGGCTCTGTATTCAATAGAGCTAAATGGAGGTTTCCTAAAATGTGACCTTTACAAATAGGCTCTGAGAATCCGAATCTCTCACTATAGTAATTGGGGATCTTAATAGCATTGCTGGAACCCAAATTGATTTGATCTTGGTAACTGCAATGTAAAATCTTTGAGTTCAGAAGTGAATAGGAAAAGTCCTGGTCAAAAAGCAAGTTCTGACAGAGTTCTGCAGTGTAGCTAAGAAGAAGTCTCAGAATGAAAGCATAGTAGCAACTCCTCTCTCCTCCCCTGCAATCAATAAATGATCTCAAGACTGGGGACTAATTTTGTTTGTATGTATTGCAAAATAACATTCAGCGTCCACTGAGACAGGTTTATTTACTGTTCTAAGAAAAGCAAATACAATTCCATTATATGGCAGTGGGAAGTCTTGAAGGTGCCATTTTAAATACAATTCAAGTAAAAATTCATCGAAAGTCAATAAATTAACTGGAATGTAAAACATTATTAACTTTTGATGTGTGATGCTGAAACCCCTTCTACTCCTAGGAAAGTACAGGGCTCACAGTGGAGTCAGTTAACTTCATCTTCTAGAAATGTATAATAAATGATATTTAGAAAAACATACATTTGTATAAATAGAGATCTATGTCTTGATGCCAGCAGGGTTTCTTAGGTTGCGTTTTTCTCTCGGGGGGCACAAACAAAGTAAGCAGGAAGAAGCTCTAAGAAGGCACATTGTAAATAGTGGTTTTGAGCAATGAAAACTTAGAAAAACAATATATATCTGTCTGTAAGCAAAAGAGACCCGGTGCTTTTGGGTTGTTTAGTTTTCCATGTGATCTGGTATGTGTGTGGTGTCGGCTGCCTAGACTTAACCAACCATGCTTCAGTCCTCCTTTTAAGAGAAAATCAGACCTGACTTTGTGTATTCTAGTGAAAATGAGAGAGCAGACTTAATCTCCGCACATAAATGTATCAGGCGGGTAAACATCAGGGAAGGAGTAATACTATTTTGGGTGATAATGCAGGAGTAGATTGGTGTAGACTGTCTATGAGTGTGCTGGGATGAAAAAAAATTACTAACAAGAGTAAGGAATTCCCAGGTAGGCTTGGGACTGCTGGGTTGGGAGTGAGGGGAAATATTAGAATAGCTGTTTTGATGGTGCTTTTTCACTATCTGACAGTAACTGTGTTGCTGGCTCCCATGGGGCTTCAGAAGCTGGGCTTAATGAATTGGGAGGTCCTTTCCTGTCCTGCCTGTTTGTCATGTGTGGACAGTTGTAAAAGAAGAGTCTAGTCCCTAACCATAGGAATATTTTACATGTATTGTAAGATGTACCAAGGCAAAAATATAATTGACAGCAAATCAACATGCTCACAGCAGGACCCTTATTATTTTCACTGTGATGATTCTGTCCTGTAATGAGCCAACTATTAATTCATTTCTGGTAACTTTACAGATTTTGAAGAATTTACTGGGTTTTAGCATTGATGTTACAAACAATTCTGGTCACTTGCCATGATGATTTGACTGCTGATTTGGTCAGCTGTTACTGGTAGGCTTCATCACATTTAGAAATGGTTGTTGACTCTGCCCTTTGCAGTGGTCTATGGGGCTTTGTATGGAAGTAACCACGTTAGTCCCTTCAAATGCTGCCTTCTGTCAGGCATAAGGGGAGAGGAAGGCTTCTGGGAAGGAGCAGGGCCCAGCTGTAATGATGACTGTAAACTGAGGAGCTCGGCACAGTTTCTTATGCACAGCACTTAAAAGTATCTTGCAGTTAGCTGTTGAGTCCTCTCCTTTTTAATATGTGCTGAATTTCTACGTGTACCTCTTGCACTCCTGCTGTCAGCCTGGGCTCACAAAGCTCACAGTGCTCTCAGCTGACACCAGGAAAGGACTAAAGCAGCCGGTTGAACGTGCACCACATGGCATGTTCAGTGTCAAGACTATTTATCATGTAATGAGATTAAGCCCTCGTACTGCACTGCCGTACAATGCCAGCTCATGCAGCTCCTGACACCCTTCCTTGGCAGCTGGGAAGGTGCAGAACAGGAGTTCAGCATAGGGGTGATTCTCTGCTAGGATTAGAAATAAAATCCTAAATGCTGAGATTCCCTTCAGACATTTGCATGTTTTTTGATGGTATCGCTTCCTGGGACACTGCTTCAGAGATCTTCATCTCCCAGCATGAACAAGAAGGCAGTAAAACGTGAGTTTTGCCATTTCTTACTTTCATATGGACTACTAAAAAATGGTATCTTAGCCAAAAGGATGTGATAGTTATTGTTAGTCTATATATGACTGTGCACTAAGTGTTCTGCACCTTGCTTAGGTGTCCAGTAAATAATGAGAAATTACTGTACAATACCTAGTGGAAATACCCAGTAAAGGAAATAATTTCTGGTCTTCACTGTTATACCGAATGCTGAATGAACCCAGGACAATGAAACAATAAAGAAAAGGTCATGCTACTACACTGGTGGGGGAAAAACTGGAATAAGGGGATAAAAGCAATGCTACTGAGAGATTTCAGAGGGATATGCCTTTGCGGTATTTCAGTTTCTTTTCTGACAATGTGAAAAACAGTTATCACTGAGGTGTTGCGGTGGACAGGTAGGTATGACAGGGGGGAGATCCGATTTCACTTGCAGACCAATTGTCTGATAGTGCTGCCGGACTGCTAAATTGTAGACCAGTCTGTTGATAGGTGTGGAAGTGTAGCATGAGAAGCTAATTATTTCTCAAACAACTAGTCAGAAAGTTTTTGCATTTTTTTGTCTCAGAGTTCACTTGCCAAATGACTTACACCTGCCTTTTGGGTCTACCTTATAAGCCTTTATTACCTTGAGACAAGAAGAATCCTTAGGTGTCTGCTTTGAAAATAGAGAGGTGCTTATGCCTCCTTTGGCAAGGGCAGGTCTGTGCTGCTGGGCTGTGCACTGAGCCTCCAGCCTTGTTGGAAGGGAAAGGAGGGGTCTGTGTAGAAGCATTCATAGTTCATAACAGATGTTTGGTAGGTGGTGATACTGCTCAAAACACACAGCTGGGCTGCAAGCCCGTGGTGTCCCATGAGCTTAGACTTCTGAGGAAAAGTTAGCGTTGGTAGCTTTGCTCACCATTGTGGCACTGCGACATATGTCATTAAGGAGCTGAATACTCTCCTCTGCTTTATAGCTGCAGTGTCTTAGGCTGGTGGGATTGTCTGAGTACAGACCAAAATTGAGTGTCTGGGGCCTGTGATACGACTCAGTTATGATGATACTTTGACTTAGATCATATTTATTTTCTAAAGCCATAAAATACCCAACAAACCTCCATCCAACATGGCTGTCAGGGGAAAAAGAGTATGGTAGCTGTGATTTTCATTTTTTTCACTGAATGGTTTGATTTTTGAGCTGCAGGAACATTTCTCTTCTTTTTGTACTTTCTTATTGGACAAAAAGTTTAGCATTTTCTTCTGAATCTTGGAGGTGCCACATGATGGACCACTGTGTGTGTGACAAGTCAGTAGGCTGTTCAGTTTCCTCTGTCACTTACCTTAAATAGAGAGGTATAATGTGAATACAGTGTCACGTTCCTTACTGATTCATAGCCTCATTGCACCTTTCATCCCTAGCTGGGGATGAGAGGTCCACTGTGAGATATGGTTTGTATGCATCTTATTCAAAGTCGTCTTGAAGTACTCGAAAAATCCCATGATACCTCCTGTTAAATCTACACCTTTATCTCATGGAAAACTTCCCTTTGCATGTTACTGACCTTTATGAAGTCCTGTTCTTTAATATGCATGGTGCACATGTCTGCATCTTTATGTATTGAAAGACAGTGTTTGTTTTCAGTTTTCAGTTCTCAGACTTACTAAGTCTGAGATGGAAAGGCAGATAAGATAAAAAAGAAACTGTTTTACTTGAAGAATGGTCCATGTCTGCCCATTTGCAGTTACGGCATGTTCACATAAAAGAAAAGGTGGACCATTAGCCAGATCTTCCATTCAAGGGATATTTAGTAATATCAACAAGGTAAGGTAGTCTGGGATTTCCAGAAAGAACTGCTCTTCTGCCCATCTCTTTTACGTATGTAGAATTTCTACTAGTTAGAAGTTGTAACTTGCAGTGCCTATACCTGAGTGTCTTGCATTTACCCATTCCAGTGCTTTTGAGAAGAAGTAAATAAGCAAGATAGAGTAGATCTTCCTTTATATCCCTAGATAAGATTTATTCTTGCCTTTGACCCACATTTTAATGATTTCAAGCAGTAAAGAGGTAATGTTGCCCTGGAGAATAACCAAAGGCATTAGGGAATTGCCTAGTAGCATGGAAACCAAATAGCAAGCATATCTAAAAATCTGTCTGTATGGGGAGATTATTGATGGTTTCAGCCAGTATGTGTTGAATATCAGATGTGGTATAACAGTACAGCTGAAAGGATGCATGCAGACTTATGGATGCTAACTTGGAAAATATTAAGTGTGGAGCTGGTGGTAGCAAGGTCCTTTTTAGATCATTGTGAAGCTAATGTCTGTGCTTAAAAAATAGGATGAAGACTTGAACTCAGAAACAATCTGTGTGTGCTACTGGAAGTCTGGAAAAAGTAGATTTTTTTTGTGTGTGTGTTTTCAGAAGAATGCAGCAGCATAGCTTTTTGGCATATGCTATAGATGACTAGCAATGAAAGGGTTGAAGTCTTTTTGCAAAAACAGAAAGATGATTTATTAGAAATGTCAATAAATAAATTATGGAGCCTAATAGGCTTGTTAAACAAGCTTCTTGGTTGGGTATGTTTAAAAGCAAGGAGGCTTGAATGGTTCTTCTAGTTTATAAACTTGGATGCCTAGACAGATTGCTTGGAAACTGATATGAGCAAATAGTTTGTTCTGAGACTCATTGAAGGTGGAACTGTTTTTTGGCTACTCGTCATTTGCAGAATTTTTGAGGCTAATAAGGTAGGAAAAAGTAAAGTAGCGTGGAAATCGTGACATGATCCTGTAATTTCCCCCCCTTTAATCAGCCTATTAAAATTTTACAGAGCTCTTTAGAGAGTGGTTTTAAGCTGCAACTTGTCATATTTTTGGTGGTGGTGATGATGAAACATCTCTGGAGAAAGACTGGGTGGTTTTGCTGAAAACTTATGTGAAAATATATTAGTTTTGACGAAGTTGTCATCAAAAGGTCACTGACTTCCAAGATGGTGTTGGTGAGACAGAAGGTACTCATTTGCCATCCTGAGACAAAAGAGCACAGGGTATAATTGCTGTTTGGTTGGAGTGATCTGAGTTTTTGGTTTTTTTTTTAATACTACAGGATTTTTACTGACCCTATGTATATGCCATGTTGTATATAATATATATGGTATATCAAGTAGTATAATAAAATCGCCAATTCCGTAGGTTTAAATTATGTTTGAAATGAAAAACTAATGTTTTGCTATCAGGTAGTATCTCTCATTAAGGCCTTGGTGCTCCATTGTAATATTAGAATGGCTGATTGTTTTGGTCATGAATTTTGTGAAATAGTAAAGTAAGGTGCAGAGGTTGAAAAAATTTCTCATGGTAGGTGTTCTAGAGATGGGAGAATAATACTAATATACATTCAGGTAACGTACATGGCACATGTTTAACACAGGAGAGGGCTCTGAGAATTTCATGGACAAATTTTAGGGTGAATATTGTTCCTTGTATGTGGTGAAATTGTGGGTCATTTCTGCTGAGCATCTCCTATCCTCTCTACATAGCAGTATGTTTGCTTTCAGACAGGTTCTTAAAAATTGCCAGAGACCTTAGAAAATTGGGGACAGTTAGATGTGGATACTAACGTGCCTCCACAGCACTTTTAGAACTTACTGTCATTCAGTATGTCGACCTGCTGCAGAGGTTAGTATCAGCAGCTCCACAAGCCATACTGTTTTACCAATGTAGTTTGACACGGCGTTCTTTCAAAAAAGCTGTTACAGTTGAACTTAGTACTAAGTGTTGCTGACACTGTCTTGGCATTCTGTTTGCATGAGGGATCCGGTTCATGACCTCAAGATATAGCTGCTGTGGACTTTTGATAGCTGATGTAATTTTTCTGCAAACCAAATAAAAAGGACTGAAAAAGTATTGCTGAGAAAAGTGCAGCACATACCAAGAATCAGCTAAACATAGTATAAGAAACAAGTATAAAGCCAGTAGTGAGTTGAAAAATGTGTGTCCTGGGTTTGGCCAGGACAGGGTTTATTTTCACCAGAATCCAGGAAGGGGCACAGCCGGGGGGGCAGACCCCACCTGGCCAAACAGAGCAGGGTATTCCATACCATGTGCTGTCATGCTGGGTTCCGGTGGGGGGGAGTTGGGGGCGGGAACTCACTCACAGCTCGGAAGGGCACATCAGCGGTGTGTACCAAAAGACCGGTTCTGTTCTACTGATTTGTTTTGTGTACTCCCCTTTTCTGTATCGTTGTTACTGTTCCCTCTGTTTGCTGTTCTGTTAAACTGCCCTTATCCCGACCCACCAGTTTCTGCCTGTTTCCTTTCATTCTCCTCCGCACCCCGGCGGGAGGAGGGGTGGCCGCGTGGCGCTTTTG
>Ga0181612_129613_pt1 | contig 13784 bp, 12 predicted proteins | sample HoacroProtozoa21_FD_119630 | JGI IMG/M metagenome (GOLD analysis project Ga0181612, IMG submission 119630) | Hoatzin crop microbial communities from Cojedes, Venezuel. Combined Assembly of Gp0051906, Gp0051904, Gp0051908 | reverse complement strand
CAGGCAGGAGGGCCTTGGGATGTCCACATCCTATTGTTTGTTATCAGCAAAATATTTCTTACGAAATTAGCAGCAAATGAAATATTTCTATACTGCTTTATTTCTTTCTCAGAAATAATTCTGACTTGTGTCTGGATAATATTTAACCACACTAATAATAAATTCTGCTAATTAGATTTGGTTTTTTTGTAGTGTGATTTTCATTAATTACACTTTCACTTTAACTGAGTTATTTTGCACAATTTGTGATCTTCCAGACACGGTGAATTAAATAACTGCAAATGAGCACTTGGAAGTAAAAGCACATTTGCAGGGCATGCATGTTTTTATACTTTCTTCTTGAGAAATTTAAGTGCAATTTATTCATTAGATACATAGATGTGGACAAATGTCCGTAAACTGTAGTAATTGTTGCAGTATTAAATGAATGTCTGTGTTGCTGTCAAAGGTTTGGATGCCATTTTCAGACCCATTGCTTGTATGCTAGAGAAACATTAGAGATGGAGGAGAAGCACTGTTCAAGGCTGGGTTAGTCTATACACTGGTGACAGCAGCTTTTGAGGAGCTGAGGAGACTGTGGCAAATGCGTCCAGCAGATTTTAGCTGAAGTATATGGCTTTCATGAAGCCAAAACCCTTTGTAGAGAAAATGCTGATGTAAAAAAACACTTTATGAGGGACGAAAATTCTGTGTGTGAGACAGAAAGCAGGTGCACAAGATTGACAGATCTAGCTGTGCCCCAGACCACAAACTCGACCTGGAAACTCAAAGTCTAGTATGTACGTGTAGGATTCATATGCCCAGGGCTGAGATATTTGCTTGGGAATTGCTTTGTAGACATTGGAGATGAACAAGTACCTAGAAAGAATGAGGTGGATCACCTCCTGGGCAGTGTCTTCTTCCCATGGGCTGTGAAGGGAAGGCAACAGGACTAGGCTTTTTGATCCCTAAGTTAGGGCAGATGTATTGCTTTCCTTCTTGGGTCACCCATTGGCAGATACAAAAAGCTGGTGATCAAGGCCCTTCTCTGCCTTGAGATCAGAACTGAGGCTTCCTAGTAGGGTTTCCACAGGCATGGCTTTTTTATTTTTTTTAAATAAAATTCTATAATGAGATGAAGTAATCAGCCATTCTCTGCTCATGTCTTTCAGAAGACGGTGGGGTGGAATAAGTTAAAAAAAACCAACCCAAACAAACAAAAGAATTGACTACAGCAATTTTTATCCTTTTCCATCCTGCTTGTTAATAGTAAGGAGATATTTAGAGGAGACTCTGCTCAATTCTTACTCTTTGTTGCAGATTGTTCACAGGACTCTTGCAGCGATGCTGGGCTCTTTGGCAGCTTTAGCCACCTTAGCTGCTGTTGGGGAGGTAAGTCATCAAGCTGTAAGTGCTCGCTTTGTTTCTGGGCATGATGTCATGAATTTCTGTGTTTGCCTTCTTATGACAGGGCACATGAAAAAGCAGTATTTTATGAGAGAGCTATAGTAGGGCAGATACTGGGATGCAGAAGCATCTTTGGGAGAACAAGTCAGCCTGGGTGATAGAAAAGAAGAGTAGAAAAAAAGTCTGTTGGTGTTATTTTATTCTGATTTGCAGGAAGCTGAGTACAACAGTTTTCAGCTTAATTCAGAGTTACTTTAAAACTGTTATTTTCAGTAATATTAAGTTACCAAGCAAACCTAAATGGAAATAGATTGCCCTATACTACCCTAAATAACGACACCTCATGCTTACACCTTCCAGTCCCTTTGTTTCCCCCCTGCTTACTCTTAGTTGTTGTTTAGTGAAACCTCTGATTAATTTTCTCTGTTTTTCTCATAACTGGTCACTACATCATTGCTATGTTCCCTTCAACTCCCTCCAGTTTGTTCACCGGTGAAGCGATATGCTTTTGTTCTCTCACCAAAAGGAAAACTGGGGTGTACCATATAATTCAGTTATCTTTTACTTCTGTAATAATACATAAGGAACAAATAGATAAACAAATAGCCTAATGTGGGCTTTTGATAATGACCCACTTAGGAAGCCAGCAGTACTTTGAATTAGTGGTAATAATAGTAATAATGGTAGTAATAAAGAGTCCTTTTTGTGTACCTTGTAGGAGCACTTATTAATTTCTATCATGGCTTATTTAAATGGTTCATCAGTTAAGTGGAGTTTACACTTCATAGCTAATCACAAGTTAGGTGTTTTGTGGCATTCACTGGTAATTGTATTTTTTGATTGCAGAGGCCAAGTATGATCAAAGTGGTGGAGTGGATTGATTATGAGACACTGGCGCTGCTGTTTGGAATGGTAGCTAAAATGTATCTTTTGCTCTAAATGTGCTGAAATAATCACATTCAATATAGAGATGTTTCCCTTTTTAAACATTTTGTTAATTGTACCTAAGTGAGACATATTATGATGAAAATTTGGGCCTTAGGGAATTTATCAAAAAGGAGGATGATTAGACCTCTGAATAGGAGCCTTTTGAAAATGTTCATCCTTTTCAATTTTTTAAAAATCTGTAAAATCATATTGATAACATATTAAAAACTTCCTTGAGGTCCATAAATGGAAAGACCTGCTAAAATGCTAAGTGTTATCACCCTCATTTATCTTGTTAATTTTATTTACTCAAAACCTTCCTCAAATACACTCTGCTGGAAAAGTAATTTTCTTTGTCTTAGTCAGTGCTATGTTCGGAGCCAGAAAAAACTGAACCAGAAATGGAGAAGAAATCATCTGAATAAGTTATAATAATACATTATTTTAATCACTTTGCCCAGAGCTATTTAGGGTAAAAAGAATTGTCCTTGTGTTATTAAACTCTAACACAAAATATACAATAAACAAAGACAAAATTACAATTATCTGATGCTATTCTGAGCTTTTCTTGTTTCCTGACACTGGTCCCTGCTCCCCCCGCCTTCCCCACAGAAAAAGAAAGCAAAAAAAAGTCTGTTGGGAGCGAAGATGGAAGGACAGAAAACCTCCTGGAAATGTGGGAAAATGCAAGTAATTCTTGGAGCTGCTATCTTCTGCACTCTGTAGAGCATTACTGCAGAAAGCAATCACACTTATTGGCTTTTCTTGGTTAATGACCTAAGGTAGATACATTAAGTTACATACTTAACATATGATGCCCACTTGGTCACTACAAATAAAATTCAGTCAGACTAGTATGACATTTAAAGACTGCTTATGTTGAGAACTAAATTTCACCATATGATGCATTAACAAGAGATAACTGGCAGCTGTAGTAGATATCCTAATATCGAGGTGATCAGATGCTCAGAACTGTGTTAGGTAAGAAGGACTTTTGTCAGCATCACAAACTACATTGCTTTGTTTTTATGTAATAGTTAAGTTGCAAGCTATTCTCTTTTTCTTCATCTTTTGGTAGATGGTTTTGGTGGCCATATTTTCAGAGACTGGATTCTTTGACTACTGTGCAGTAAAGGTAGGCTTGTTTTGATAATTATTACTAAATGAATCAAGTTAGTATTTAATCAGATCTGTTACAACAAGCACTATCTTTGAAGAACCTTTCTTAGGGCAGTGTATACTAATCACATTAGAAATGACAGAGGTCCACTTGTAATTCTGAAAAATCTCTTAGGGATGAAATGAAGCCTTTAAGGCAATTCTGTTTCTACAGGAGAAAAGTAAAGGCCCCCAGTAGGGTACACAAGCATATGGATAATATAAAGCTGAGTTATTTCACTGACTTCCCCAGGACTGCAGTTCCGCTGTAACTGAAATCTGTATTTATGTCTGGCAGTGGGAGAGAGGAAATATGGGAACTATCATTAGCTTTGTGATCACACATGAAAAACGGCCACTGACCTTTGCACAGCAGCGGAACCAAAGATTATGTGAAAAGGGTAATTTTTATGGATTGGTTGTAAAGGAAGTATTACCCACCATGAGGGACTTCTCCGCCTGCTGCAAAGCTAATTTTCTTGAGAAGGGTCGAAAGAAAGAAAATGAAAGTGACAAGGAGGACTGTTTTGAGCACAGAAACCCTAAACAAAACATGGGTGGTCACAACCCCAGCCTAGGTAGATGCCCAGACTGTGGAGCCGCAGCAGTGCTGCTCTGAGGATGGGGAAGGTGTCCTGATGTGTGAAGCGGAAGGGAGATCTGAACCACATTAGTCCACCCAGACATGCAGGCAGAAGATGGGGGCTCAGCCCTGCTCCTGTCACAGACCCCCTTTATGCCTGGCAGCGAAGCATGGAGTCTCTTCCAACTTGTTTTTTCCTCTGCATGATTGAAACATTTGCCCACTTTCACAAAATGTTTTCTTGCTAAATTATTTAATGTTGGAGAGGGTGCTTTTTGAGGTGCATGGAGTAGTAAATGTTCTGAGCGCACTGTTGCCTCATCTTGGGTGAAGCAGTTTTATTTATCACGTTTTGAAAACTAAGCTGGAGTGATCTAGTCCCTTAATTTTGTTTCTGTTGGTTTGGTTTTATTAGGCTTATCAATTGTCTAGAGGCAAGGTGTGGGCCATGATTACGCTTCTGTGCCTCATTGCTGCAATTCTTTCTGCATTTTTGGACAACGTTACCACTATGTTACTCTTTACTCCAGTAACCATAAGGTACTTTATTGTTATAGTTTTGGACTTGTTCTTTTATAGCCAGCAATCAGTAGTTGACATGTGTGCAAAATGCTTGTTTGGACTTTTTTTGATCATCTAAATGGAAATCAAAACTTCAAATACTCCTATTGTAGTAGGATAAAGAGCTAACGTTTTCAAAGGGATCAGTTGCCTTTTCCCCTTGTGTTAATATTGAGCACATATATGAAGCCTGTTACACTGCCTTGGCAGCCAACTGTTCTGGTTTGTCTCCATATCTGAACTGCAATAGCATATTGCACAAAATGCTCCTGAGTAGATGATTTTTTTTTTTCCTGTGAGCAGGGAGGTTTTTTTAATTAAAGCTGCCTTGTCCTTTACTGGCTAATACCTGAATACAATTTTAGATAGTAATTTATATTTTAGTGAAATTGTTATGCCTTTTAATACCAGTGACAAATAAATGAAAAAAAATTCCCCCGATTTCAACTAAAACCTTTGTTTCAGAATATCAGACTCTGAATTTTCTTCCTGCTGGTGATGATGACATTGGTACAGCCACTGGTTAATTCCACAATTTGAGATTAGATATTTAGAACTTCTAATAGAGAACAGTGAAATTAATTACTTCAGATTTCTGTAAATGTGATGCACATGTGATTTGCAACTACATTTAATCAATGTGTGATTGTAAATTACTATTTAACCTGAACTTAACCTGTGTCTGGCCAGGCAAATCTGGTTAATCGAATTCTGTTTCGGAAAGAGCTACTGTGTTTTTAAAATGATACTGCGTGATGTAATGCTTGCAGTCATTATCACATTAAAGTACACAAAATTCTATTAAGATAAGGTCCCACTTTAAAATGTAGTACAAAGCAATAGAAAAAAGTTTGGCAAGTGGAATTTACTCTCAATTGGGAAACAGCTGGTGAATGAAAGCTCCATTTGTCTTGTGTCCGATTATATTTTAAAGCGATAATTTTGCCTTACTCCAATCAATAATTTCAACTCTAGCATTAAACAACACTGGAACTATTAAACACCAAGTTTTCTTTAGCTATGTTGCAGAATATTTTGAATTAACTGTAAGTTGGAATGGATTGAAATCCAGATGTCAATGCATCATAAACTACTGTTCACAGGGAGAGCTACTGTAGCATTTATTCCATTTTCAAAGAATCATAGAACAGTCCAGGTTGGAAGGGACCTTTAAAGACCATCTGGTCCAACATTTCATGGTAAAGGGAGCCTAGATGAGATTACTTAGCACCCTGTTCAGTCACATCTTGAAAACCTCCAGCGATGAGGACTTTACCATGTCCCTGGGGAGGTTGTTCCAGTGGTGAATTGTTCTCACCATAAAAAATTTTTTTCTTCTGTTGAGATGACATCTCTCCCAGTGCAACTTGTACTTGTTGCCCCTTGTCTGCTCCATGTGGCTCCTTGTGAAGAAAGAGCCTCTGTCTTTATAGCCACCCTTTAAGTAGTTAGTTTGGAGTTTTATACAAAATGTATGTTAAGTACTTTAGTTTTACACTAAATAAGTTTGTGATATTGAAGAAGGAGAAACTCAGTATGTAGGAAACATTTGTATTTGAATCACTATCAAGGTAAAAATAAAATTTTATCTCACCTAGTAAAACCAAATAATTGCCTATTTCTAAAAGCTTCATGCTGGGAGTCATTTTTTGTTTTTGTCTTACTGCCATTGTCTTCAGCCCTTGTTTACAGCTTCACTATGTTGCACTGTGCTGTCATTGCCATGGAGATAGTGTGCGGAAAATCCTACTGACGCTATGAATATAAGGATTTATATTTCCATTAATAAGGCATAAAACATGACACTTGTTTCATTCTGCATTTTGTAATAAACTGATAAAAAAATTAAAAACTACCCCTTTTTAGCTGTAGTTTATTTTCAAGATAATTTGTTATTGGCAAGTGGAAAAGGCTAACGGTTGTTCACATTGGAAATTACTTAACAAGAGTAAGTAAGCTGAGGAAGTTTGATCCTACAATATGGGTAACCATTCTGATGATGTTCTACTTTGGGTCTGGCATTTCTTGGAGGACATCGGAGGTTCTTTAAGCTATAAGTAGGCCCATCAAAAACAAAGAATCACTAAAAAAATATTCAGGTTATATTTTGAAACATTCGGAAATCAAGGAGTGATGAAGTTAAAATGACAAGTACAATTGTGGTCTTGTACCACAATCGGTACATTTGGGCCAGCTGTACTACAAAGTGCCCTTTCACTGCATAATTTCATGCTGTTGGGGAAATAGTGTGTTTTTGCGCAGTTATTTTGTTCTGGAGTTTTTACATGCTGACATGTGTGTCATCTGACATTGTTTTTTCTGAGTTTTAAATTAACACTCTTGGTGACAGCGTAAATGTATCAAGTTAGGCTTTTGTGCAATACATTCTTTTCTCTTTGAAATACAGGTTTTAACAATACAAACTTAGACTGAACAGTAAAGCTCAACTCTCCCTTCAGGGAAATGTGTGGCAGCATTACAGCGAAAGCCATCAGAAAGCATTCTTGGTGTCTTCTCTTCCCCCCATCCCATATTAGGTAGAGGGGGCAATAATTTAAGTGTGGCCTCCATCTTTACACTCTGGAGCAATGTTTTGACAAGCCGTGAGCAGGAAAGCAGTCGCTCCTTATTCCAGACCACTTAGGTGTGACTTTAACTTTCAGCTGTTAATACCACAGCCCAAGTTTAAAGCCAAACGTGTACTTCTGAAATAAATGGATTGTGTGGATCTGTGCGTAAATGTAATTTCTGCAAGTTGAAGTAATCTGTGTGAAGATTACTGTGTGTAAGTGGGCTCTGAGTTGAAACGGATCATGAGGTCACCGAGTCAATCTCAGTATTTGCCACAGCACTTTAAGATGCTTCTTATTAAAGAAACATTTTACTTTTTCTTATTAAAGATCACCTTACTAAAGAAGTATTAAATATTTTTGGACTGCTAAAACCATTCTGAGACTTTTTTTAATAATAAGGAATGTGTGTTTTCTACTCTTGTTGCACTACAAATAGAAATACTTGTGACCAAGCTTTAGAAAAGGTGAAAAGATAAGAACAGAATAAACCGGATAAACCTAGGCTGAAAGCTGAGGTCTCTAATAGATGATTCATGGCTCATAGGTTGCCCGCGCAACCCTCTACCACTGCTCCCCACGTGAAAGCTAACAACGGATGCTGGGTGCAGAGCCTGTGGCTGCCTAGAATAATTTTCCATAGGTCAGTGTAACTTGGGGACCATGGTTTAAAAAATTGTATGACGACTGAAAATTTGAAATGTTATTTGCTGTGCAGTCCAACTCTTGTAATAGTTGACTACTTTTAATTAAGTTCTTTTTAAAACGCAACAACTTTGTTACCATGAACTATTGCATTATAGTTAATAGATGTAAAAAGATCTTTTTTTCATATTTGTATTGCCATAATTACTGTAGCACATGTAAATTTAAAACTTTTACAATGCACACATGCACACAAGTATTATGTTTAAAATCCTGCAATTTTTTCAGTGAAATGACTGTATTTTGTAAATTTTATAAATTTGAAGTTTTAAGATAATTCAGTCATAGGATAAGAGGTTAATTTCATTCTCTTTATACCACAGGCTCTGTGAAGTACTTAATCTTGATCCTAGGCATGTCCTGATTGCAGAAGTCATCTTCACAAATATCGGGGGGGCTGCCACAGCTGTTGGGGATCCTCCAAATGTGATTATTGTTTCAAAGCAGGAGCTGAGGAGGAGGGTATGTATTGCAAGCTGCTCAGCTACTAAAGTTAAGTACTGATGTTGATTTGTGCAGTGCTGAACCTGCTCTTCCCCCAGACAGTCATATAAACAGAAAATAATCCACTTTTTCTGCCATGCTATTTCTTTCTTAGTAGGGCAATCAGACAGAACAGAGGGATCTTTTGGGGACAAAACTGCAATGAAGAATAGACTTTTTGGTACGGACTGGGAATACCAGCTTCCTTTTTTTTTTTTCTTTTTTATGTGTAGGGAAGGGTTTCCTCATCAATGGCAAAGTGAAGAAGCAAGCAAAACAATGCAGGGCTGTAAAGAGAGAGCAGCAAGTTGAAAAAAAAGAAACAGCTGTGAAAACGAAGATGAAAATCCAAACCTTTTTCAGAACAGGCTTTCTCTCAGAAGTTAAACATGTTGAGATAATTTGATTCCTTTTCAGAATTTTCAAACCAGAAACAATTCTCCATACGCAAAAGCCCACAACGTGGGAACCTGTGTTGCCTCCATAGACCCATATCACACACATCTCTGCTGCAGGCAGAGACTTTGTCCTTCAGCCGCAGCCCAGGGGGACGTGGGGGGTGAGAGTGAGTCCTCTTCCCATGCAGTGCAGGCCGCAGCTGGCTCCCAGCTCCTGCCAACATTTTGGTATCCCCAGGCTGCAATGACAGATTTTAACTTCCAACACTTGGCTTTTTCTATCGTTTCATGTTGCTGGGTGACTGGTGCCAAAGGGAAGGTTGAGGGTGCTCTGTGGGACTGCTGGACTCCAGACACCTTCCAGCAGGACCGTCCCAGTCCCACCATCTCCTGCCACCCACATGGTCTTGTGGAAATGCAGACTTACTGCTGGTGGGTGTTCACACTAGCAGCCTTCAGCTTCTGCATGGAGCTAGCATTTGCATGGGTTTTCCCCATGCCACCCCTGAACAGGAGGGCACCAAGTCCCACTTCTGCCTCTGGCACCGTGCTCCCCCATAACCCTTGGTGCGTCATACGTCTCTGGCACACTGGGGCAGCAGTGAGGCTGTCTGCTTGGGATACAATGGGGCAGCCCCTCCTGGGGCCGGACAGCTCTGCTTTCCTTCTGCCCCTGCATCGCCGCCACCACCACCAAGCAGCACGATGGAAGGGGCAGTAATGTAATGGGAAGTCTGTAGGGACATCAGGCACGTGCTTTCTGTTTTGGCCAGGTGTCATAAACCCCTGGAATAAACAGGTTTAAAGGCATTCGGTGTGGTGCATTGGCTAGTGTAAAAATATCTGTGCAAGTGGGATGAGGGAATCATGGTATAAAATTCTAGATTTTTTTTTTATTTAGAGTCAATTATACTTTTATTGCTGTACAAAAAAAAAAGTCTCCTAATTAACTGAATACACTTAAATTAATTAAGTACTTTTTAGGTTGGAAAATGTCTTTGAAAATTTGTAGTATTAATCAATTGAATGTTTACCTTCAAAATACTTAAAATTTTCTGCAATTAGTTTGTTTGGATGGCGACTTTGGAGACTCTGGTATATTCCTGGAGGAGGATTTGATAGCTAAATTTTACATTTTAAAATATGAAATATGTGCAATTATTTAAACGTTCTTTTCTAAAGGAGATTAATTAGCACCTGCCATGCAAATTATTTTTCTAAATACTCAAAAACTCATAATCTCTGTAGAACCTTTAGAAGTGGTTATAAACGTGGGAAGCAATTAAGCAATCACATTGAAAAGAAACAATTTTACATTTCTCTTGAATGAGATATTGATAATTTTATGAGGACTCAGAATTATAAATACCCTAGCAAATGTGACATAGCAAATTCTGAATTTGAAACAAGCACAAAAACTTTCCAAATGTTTCTGCTCTGGATAGTTTTAAGATTCTTTGTTGCATCACAGAAATAAGGACATAAGAAAATCGATCATATTCAATGCAGGACCATGGGACTTGTACTTCTTCTTTCCTATATTCTTAATTGTTATACCTATGTGTATAAATAAAAGAGGGTCAAAGACCTATACTTGGCTCTGAGGCTGAGTGGCATAGATTGGCTTATGTCCTCACTGCTTAGGGCTCACACCCTCTAAAGGAAATTTGCCCCGGGAGAATGCTGGCTAGAGTAACTGGATAAAACCAAGAGTGTGGGCAGGGAGGGAGCTGGACCATCTGCCCTCATGCAGTTTGGGCTGTTGAATTAATATCTTGGTTCTTAGCTTTTTTAGCTTTTGTCCACCTGCTCCAGCATGCTTCCTTTTGTTCAGAAAAGGAGAAACATAGACATCGTGTTCTTGTTTCTGACATCACTTCTAGCAAAGGCTGCTGAGATGAAGGGTTATACTATCAACCACGAATCTGCCTCTAAAATGCTTGGGGTGTCTGCTATATTTGTTCCAAGTAGAATATTTTTTTTTTCTTTAAAGTGTTACAGATGTAAACGTTTTTGCATGCAATAATGGCATTTTGGAAACAGCACTTCATGCAGTATTTATCATAATATCTGTTATAACATTTTCACAGAAAATACGTGGGTTTTACCTATTTTTTAGTATTATGGTCATGTTTTTCCCATTCTAGGATATTTTTCTCCTTGATATTGTCATTGAAATTCCCCTTTTCATCCTTTTGCACTTTCTTTTCAGTGTTATTTTTGCATAGTAAGTACAGGAGTACTTGGAAAACTGCCCCTGTAGGAGGCTGACTAGTGCATTGCACTGTGTAGAGGATTGGCTTTTCTGTTTTTTTAGGTGCGACCAGGAGGAGAATTTTACTAGTCTTCCTGAACTTTTACTGTTGTACATGAACCTCTAAAAGCAGCCTTGTAAGCTATTTTGCAAGTTTACACTTTCTTAGGAAACCTTGGTTTTTAAATCAATACAAAATTAAGTGCAGCCTTGTTACTTTGGGTGTTGTTATTGGGTTATAGCACTAGAAATGCTTTACTCTTTGTTTATTGTAGTGCTGGAGAGATTTTTCTGCCCAGATTCTGGGGAAAACTCATGTCATATTAAGAATATTTTATGTAAAGTATATTGGAATAAATAAGATTTTTGTTACAGTTTACTCATTAAAATGTAGGGATAAGTCTGTTTATTCGTCTTGAAATGCAAATGGGAGCCAAAAGGATATTTTCCTTGTAGCAGTGGTTAATTTATAATACTGACATATTCCCTACCATCATGCCTGGAATCAATGGAACATTTGCATAATAGGAGAGGAAGACTTGTTGTACTTTTGCTTGTTCTTAGTTGGAGTCGGAAGAAATTTCATGAAAAGCATTTATGTTATGATTTTAGGGAAGGAAAGTAAGAGTTTTCATTAAAGGCAAATGGAAAACTCCTTCAGTGAATACAAAACTGTTTTTATTTTTTATTGCCTTCAGAGTACTCCTACAGAGTGGCCATTGTTATCAAAATTATATTTTTATCCTGAAGAGATATGTGCTTCACACTTTGGGGATTCCATTTTTATATGCACAATAGGGCATGAACTGACTTGAAATGGTCATTGCTTTCAGAAAGGTTGAACATGGAATCCTCTATATTTGGGAACTTCACAAGTATCTACTGTCACACCTTTGAAATAAGAAGTTACTTGTGCTGTAAGCTTAGGCTGTGATTATAAGTTCTTTAGAGAATGGATGGTGAATAGTTCTCCAGAGCATAATGATGGTGTGAACATAGTGTGCACTAGTGTGTCTAGCTTTTATCTGCCTAAAAGAGGTGATGATAAGAGCAAGAACAGTTTTAGTATGTACTAGCCACTGGATTATATCCTCTTATTTACTGTCTGTTAGCATGTGATAAAGCTTGTACTGTTAATCTGATGTTTGCTGAGGATTTTGGGGTTTCAGCATCACACTCAGAGTCATTCTTGTCATTCAACAAGAATTCCCTGGAAAATGGATGGCCATCAGGTTCTCCTGTTCTGCCTTTTTGAGACTTTCACCCTTCATGCTGAAAAGTAGCATGATGTGACATCAATTTATAATATTTTATGAAAAAATGTGGTATCAAAAATTTATGAATAAAAGAAGATAATTCTGAAAAATGGAAAAGAGAAAATCCAATACATGAATCTATAAAAGTATTTCAAGCACTGGCAGAGTGTGAAATGGATTCCCATAGGTTACTAGGCTATTTTTGTTGAGTTTGCTGGATAGAAGTTTGTTAAAGTTTTGAATTAATTTGTAGGACTCCTGCCTTTTCTGTCCATGTTTCATTGATTCCTTTTCTCAAGAAAAAATTAAATCTTAGGTATGGTATATGAAAAAAGAATTATAGGTTTATGGCTGATTTCGGATTTTTTACCATCTCTGTATGTAGTAATCATTAAAGAGAGTAGTGCAAGACAAAAAAGGAGGTTCGTCAATGTCTCAGATAAGCATTGTCATCATGTAACTGTGTTAGACCATCAGTGATTTCTGGGTCAGTGAAGTCATGACCAGTTCCCCCTGAGACAACGTGGATCTCAGTCACTCAGCTAGAGGGATGTTTAAACCAGTGTAGGAACAATAAATTACTCTCACTCTTCCTTATTTTGTTAGTTTTAAGATGCTAAGTAAAGGGCATTTTTGCTAGAAGCATAGTATTTGCTGCTCCCTGAATTGCTGCACCTAGCTATAATTTTTGCTGTCTCTTTGCTCTAAAATGGCAGATCTCTTCTGGAAAGGCCTGAATTACTAGACGTTAGTTTCACACCTCCAAAAGCAATAAAAGCATACAATAATCAGGATGGTAGAAAGGTACTATTTTAGGAAAAGAGTATGATACTTCCTCCTAATATGATATTGATATATTTGACTTTGCATTTAAAAGTATAAACCAAGGAAAGATGCCCACTCTGTTTCAGCTCTGAATCTGTAGGCAGTGAAACCTTTAGGCTGTTGTCTTGCTAAAACAAAATCTTTAGATTTTCTGTGGACTGGGGAACAGGAGAAATTTAACGCAATCAGCATAGCCTCAAGTAAGGGACATTTGAAGCATGTATTGTATTTATCTGATGGATTGAAATCTCCTGGAAGAAAAGTATTTCTTGCCCATTGTGCACGTCAATTCTATTTCAGTGTATTGTGCAGGAAGAAGAAAATCTTTATGAAAATGACATTTTGTTGTATGCAGCAGACTTGTGGAGCACTTTAATGTATTTTTACAATGCTGAGTCCTGGCCCCAGCAGTGCACAGGACTCAGGAGAAATAAGATGTGTTATCCACATCCACAGAGGGCATGCCGTTTCTATGGTGTGGGAAAGGGAGCAGGAGCAACTGATAAAGTAACTGTGACATCATCTTGGTATGCTCAGTTGCATTGTTTTTATCTGTGGTACAGTGTAAAACCTTGAATCACAGAATCATAGAATGGTTTGAGTTGGAAGGGACCTTTAAAGTTCATCTAGTTCCAACCCCTCTGCCATGGGCAGGGACACCTTCGACTAGACCGGGTT
>Ga0181612_168461_pt1 | contig 13785 bp, 16 predicted proteins | sample HoacroProtozoa21_FD_119630 | JGI IMG/M metagenome (GOLD analysis project Ga0181612, IMG submission 119630) | Hoatzin crop microbial communities from Cojedes, Venezuel. Combined Assembly of Gp0051906, Gp0051904, Gp0051908 | reverse complement strand
CTTAAAATGGTTCTGTACTGTATGTGCAGCTTAGATGTTTTGGGAAGGGTGGAATTTCGTGCTTCATCCCCCCTGAATAGACTGGACTGCAGATTTGCCTTCCTTTTCATCCTGGATCGACTGAAATAGCAGCATCTTGGACAGGGACCAGCTTCCTTGATGTAAGAGCGGTGCTTCGGGGACGAGCCCAGGAGGGGACTCCTGAACAGGTGGTGGAAGCAGGGACAGGCTACCAGCGGTGGATATCGAAGCATTGCCTGAGCTTTCAGGAATGGAGTGAGGAAAGCCAAAGCTCAGCAGTGCTGGAGCCAGCAGATGTGAAAGACACCAAGAAGGGCCTCTTTCGAATGTGCCTGCAGCAAAACGAAGGCTAAGGAAAGTGTGAGCTTGCTGCTTACTGGGGCAGAGGACCTAGAAACAGGACATAGAAAAGGCAGAGATACTCAGTGCTTTCTTGACACTGGGACCAATAACGTTTAGTGTCTTTATTAATGGCTTAGAGCGCACTCTCAGTGAGCTTGTGGACCATACCAGATTGGGGGCAAACAGTTGGTACACTGGAGGGCACAGTTCTATTCAGAGAGACCTTCATGAGCTGTTGCCTGTTTTATGCTGTGATGTGCATTTCGGGGCTGATGGCCTGGCTTTTCTCTGCTGCCTGGGCTGCTCGTTTCTTCTTGGTTCCACTTCAGGCAGCCCTCTTTCTCTGACGATGTTTGAAACAAGCTTCCCTTCTCAAAGTAAGCAGCTGAAGGGATTGTGTTAGACTAATCACATCTGAGTGAGTGAAATTTGCACTGTGACCCATAGTTTCGTGCTTGTGCGTTTCCCACAGTAACCGCATCATGAGGAGCCATATGTAAGCTACTGTAACAGCCTGATGTAGTTTTGCTGATGACTTGCCTACAGGCCATGAGGTGGGAAAGGGGCTGACTCAGAGAGGAGGTGTGGGCTCGGAGGAACCCTGCCCCAGGTTAGCTCTCCAGCCACAGCCTGGCACAGAGCTGCGTCCCTCTCCTTGCAGACTGGCATATGGAGACCGTGTTCTAGGAGAGGAGAGATCTGGGTGACCAGAGAGAGCCACACCGTGTGGCGAGGTAAACGTGTTTCTGGACACATACAGGAAAGCAGCAGCAAGGATGGTGGGAGCATGTCATCAGCACCACCACCTCCTTAGCGGTACACAGCTGCACAGCAGTGTAAGCAATACTGTGCCTTCAGGCAGTGTCTGGGACAGCCTCCCCCATCAGCACTCCTGCTTCTCCTTATTTATGGGCTTATCATGAAGTTAAGTGTTATTGTTTATAAGACTGATTTTTCTCTCTCCCTTGTCTTGTTATAGAAAATACTGTTCCTCTCCACATCCCACGACCATTCACCTCCTTCAGAGCTCTGTATGGAGATGTTTATTGACATGACAGCATGCAGCAGTCAGCGCTGCCAAAGTTAATGCATCCTGTGTCCGTTTAGGGCAGGCTGGAGCTGTCAGCTTTGTGTCTCCTCGGAGATACCAAGGCTGTTTGTTGACTTTGCCCTTGGCCAGTGTTAGATAAATAGTGAACTTGTATTATTTTTGTGCTTCCTCCTATGAACAGCTCAAGCTCTGTAGTGGGCACATCAGTCACTGACATCAGTTGTTTCCCCTGGATTTTGTTCTGAGTGTTTGGTGAAGCCTGGAGAAAAGACACCATTATCTTTAAAACCTGCCTGGAAAAATTAGAAAATTGTGGCCCTTCTTGCTGTTCTGGGGCCTGGGCATTGTTGATGCTGCCTGGCATTTTTGGGTGCTGGTCTCCCAAGGTGGGGAGCTGCTTCCTTCCGCCAGGTACTGGCGTTCTTGGTCATTCTGTGGTGGTGGCAGCCTCAGTGCAAAACCAGAGGCAGCAAGTCTGAGCAGCCAGGTCAAGGAAACCTCCTCTCCCAAGGCTCTGTCTTCTCTGGTGGGTCCTCTGGTGTCCTGGAAAGTGTAAGTCCTGCCTAAAGCTTGTGCATGAGGAGGGTGTTTGGGGAAGCTCTGTGTACTGTTTTCCTGTGTCTGACAGAAGTTGAGTTCTCCCAGCAGCTTTCTGTGTGGGTTCCTCCCATGCAATTAATAGAAGAGAGGGATCTCATGTCGCAAATCGAGTCAGACCATTACCTTCTTGACTCCCTCTGTCAGATTCGAGTTAAACTTCCCGATGGGTTCACGAGCTGTTGGGGATGGATGAACAAACACAAATGGCGTGATTGCTTAAGTTTGGTTTCTACTGGAAACCAGGCTGAAACAGCCAGTGCCACCATTCCCTGTGGGATAGCTTGCGACCAAAAGCATTGCAGAGGTAATGAGAACAATGCTTCTCAGTTCCTGGACAGGATCTTTTGTTGGTGTAAACTAGTTCTGTGCCATTGGAACCAGCTGACAGATGCTGATCAGCAGCAGCTGGCCTGAAACTGCTTGCCCTGCTGTGCCGAGGTTTCAGAGAACTTTGCTAAGGCATGCACAGGTAGCCAGAGGAGAAAACTGGGCTAAGAAACACTTGAGTTTGGTCTTGCACTGCTGCCAACAGAGAGCAAGCCCCACCGAACAAAGTGGGGATACAGAAGTGAGACCAGTCATTTTCCCAGGTGCTGGAGTCTTTCAAAGTGAGCGCCAGCAGAGCAGAGCAGCCTGAGGTGTGCTGGCCCTGGTGGGGTGGGCTGACTCGAGGTGGGTCCTTCCCACTGGACTCCAACCATCAGGAGGATGAAGATGCTGGGAAAGGTGACCCAAGTAGTTTTTGCTCTGCTCAGCTGTCCTGGCTACCTGGAATTTTTGTTTGTGGCAGTAAAGCTGGAGACCAACATACCCCTGCAGCACAGTACTATGTTTTGGTTCTTCACTCTGCATCAATAAATTATGCCTAATCTGTGGGATTAGAGCATGTCACAGTTCCTTTCCAGGCTGTGTGTCCAGCTTTCCTTCCCACAAAACTCAGCAAGAGAGAGGGCAGGTCAAACAAACAGTCTGTAGCTGGTGTGAGTGATGGTTAGCACAAGCAACATATTATGAACCGCAAAAACGGTGAGTAGAGTAGCTGCTCTGGTGTGATTCAAGGCTCTTTAAGAAGAACAGAGGCGATAAGCAAAACCAGACAGAGTGTCCTTGGAAAGATAAACAGAACAAACAAAGCAAGTTACAGTTGAGTTAGGAAGAACAACAGCCGCTGAGAGCAGCGAAGGTGTTTCTAGACAAAGAACTGCAAAAATTTTAAAAGGGAGCCAGAATAAAGAAACCATGAGCAACTGGACAGGCTGTGACCTCCACTGAGTCTGAAGGAGGAGGGTTGGCAGAGGTCTCCAGCACATCACCTCCACGTTCCTGATGCTCTGCAAATGTCTGCCCAGCACCTTGAGGTCTTTCTAAAGGCAGAGTGTGTCGCTGTTTAGGGCTGTATGTGAGTCCAGGACAGTGTGCTGACTGCTCAGCTCCTACTGCCTTAACTTATTTTGGCGTTAAGAGTGGGAGGGATGACTGTGTTATCCTTCTGCTGTGGAGCTGTGATATGACTTGATTCCCACCAAATACTTGTGCTGAAAGCTGTTCCTGTGTCCTGCAGTTTAGGCGCAGTTACTGTCTCCCTGGACTATCTTAGACGTCTCAGTCCTCTGCACTGAAACCCTCACAGGTGGCAAAGATGAAGAACTGAAGGATCTTATTTTTAGATTACCAAGAATACTTTTTCTGGCTCCTTGTTTTCTGTCATGGCTGGTCACACTGCCTGTCTCCCAGTTCCTCTCCCACCCTCTGTACCCATCCATTGCCCTTCTGCCCCATCCTTCACCTTCCTCCTGTAGCCTCCCTGGTGCTGTGATGCCAAGAGAGCAGATATGCTGCTGGGGATGGAGATGGCTCCTGCTACGCTGGTGCTGTATGTGAGCTGTCTGGTTCCTTGTGCAGTTGCTGACACAAGTCCCTGCACTGTGGTTGAGCAGCTGTTTCTGGAACCAACTTACGGCCACAGCTCTCCATGCATTTGCCGTGGCTTGCAGCACCTGCACGGTGGTGGATGGCAACTGGCAGTAATGTGCAAAGCAGCAGTGATGCGGTTGCTTGTGAGCATGCCAGCATAGGCTTGTGGTGATTGCCTGTGGACAGGTCAGATTAGCCTTGCCCTAGAGCCGTGTGCTTTTCCCTGTGGGTCTCCCTCCTCTCAAGTGCCCACCCTGAAGGGGCTGGACAAGGTGATCTCCAGAGGTCCCTTCCAGCCTCAACCATTTTGTAATTCTAAGAAGTAAGAATCGCCCCTCCGCAGGGGAGGAGGTGCCTGTACAGAGGTGAGATGGCACATGGGACCCGTATCTGTTAGGTGGGACTCCCCTGGTGTGGCTGGCAGTCTTAAGTACTGAGAGTCAGAGAGGAGAAGTGAAATGAATCTTTTACCAGGAAATGAGCTCAGGGAGCTGGGTACTCAAGTGATTAATTGTTTGAGTGTGTAGCGGTGTGTCTTGTGCCCCTGTGCAGGAGCTGGCCAGGAGACCAGGAGTGCTACAGAAACAAACAAGACAGCAAAGATGTGCCTAGGGGCCATTGAGCACCATCTTGAGCATCCAAACATTTGCCTTTGTAATGCTGCTCCTGGGAGCCTTGGCTGCTTGAGATGATAGTATGTGCCTGTTATCTCAGCTGAGCGGGCCGAAACAACCAGGCACTGTTAAGATTTTACTGCAGAACCAACCTGAAAATCTTTCTTGGAGGCCTTGTGTACACCCGCCTCCCATGGCTGAGAACTATCTGTTTATAAAACCATTTTGCAGGACAGTGGGAAACCGAGATGCTGAGGTAACTCACAGGTATTGCTGGAAGAAACATGTTCTCCTTGGAAAGCACTGCCCTGGCCGTGAGCTCCAGGCTGTGCTGGACCACAGACGTTCACAGTGCTCATCAGGATCCTTGCTCTTCAGTGGCTCCACCCAAGGCCACTGTCTTGACTTGTCCTCAGCTTGAGCATGCCTTTTGCTCCCTCCCATCTGAGGACATGCACTAGCTGCCTCCTACATCACCTGCGGTTGCTCTGTAAGAAGTAGAGGAAGGAGACTGTAACTAATGTGACAGAGGTTCACTGAGATGCTCCTTCCTACCCTCCAGATAAAGCCACTGAGGCTGGCTGGGATGTTTTGGTGTCTGGACAAACTTCAGCAGCGAGTGGCAAAGTAAGATGAGTGATGCTTGAGTCCTCCCTTGTGATTTTGGGGCAGAGCACGGAGAGCTGTGTTCATGTCTGGCAGAAACATCCTTGGAGCTGACCCTGTTGCAGACCAGCTCTCTGCATATGCACCCCTGCAGGTGTGTCCTGCCGAAGGGAAGGACGGCATCCTTATGATCTGCAGATCCTTTCTGCTTGGGGCTGAGGAAGACCAGGGCTGAAACAGAGGGACAGCACATTTGTGCCATGTGGCACCCCAAGTTCATGCTACATCAGGACCTGACCCTACCTTCTCGGCTGAGCTTTCTGCCTGCATGTGACCACTCCCCTGGTTGCAGCAACCCTCCTCTGCCTCAGACACCACCACCTGTGAGCAGGCCCCCGTGCAGGCCCACAGCTCCATCAACACCTCCTGTACTGGGAGTGCGTCTGCCTGGAGCTGGGCTTGCCCGGGGGAGCTGGTGTGGGCCAAGCACACACAGCCACTGGTTGTCTGCAGCCACTGCTCGCCACCGTCCCTGACGCGATGCCCTCGCTTTGCTACCGGCAGTGCTGGCCTCCGCCCCCACATCTCTGTGTCCTGAAACATTAACTGACTTACACCGATGAGACCAGCTCAGCAGCAAGAGTCAGCAAAGGGTTTTTTGTCTGTTCATGCAGGGCTTGAGTCCAAACCATGCTCACACATGGCATTATGAGCAGGGCAGGGGTACAGGGTCAAGAAGAGAAAGATCGCTGGTGATGGCAAATGCTGGAAAGAAATGGGATAGTCCTAGAGCAGAGAGGAGTGAATAAAAGTTGCAGAGAAGACAGTGAGGAGCTGCTTCGGAGGAGCCTCCTGCTGAGCTGCAGCGGCCTGTCTGATGCTTTGTAGGCAAAGCTCTCAGCCAGCACACAGATGTGGGCACTGAACTGCTTGGGGACAGCGGTGAGGGAGGCTGTCACAGACCCGCCCGTGCAGTCGGGGGCCTCCAACCTCTGAGGAACACTCCTGCTGAGCTGCGTCCAACCCTCACGGCACACCTGGCCAGGGCGCGTTGGAGCAGCCACAGAGACCCGCTGCAGCATAGGAGTGGGGCCCCAGGAGGGAGCAGCATCCCAGCTACAATGCTGCTGGCAGCGCAGCCTGCCAGGGAATTACGGATTAATGTGGAACTGATCTGAGATGAAACACTTTGGATCAGGACCACAACCAAAAATATTTCGAGTCGGATCAAACTGAACCAAACAAATCTGTTTGTTTCCTGCTTTCCCAGCAGACAGTCAGTCTTAAAGGTCACAGAGCTGAGAAGCATGGCTGGGCACAAGTGGATTTTCCTTTAGGAAAGTGACAGTGACAGAAGATTCCTGACCAGGATTTCCCTAGGACAAGGAAGGGGGCGATTCTTCTCTCCCCATTTTAGGCCGTTTCCTGAGAAGCTGAGATTGGGAGCCCTAGGATGGAGAGAGTTAGACATCTTCAGAGGGGAGCTGGAACAGAGGGTCCTGTCTTCCCAGGGGATGTGATCACCAGAAATGACAGCTGATCCCCCTGAATCCTGCTGCATGCAGAGTGGAGCCTGGGAGTCCTCAAAGCGGCCCTCTGAACTGCTGACTTTTGAGAAGTGGGAGCCTTTCCAGTCCTTGGGGACTATGTCAACGTGGTGTGAAGGTATGCAGACACGTTTAGGCAGACAGGGACAAGAACAATCAGGCTTTCTCTTTTCGACAACTGCTTTTTTGATAACTCCCTGTGTTGTAAGCCAGCATCAGCCAGTGACTCAGAGACAGAAATCTGCAGGGACAAGCTTTGTAACCATCCCAGCTGCTGGTCCCCCATTCTCCCCCCAAAGCAGGGATGCCATACTCTGATCAACTACCCCGTGGGCGTGCTGAACCACGCACCAGGCAGCTGGTGAAGGCTAGAGCAGCCTGGGGGCTGCTCTCGTTGACTTGTGTCTTGCTGCAGGCAGCCATGCTGGAGGAGAGGCTGCAGGGCTGGAAAGCTGCTGACACCCACCCGAGCACAGGACCCCTCTGATCAAAACCCGAGGGCTCTCAGCTCTGTGCTGTGAGCCCATCTCAGTGGCCGGCCGATCGCTGAGGTGATCTCACCCACCAGGTTTTTCTGCAGGTGGGAGCAGCCCAGAAGGCTACGGAGCTGTGGGAGAGCAGCAGCAAGGCACTGGCTCCCGGCGAGGTGTGCTGCTCCGTGCAGGGCCAGCTGCAGCCTGCGCTGGCTGCTGGGAGCCTGCTGTGCCGCTGCGGCTTCCTGCAGCGCTGCTTTCCCGGTTCCTGCGGGAGCCCGGCTCTCCCAGGCAGGTGTGCGCGAGGGAGCGGGCCCGGGACGTCCGCTCTGCGCCGAGGGATGCTGCCGCCAAAGAGGCAAAGCGGAGGCCAGACACGTATGTACGCAAACAGCTGTGTGCACATATAGATGTGTGTAGGAACGTACTGGGTGTACTCAGTCTGCGTCCTTCGTCTCTGCTGGTATACTTATGTCTAATTGATGCGGTCTAGTTTGTAAACTAAGAACATGCACTTTAAATTTGGCAATGTCTCTTTATTTCAAAGAGCACTTTTGAGATGCTCAGATGTATTTGGCAACTGTGGTCTGTTTTTATTAATAAAATGATAGCATATGATATCAAAGTCTGTTTTCATTGCCGTTGTTGAAAGAGATGCCAAATGCAAATCCATTTAGAGAAGCAAACCGGATTTATAAACTTCCTTTTGCTGTGCCTGTTAAACCGGTGGCAAGCCAGGGCCTCAGAGTTCCTCTCATTTTCCAGGCTGGGAGCTGGGTGCTGGACTGGCCGCGGCGCCTGACGGAGCAGCGGCAGAGGGTGCTCTTCTCCTGCCCGGAGCTGTGGCAGGCAGGCAGGCAGGCAGGGCTGCCTGCCCAAAACACACCAGCCCTGCCTTCCCTGGAGCCAGCTGGGAGATGGAGGGGACCAAACTGTTCAGGCTTCAGGAGTGGATCTGCTGGAGGTGACTGGGAGGCCCTCGGAGCTCCGGGAGAAGCCCTCAAGCCTTCACCAGCTCTGCTGCGTCTTTGCTGTGCCAGGAGCTGCCCGCAGCCTCGCCAGTAGGCAGCTCAGCTGCCATGGCCTGCTGGAGCATCCCTGCGGAGTGCCCTTGTGGGTACTGGGACTGATGTGCCCAGGGTCACACCGCGGCATGTGGCGGAGGAGAGCTGATCTCAAACCTCCACGGCCTGGCTGTTGGGGACCGCGGCGTGTTCCCTTTGGCAGGTCCCTCCCTGTCATCTCCGTTTCTCCCCTGGGACTCCAGTAGCTGCATGATCTGTGGAAGATGCCTGTATTCCAATGCATGTATTTTTCCTCTCTCTGTGGCTCTTCTTGCTGCTCCATGGAGGGGAAGGTGCCTGGCTGTACCCCTCAGGCACCCACGAGCCCTGGAGAGGGGAACAGTGCCCTTGTGGTAAGGCTGTGCATGGTGGAGGTGCTGGGCAGAGTGCTCTGAGCTTGCTCTCTGAGTTCACACCATTGCTGCCACAATTATCTCTTCGGTAAAGTGCAGAGAACATGGTGTCCATGGGTTACGCCACGTGGAAGGAAGCTGTGAGCCAGTATCATCAGGGGATTTTGCGTGCACCGACTGACCCTCGTTCTTCTCCAAACAACTGCAAAACTGCCGACTGCACCTACTGACCTTCCCCGGACATCTGGCCTGGGACACCCGTCCACATTCCCCACCAGTTTCTGCATCTCTGACCTTCATTTCATCCTCTCGTAATGTCCCAGAGGCCACTCTTCTGGAAGCTCTTCCAGGACCTGATGATCCCTAGCCCTATGCCTGATGGCTGCAATTGCCCAGCCCAGTGCCACAGTGGGCACGGGAGCAACACCTCGCAAGCCTGTGAGTGCAGCCCCCAGACTAGTGTGCATCTGTGCAAGCCCAGAAGATGCAGAGCTTGCACAGCATTAAAATCACTGAGTCATCATGATGGTTCAGAACATTTAAAGTTCTGTTTCTAGAAACAAGCTTCTTTTTCCTGAAGCATCTGAAATCCTGGGGACACCACTGCTGGGTCTGACCTGGATCTTTCCGACCAGGCACGTGGCACTGGGGAGGGGGCATGGGAGGCCCATCTGCCCTGGACTAATGGAGCACGTGAGGCTGTCCGAGATAAAGATGGGCTCCAAGAATGTGGGGATGGCGGAGAGAGGAGGAAAACCACCTCGGTTGCACAGGCGGTGTTGTCCCCACTCTGCCTGCAGCAGGCTGTCCTTCAGGCAGACTGGGTGCAGCTCGGGCTGTCAGCCTGCTTTACCTTGTGCCTGTCAACGGGGATGACCTGGTCCTCAGGGCAGAGGCTGGTCCTGACAGAGCTGAGAGCTGCCCTTCTCCACCATGTTGTGCGTTTGCTGCCTGTCCTGCAGAGAGCCAGGTACATCTGCCTGGTGCCTGGGGAGCAGCAGCTGCCCCGGCCGGCGCTTCCCAGCTGAAAACACACACGGAGGGAAGTGATTCACTCAGAACCACCCAGTGAGTCGGTGGCAGAGTTGGGGATAAAGCACAAGTCTTCTCCTGCTCAAACCAATAACTCAGCCAGCTCCTCCAGGGAGGTCGGGTGCGTTTGAGGGGACTGTGAACTATTCTCTCGCCTGCTTCAGCAGTTTCCAAAGAATCAGGGTTGCGGAAATAACCCAGTCCCAGTTTCACAGCAGACGCCCTGATCCAAACTGCACTTGCAAGATTGGTTGTTTAGAAAAATGTAATGAGCCCAAGGAGCGAGGCTGCTGCTTCTGCCAGGGCAGAGCACAAGGGTCTCTGCACAATGGAGAGGGTGGTGAGCTGGGTGCAGAGACCCTGACTCCAGCCTGCGTGCGGTCACAGGCAAGCTGAGGTGCCTGGGGACTTCCAGCATGGGGTCTTAACAGCACAACCACAGCAGGTTAACGATTTACTGCCCTTCGTTTCACCACCGTCACCGCGTGCACTCAGCCGCGTGGCCTCTGGCGGGGCTGGCTGCCATGCGAGGGGACAGGACTGTGCTCTCCAGCCCAGCCTGACCTCCCTCCGTCCTGCATCTGGAGCTGGGCACTGCCCAGCAGAGCCAGCAGCCGCGGCGTGGCTGGGAGCTCCTGCTCGTGCCTTGGGGTGCTTCCCCTCCCCAGCACCCAGGGGTGGGAGCTGGCATCTGCTGGGGCTGTCTGCTCCCTGGCCAGCCCGCGGCATCTCTGCTGCACTCTCTTCCCCACTCCACTGCATCCCTGGGGTTCGGCTTTCAGAGCAGCTTATCTCTGTTCCCAATGTGCAGGCTGACCCAAGCCATGCATGTTTCTTTTTTGTTTGTTGTTTCAGTCCTGCTCTCCGCCAGCCGTGGTGGCAGGCAGCGCCGGCAGCCGAGCCCACAGCAACCACAGGGGTGAACCTTGCTAAACCTCTCAGCCGTGCTGCCGGCACAGCCAGGCCAGCCAAGGGCGGCTGCGGTGGCAAGAGGCAACAGCCCCGGAGGAAAGGCTGTTTGTTTACCCTGGGCCACAGGCGCACTCGCACCAAGTCTGCAGGGCACGGGCCAAGCCGCAGCATCTGGTGGGCGACTGCAAGAGGACAGAGTGCGCAAGGCGTGGGAGCTGTGGTTTCTGCAGGCAGAAGAGCTGGTGCATGGCTTTGGCGGTGGCTCGCAGAAGTGGCCCCTGGGTCTCTGGAGATGCTGCCCTCTTGGCTTGTCCCCATCCCAACGAGCCCAGCAGCTGCAGCCATGTGGATGCCCTGCCTGCTCCGCAATACTGCTGTGCCATCCCAGGGCCCACATGCAGTGGATTGCCTGGCTGGAGATGCCACTCTGGCACAGGGACAACCATCACCACTCAATGGCCATCTGAAATAAGCTGGCGTATGTCTCGTTTCTCCCTTTCGCAGGGGAAACCAAAGTGTAGCCCGTTGATTGAGGCTGCAGGGGGTGCTGGGCTGGAGACCCTGGGGAGATGCTTTGACTGGAGCTGTTTGTCTCCCAGCTTCCTGGTTTGTCCTTCCTCCTGGCCAGGAGGTCAGGCTGTTGCCTGGACCATGGCAAGAAGGGCGGGTGGAAGAGCAGTGTGAAGAGCTGTGAGGTTCTTGGCAGGGGACAGGAGTTGGGCCTAATGCTGTCACTGTGCTGTAGGGACGGCGATGGACTCCTCCATCGTGCAGTAACCAGACCTTGGTGCTAGTAGAGTCAGACTGGTTGCCTGCAGCCCCACACCCCAGCTTGCACCCTGCATCGCCTCCGGCAGGCATGGACATGCTTGGTGCTCGGATAGGGAGACGTGGAGGAGCACTAGGTCAGCCTGCCATGGCTCCAATACCCAGAGTAAGCTGCTGGGGCGGCTGCGGAGCCACCACCCTTGTGGAGGTGAGGGGGTGGATGTCTGTATCCTCTTCTGCACCTCATTAACAACAAGGCATCCCCTGTCACCAGCTCGCTGCAGAGCCCCTCGTGGGATCCTGCTCCCCTCGGGCCGCACCGCTCCATTCTCCCCCGGCTGCTGAAAGCACCAAGGGGTTTGCTTACAACTTTGCCAGGCTGGCAGTGAGCTGGGAGGGCTCCAGCTGGCGTGCTGCGGTTAGCCCTGGGTTCGGCAGCCCTCTGACACTGGAACCCCAGCGGGAAAATTATTCCCATCCGGGCAAGCAGTCAGAAACCAGGGCCAGGCTCTGTTCGCTCGCCCTGTGTGCTCTTGGTGTCGGGATATTGTCATTGTCACTGCTTGTATGCGCTGCCTCTGTGAGCTGGGGCAGAGGAAGGGGGAGGGCTGGAGACGTTCCTGTCCTGTAGTGCCTGCTCCGGGATGAAGCCAGCGCAGCCCCTAGCCCTGTGTCCCAGCCCTGTCTGCGCTCAGGAGCCGTGGTGCAGAACTGGAGCGGAGCAACCACAGAGCCCAGCCGGTTTGGCACATCCCTGGACACCGCTCAGTGTTGGGTCTGGCATCTCCTGCCAGAGGTGCTGCTGTGGTGGGATGGGATGCAGCAGCTTGCCGGGACGAATTATCACCCTGCAGCTGCTGGTGGCAGCAAGACCGGCACCGTTACACTTCCCTGACAATCTCTTTATACCAATTTCATGCCTCGGATATGCCCAAGATCTGCCCTTTTTCTGTGGGGAGAATAGCACGTGAGGGGCTCCTCCTCCACCCACAGACCCTGGCCTGCTGCCACAGCCTTCAGAGGCCGTGGCAAAGTCATGCCACACTTTAATTACATCAATTAATTCCTGAATACCAGCCTTACTGTGGCATGGGGCAGGGCTGGGGGGGCCAGGAGCTGGGAGCACAAACAGGCTGTTGTATTGTCCTCCCGTCTCATCGTCTGCCAGGTCCCGCTGGCCTGCCCCTGCGCTCCAAAATGCTTCGGCGTCCTTGTGGCCTGCCCGAGGCGCTTGGCTGTAGCTCTCCTCCAAACTGGATGCCCTGGACCCTTTCTGAGGACTCCTTGTGCTGGGAGAAAAAGAGCTGGGAGCAGCCGAAGTCAGGTAGGGTCAGGGTCCTGGGAGAATGGAGAACGTCATGCCCATCACTAGGGCCACACCGGGATGCCGTGGTCCATGGATGTGAACACTCCCCAGGGTGCGAGGGTGACTGTGACCACTCTTGGCAGTGCCTCCATGAGGCTGCCTGAGACAGCCAGAGGTTACGTTGACCCTGCAGCTCTGCGAGTGTTGCTTTGCTCTAGTTGACGTCAGCTGCTCTCCCAGCAGCTGGAGAGCTGTCAGCATGCTGTGGGAGAGCATGGCCAGCCCTGGTGCCCCCACAGGACCCTCCCACGTCATGGTGGCTCGCAGATCTGGGGAGTTCATTTGTGAGCTGGCTCCTGTGGCCCTGCTCTCCACTTCCATGGGAGTCCCAGACCCTGTCCCATGCTGGGTCTTGGTTTCCCGGAGGGAGCAAAGCCCCTCCGTGTCTCCAGGCCATGCAAGGCCTCCAGGGGCATGGAGCATGGCCAAGGAGTTCATACTCACACCCAGGAGATGTGGTCTTCAGCCTGCTGTGAGCAGCCTGGGGAGTTCAGGACATTCTGGCTCTCTGGGTGCTGTTTCTTGTGGTGGGCTGATGACATTTTCCCACCCCAGGGCCTCCAGCCGAGGGTGCTAATGGGAGCAGAGTTGGGGTTGGGCAAAGACCAGGGGCTCAAGGAAGACCAGGAGAAAGGGACTCGAATGCTTGTTTGAGCTCCTGGGTCTAAACCTTGCAGCTGCTGAAGCTGGTCTGCCATGGGGCTTGGGATTTTCCCTCCACAGCCGTCCAGGTGCCACACTGCTCTCCTCCGTTGTGAACCCCAGGACCTCTGCCCAGAAACACTCTAGAAAATATTGCTCAGCCCTTGCTGTACTCCTCTTTTCGTTGGAGTTTGCTGTACGAAATTGCTCCTCTTGCATGCTCTGATGGCTGTCCATCCCTGGGACCTCCTGCCTGCTCTGGGATAAGCTGAGCATGGAGGACCCTCAGCCTTGTGTCACTTTGCACCCAAGACCCCAATTTAGCTTCCAGCCCTGGAGCTGAGGCCACCCCTCACCGGGTTAATCCCCTTTTCTCAGAGGACATTTTGTCCACAGGGGTTTGAAGATTTTCAGCAGCGAGCCGGGCCGTGCCGGGGTGGTGAGCTGGCCGTGAGCAGAGGCAGGGTGGGCAGAGCGGGG
>Ga0181612_165481_pt1 | contig 13785 bp, 7 predicted proteins | sample HoacroProtozoa21_FD_119630 | JGI IMG/M metagenome (GOLD analysis project Ga0181612, IMG submission 119630) | Hoatzin crop microbial communities from Cojedes, Venezuel. Combined Assembly of Gp0051906, Gp0051904, Gp0051908 | reverse complement strand
TGAAGCAGTGGCAGTAAAAAACACATTTCCCTTTTGGGGTGGGGGGCGGGGGGTAACCAAGCCTTACAATGTCAGATACTTTTATAACCTGTCGCCTAATCAAGAGATTGCCATGCCACAGCAACAACCAAGACCTCATTTCTCATCTAAACTCAGATGACCAATTACAGTATGGTTTCCTGTTTATTTTTTACAATTTAACCCAAAATACTGTCATCCTTGCCAATTCTCCCTCAAAGATAATCTCACAAGAAAAAAGGTAGTCTGACAAGAAGGGCTGTCCGAATTCCCAATGCACAAAATGAGAAGATGCACCGAATATCAAGTGAAGGAAGACAAAAAGGCCCAGATCAAACCAAACTGAAGATTTTTGGTCTAAAATATCTCCATATTCTGCAAAAGAAGTGTGTAGAAAAACAGTGACTAACTCCTCTCATTACAGAATTTTTCGTAACATAAGGCGTTTTCAGATGGACTAAAAAAAAAAAATCACTGCTTTTTAATCTGTTGTCTTCAAAAAAACTTTTATTGGTGGGTGGGATACAGCCAAATTCTTGTAATTACAACAATGACTACCAACAGATAGCTTTCCTGTAATGTCAAGTCACTGCTATTGTGCACAGATAGCAAGTTTTAGGCACATGCACTATGTAACCTTCTTTTAATGTATGCCAAATACTATTTCCTACTCACCATCTTGCTGCTTCAACAGTCCTTGCTGGATGTATCGAATATATGTAAAGAAGTTACACACAGAAGTGATCTAAACCCATATAAAAATAACGCTGGTTAATATCATTTTGTATAATGGTATGGAAAAATAACTAAGTAACTACTACTCACAATAAAGTCACAGGACATCTACTTACCCTGTAACGACAGAAAGGAGAAATGTAGTAGTAACTGCTTGAATCTCCTAATTTGATTCTATGCTTGCATGACTTACTTTGTCCACTGAGAGCACATTTCCTACAAAATACAAAGTTTGGATGATTTAATAAACAAATCTGACATTGATGTCTAAACATCTGCGTGTGCCTAAAGTGTTAATTTAATTGCTTCATATTGGCACCTATACCGAAGTCTTTGCCTTCATTTTACAAGTTGTAATTATTGCATTATGTTGTCAATCATTTTAGTTCCACGTGGACTCATTTTGTTTCAATACCAGTGCACTGTGATGCATTTCCAATTTTTAAAACCTTCTTCAGATCTAGTCACGTACTTCTATATTCACTAATTCAAGCTGGCTTGCCAACTCTGGAACAGTGAGATTTCTTTAATTAATTCTTCATATGTGAAATAAACAATGTTTAAATTATCACTTCATTCCAACAATTAAACAGATTTTTAAAAAACTCTGCTTGATGTTGCATTTCATTATAAAAAACCTCAGCCTTACAGAGTAGCAGTTAATTCTCCGAAGCCTCTCTCAGATGTGTTCCAAGACCATCTTTTGTGCCCAAACTGAAATAATATTTTATATTCAGAATATAAAATAATTTCAGGCAAAGGAAAATAGGCTGTCTGGCAATAATTCTTTCCATTACCATTATAAAAAGTGATGGTAAAATAATCGAATTTACTACTTCTGGATTATTCTAAGTTATGTCGTATTCAGGAACAAGGAAAAGTCAGTAGTCACCACAAATTCTTCCTGAAAAACATATCAAGAAAAGGCAAATAATTTAAAAAAATTTCCTCCAATGTTCTTTAGAAGGTTTGAATGTCTTGCAGAAACTGCTATTAACACAATCTTCAGAAATGTAAATAAAATGGGAATTTATTTGGAACTTCTACATTGCAGCATCTCAGATGAACTGGGTTGTCATGGCATCCACTGTTTCATTGATTTTAAAAGCTGCTGGCTCTTCTCTCTTCCATTTCTACCTCACCAAATTAGGAAGTCTAACAACAAGCAGCCTTTCAAAAGTGAAACAAAAATTACTAAGCTTCTGTGGATCTAAACAGTGGCTCAGAGGCCCTTTTAAATAGCCTGCAGCTGGTCCACAGAACCACGTAAGACAGGAGAAAATTGAAGAGTGTATATGATTTTCCATAGCAATTTATGAGGACTGAGAGCAGGCCATTGATCCAAGAAATCCTACAGTAGCTGAAGCAAGCTGATTGCAATTTCAGTCAAGCTTCTGTGAGAAGACAGACTTTCAATGCTAGGAAAATAAAGCCCTTTTTTCTTCTGGCTATAGAATTACCTTCTATATGTTATCTTCCATCACACCAGGTTAAATGCTGGCATGACAGTTACTACTAACGACTCCTTCTGCGCTGTACGGCACACATGCAGCTTAGCACTTTGTTCCCTGTGGGGACAATTACCCAAATCCTGTGGGGAAACCCAGCTGGCTTTTGTTAAGGCAGCACTTACTACACACCATCACAGGCACCATTCAGTAACTTCTGTATATAAAGAACCTTTCTTCATTATTATCACAGCTCTCCGCCCTCTGCTCCTTACTTTGCTGTTAGCTATTACCTCCTATTTTATGCATCTGTTCCCCCATCCCCCAGGCAACCGTACAATAACATAATTCCTTTAAGAACATTATTCTAGTTTTTGTTATTATTTACATTTTGTCTATATTTTGTTACCTATTTAAGAACATGGTTTCAATAAAAAATGCTTTGCACTATATAAAAGTAAAAAATGGGAAACTGCTGCTCTGATTCAGTGAAAACTGGAACACCTGTTCCTATTCAGTGCCAGTAACTGTATATAAGGCAAAGCACATTTGCTGTAAAGTTACACTTCAATACTGCATATTCCTTACCTATTACTTATCTACAAGCAATAGCACAAAAGTTCTTGTTGCTATATGACAGCGGGAGAAAGGAAAAAGGAGTAGGCCTGGCCCTCTGATACATCTAAAGTAACTAAATTACAATTTGCGCATAGTCATCTCCGAACATTAATCTATACCTAGCCAACTATTTAAGGACTACATAGGTTCTAAATAAAAATTTATCTTGCACTGGAGTGAACAGGTTAAAAATCTCATGAAACTTCTGAATGATGTAACTGAGTCTCCCATTTTTGAGTAAATATTTCATCATGTCAAGACACAGGGAAGTTGCTTAAACCACAATAACTTTAAATCAATTTGCCAATTGCTCTTTAATAACACGTGACTTGTTTCAGTAGCTTCTAGCTGTCCAGATTCTCTGTTGCATTCGTGGAATGCAGCTCACAATGGTGTATCTTGGACTTGGAATCCTCACCCCTTGAATAGCTCCATTATTGGCGGTGGGCCCTTCTGATACAGGGCTGTTACAGCTCAAAGAGCGTGTTTTCTGGTGACAGGAGTAAGCTGAAGAATATACGAATGTCTGAATTTTGTAGGCTACAAAGGATCAAATACTAAATCATAAACCCCAATTTTCATTTTATGTAGATTCTTTAACACGAAAGGAAAAAACTCTGAAATATGTTAAATGAATTTTCTCTTTCACTCAGAAACAGAGGAAAAACAAGAACTAAAAAATCAACAGTGATGAGAAAGAAAAAAAAAAATCTTACGAGCCAGATGAAAACATTTTGATGCAAGTTTTCTATCAGAAAATTGAGCTCTGTCAAAACAAGTACTACAGAGAGAACTGTCAACTCGTCCAAAAGATCTCCAACAGAAAAGGCGCTCTCAAGATTTGGAAGGCTCCAGATTAACACCGACCTTGCTTGCTTAACCCTAACATACACTAAAGCACACTACAAATCCCTCCCTTCTCCTCCACAGCCATCAAAGCCCCAGTGCCTCAGGCAAGTTCCTCCCACCTAACTTTAATGTCTATATCAGTACCTGACAACAAGTCTTCCTTCAGATTCCTCCAGGACCATTCAAAAATTTCTAAAATAACCTTCCTGTCATTCAAGTATACTTCCCGCTTTAGGTTCAAACTCACCTTCACCTTCATTCCTGCTTCATTACATTTCTCCTGCTCAAATTCAGAGGATTTACTCTATATATCTCTTCTCAGATCCTTCAGCTACCTTATGCTACATATACTCCAGGTGTCCGACATTAAGCCTGTACTACTTCAATACCTATTTCTTCCATGCTACTTTCCAGGTGACAGCCCCTAGTTCAAAAGTATCTGTTCTAAGTATCAGGATTATCTTCTCCAAAGAATGAATGTTACTTTTGCAGTCAACCTATTGTAAGTGAAGTAAACAGCTCTCACAAAAGGGAATTTGTCTGAAAGATTTGTTCTATGTTATTTGTTTTTTAAAGTTTAAGTTATTAGTTGCTTACTTTCCCCATAAAAATTTGTAACAGCAATCTTGAAGTCTTAGATTTTAGGAAGTAAAGTTTAAGATACACAGTTTTGACTGAGGTGATCAGTTGATAGCAGCTTTCTCAATCCAAGAGTTATCTCAAATGAGTCAAGATTCCCCCTCTGTGTGTTAGCTTAACATACTTTGGTCCCCCACATTCAACTGCAGAAGCTTTCACAAATCGAACAGGTTGCAAGCCAACAGGTTCAATGCTCAGAGTGTTGTTTTCAACAGCTTCCAGAACAGCTGAGGCCAACTGCAAGAGAAATTTAGAAAGCGGTTAAAAACAGCTCTGCATTATCCATTCCTTCAAAGCAGTGACATATTTCCTCTTCTGTAAAGTTACGAACACCGAAAAAAAAAAAAAAATCAACTCAGACATTCTATTACAAATGAGTTTTTGCTTTCACTGTGAGCAAGAGGTCCAATTTCCACACTCCTGTTTAAATTCTGCCCCCCAAATAACCCTGCCCTCCCTAAGGAAAGATAACTGCCTTTACAGCCAGGAATGTAGTCAAGCACGTTTAAAATGCTAACTGTATTTTCAGTCATTCCTCAAAAGCCCAAACAGCATGTGCATTTGTACATGCAGTGCTCGTCAGAGACTGGATACAACACAAACTTCATTTATTCAAAAAAATTGCTCCAATTTTCTTGTGTTCTATGCAAACACAAAATGATGCAGCATGCCTCCTTATCTTGAAAAAAACAAGTAAATATTAACGTCACTGTTTTTTCAGCCAAAGATAGCTTTAAAAAAGGTGTTCAAACAAGTAAGACTGAACGATATATAGAAAAGCCAACATAATATATAGAAAAGCCAGTTACTTTAACTAGACTAGTGTTTTGAAAGTTGTATCATCTTCACGAAATAAAGTGCAACTCTGCTAAGGCTTTTAATGTTAAGTCTTTATAAACACACAGTCATAAGACACTTGGAATATACTCATTTTGCTTGACTGGACTCAACACTTGTCCAAGACTACTGTTTAAGTACTGACAAGTAATAGCCACTACCTGATTTAACAAAAGGTGCAATTTATGTTATTAGCGAAATAATTCTGTGCCAAGGTGCCTTCCTACTGAGTAATAAAGATATTTTTCTATTGTACTTTGAGTATTTTAAAACCAGAATGTTACTATTAAAGAAGCTTATACGAAATACCCTTTCTCTGCCATCTCCCCAAAGCAAAACACTACACATATACACAGGAGGCTACTGACAGTTAATGTAGTATTTCAACCAGATAACTGCATTTTCAATTATTCAAAAACAGAATGCATGTGTAATTTATTGTTTGGCTTAACTGCACATTCATTTATCAATATTCAAATGAAAACAGAAGTTGGCCACTATGCACAGCCTCTGGAAACCATAACTGATAAAACTGACAAGTGCTAGAAACCTCATTCTTTCCTTCAGAGGAAATACAGATCTACAGTAATTACATCCTCACCGAAGCAGAAAAACACATAACGGAGTTACTGGGAAAGACAATAGGATGGCCTACTTGCACATACTGCAGAAGCAATTTAATTGCCACAGTAACCACATAAACTTTTTAGTGGGAGAGGTTCATATGACGCTGTACCCCAACCATAATGAACCGGTATACAATTAACTAAAAGATCATGCATGCTTATGGCCAGCAAGTAACAGCAGATGAAAAGCATGGGAAAACAAACATAACATCACATGAAAACAACAGATAAATATTATGAAGAAAATACATAATTTTCCATGTGAGGTGTTTAATTGGGGGGGAGGGGTCAAGCCTGAGGGCTTTAAAATTTGTTATTCTTATTTTAATAAAGACCTAACAATACAATTCTTTTTTCCCTATAGACGGATACCACAACTGTAGCCTGTAAATGCTGCTTAAGAACAAAAACTAGAGTGAAGTAGCTGCAGCTGGACTTGGTTCCACATTATTCCCAGGATGGGTAAAACTCCAGTCTTTCCTTTGTATGGAAGAGTGCGTGGGAATAAAGCAAGGAAAAACAAGTCTCATAACTCATTTAACCTAAAACCACATTCCCAAACTGCCTCTGTTAAATCATATCAAATCCCAAAGTCTAATTCTTGTAAGTCAGCCCTCTCTTCAAGAAAACACCTGGATGTGCTTGCAGCCTGCTCCGATTGATATGAGAGAAAACTGGCCCATAAAATTAAATATATTGGTCTCTACTGCCCCCTGTATCAACAAGAGACAGTGACAGCACACTACTTCTACAAAACCAGATCTTTGAACTATCAGGAGAAAACCCACCACCCATTCTTACTAATATCAGACTCTGCCAGACGAGTGACATCTGAAGGAGTAGACCTAAAAAGGCCCTATCTAGAACAGCATAAATGAAAGTGAAAAAAAAAAATCATCATTTCAAAACTCCAGACTAAACTTCAGCACTTCACTATAAACTGTCACACTAGAATGAAACAAAAATTGTTAAACTTCATATGAAAACATTTTTAATACAGTCTATTCGCTTCATGTAACATATTTAAGGGGAAAGCATCAGTGACCACATTTAGACTATTTCCATTACCTCACTTTTTGAGAAGGTTAAACATGGAAAAATATCTTCCCGATAAATTTTGTCCAAGAAAGGACATGTTCTGTCCATAGTAGGCTCATCCTTCCAAGATCTGAATTCATTGTACAAAGATAGGTCAGCCTAGAACACACATAAAGATTCACATGTTTTAGTGCTGCAGTTACGACACTAGTGTCTATCATTTGCAAATAGCCACACATAAATAATAAGCATTAAAACTAAATGCTTTCCATTGCACTGTGAAAGAAGACTACCATGCCCCAGCTACGAACACCTTCTTAAATCCACTTTCCTAAGACTGTAAATACAAGCAAATCAAGACGTATCATTTTCAAGACACAGAAGTGATGCATTCACTGGTCACCACAACACCAGGAACAAGCTAATTATCCCTCTCCCATTTCCTAAGTTTCCACGATATCTTTGAAAAACTTAAATGACTGTTCAACAGGAAAAAAGCGAAAAAATAATTATCTTCTTGGCGCATCTTCATTACAGTATTTTAGTCTATCTCCATTTCTTCAAGTTACAGAAAAGCTGAGAAAACTAACGAAAACAACTGCCATCCTAGACATCTTATACTAACACAGGAAAACAGGAATTCAATACACAAGCCAATTAAAACTGTACTTCTATTCTTCATTTTTCATCTTTATGCGCAAACTCTCTCCTACACCATGCTACAACAGGGAGGCAAGGACATTCATGGGGTGTGATTTATGAATCTGCTCTCCCACAGCTCCTCTCGTCAATGGAGAAATACTAAAACAACCCACTACATCATGCTAGCAGTAAGCACTCTGTGTTAGGATGATACGGTCTTCTCTGCTTTGAAAACACCTTGGTTTGTCATCTCCATGTTGAGATCAGTTCAGCAGCAGGCAGGCACACACCCAGTCTGGCATTGAGGAGACTGGTACTAGGCTGCTGTTAAAATCCACACTTGCGTGATGCGACAGCCTGTCCCATGGGCTGGCTACCCACCAACAGCTGGAGCACACTGATGTATTTCCAGAGGACATCTGGTTTAGGGTTATTTGAGACAGATCATGTTCACAGGCACCAATTCTGCTCCAAGACATGAACCAAGCAGAGCGGGGATGAGTGCTTCCGACACATACTCTTAATCCAACATCAAAGACTAATGCCAGTCCCCAATGGGATATGAAACACCATCTTGCTCCTGAGCTGCAACACCATCCTCAGACCGTGTCTGACATTCTGCTGACACAGAATTCGGCACCCTTCCCCTCCAACTGGCTGCTGAATCCCATTCTTATACTACAGCAGACATACACTTCTTAAACCCAAAGTTAAAGCTATAGAAAGGGATATATGCCAAAAGATAAACAAAGATGTGATTTTTAAATTTTGTAATATCAAAACCAAATAATATAGATGAGATAGTGAAAGAGGGAAAATAATGTATGCTAAAAATTAAAATAACTGACTTTTAATCCATGATTAAAATACTTTTTTTAATCATTGATTAAAAGGACCTTTGTTTTCTTGAAAAAAAACCTACAAGAATTAGACTGACAAATTTATTTTCCATTAGAGCTACTTGCCTTACGGTCAGGTACAATCAGGAACCACCATCTAAATTAAGCTAGTCCATAAATGTTCTGGTTGCTAAGCCACCAATCTCACTGTACAAACAAAATTCAATAGGTGTAACTTGCTCCCTAAAGGAACATTTCCCACACCTTAAAACCTATATCAGGTCTGCCTTCAAAATGAATACAATTAAGAGATATCAGCAGAAAAAAGTCATTCTAGATTTGTACTGTATTATTCTAAAAATTACGATGCATTTCATATTAATTTGGTTATTTTCTAGATTTAACTCAATTTCATTCAAACCTGCAACTTATAAAGAAGCTGTCTTGACAAAACTGATCAGTGAATATAGCTTGATGCTCTTCCTCTCCAATCTACACTGTGCTACATGCGTATCTCCTCCCTGCCCTTACTTGCACTTTCATTAGACCAAATTTTCGATTACCTGCAATTAAGTATACAGCCAGTTATAATAATAATTCTAGTTAAATTTTTAATGCTTTCATTTTACAGTAAAATACAACATCAGAGAAACATTTCAGCTCTTTGAACAACACTGATGCGTTTATCAGCATGTACGCCGAGAGGATGCTACCTGACTGCCTAAGATCCAGGCAGCTATTCAGCTTGCCTAAATCCTTTTAATACCTAAATTAATTAGACACGTCTACTTACCCTAGAGGTTACTCCCACATGCTAGGAAGGATTTCTCTGGGATGTTGGCAGCTTTCCAGCTCCACTGCCATTTAGGGTAGGCAGACAGGCAGCCACTGTAACTCTGTCTACATTCCACAAAGAAACCCGAGAGCTGATGTGTATTTACGCCCAGCTCCATCCAATGTCTTGAAACACACATCTCTGAGTGGTAGACTCTCCATAAGCATGCAAAGCTACATTTGCCACACCATAAGGCCACTACATACCACGCCTGAGCAAGGGTACTCTCAGCTCCTCTTCTGAAGCCAAGTCACTCAAAATCAGAAGAACGACATGCAAAGGGTAACCTAACTCAGTGGTAAGACCATTCAGCAAGAAGAGGGGAGAACTAGGGTTTCAGACCCAGCTCCCAGAAATGCAAAAACATTTACCTTAGACCAATAATAAACAGAAAGACTCAAGTCCTACTGGGTGGAAAACCTGTGTGTTTTGTACCGATTCCCTTGGCTGTCACTGCAAGAAACAGTCACCCGTTTTGAGCAGCCTCGATCAGCCTCAAAGTGTCTCCTTATGCAGCCAACAGAATGGAGACTGAACTAACGAAAAATGTCAGGCAGACTGGACCTTCTCCAGTGTCCTCCACATTCACCATTTTCTGCCCGCAAGAAACTGAGGCAAACTAGATTTCTCCCAGGACTTATCATTCAGCTATACTGTATTTTTCTTCTTTTTTTTTCTTATAATTCCCATCTTTAAAGTATTAATTCCAATATTTCAAATTTCATCTCATCTTCCCTTAATGACTTCAAGGTAAACAAAAAATCACCACCTATCAGTGCGTAAGAAAAATTTTCTTTCAGTAATGAAAAATATCTCTAAAATAGTCAGTATTACATGAATATTTAATATATACTAGATCTACTGTGAGTAAACAAAACAATAAAGCCAGCTTATCAGCAGAGAGCACAATCCTTGTACTGTTACCTCTTTACAGTCTTTTACAATTGGCTGCATCATGGTAAGGTCCTGATGACTGCCGCCCATAGCACTGCTTGTACTCTTGTTTCTTGCATGGCCTTTCTTAAAAGGAGCTTTTCCAGTAGACTGAAACTCCTTAGTTGGAGATGTTGGTGAAGTAGACAGTACTAATGTTTTCAATGCTGCTACTTCAGCCTGGAGGACTTCAATCTGGGGAGGGATAAAGTAATGAACAAAAAAAATATCATGTTAGCATACAAAGATGTTACATTAATTAGCAAAATTTCCAGTTATCTTGGTTCAAATCAAGACTTCATCTTCCAACAGTACTAACATACAGATGCCTATGCAACTGCACACTGTAGCAACACTGGCTTCCTATGCTATCTGATACGATGCTGAAACACCAGCTCTGTGCCCACAGGTGTTAGCTAAGAATATGTCAAGGCAACACAAAACTTAGTATATATTTTAACAATGCATACAGGTAATGCTCTATTTACATGTTTATGATTCACATTTTAGATTTATAATCAGGTGGAAAGACAAAGCAAGCAAGTTGGAAAAAACTCACCTTTCCCTGTGCTTCTTTTAACTGTTTTTCTGCTGCGGCTTGTTTGACATTAGCTTCTTTAACCATTTTGTGTGCTTCCTAGAAAAAAGTGTTTAGCTAGTGTAAATACTTCACACAAATTTACAAGATCCAGTTAAAAAAACAAAACATAAACAACTAAAGACATACTTTTGCTTCACGGAAACTACTTGTGAATAGTAAGTTGAGCAACAATCTGAAATTTAAATGGTTACATACCAAAAAATACCTACAAATCTATCATTTGGATTCATCACTGGCCCACCAAGTTTCTTCTTGGTCCTGAGCCCAGATTCAGGAATTCAGCAACTCCACTCACTCCCCACCAGCAGCAACAATACCTGCCATGGACGCCAGGCTCGTCACACTTCGGTGGCTGACAAGTCAAGCTCCTTGACCCCCAAGAGAATGACTCAACCAGCAGCAACAAAAGCAATGTGAGCACAGTAGGACATTCAAAAGAACTTCTCCCTTCTTCTAGCCAGAATAACCAGTTATAGTCAACTGTAAATTTCTGCATGAAGGAACCGGTCAAACAACTATGAAGTCTAAATTCTTACCATCAATAAAACAGACAAAGCAACAGCTTAGAAGTTTGTGGATTAATAAACACTGCTTAAGTAGAATAGAACATGCACTAAAAACCAATTCAAGTAAAAAAACAAGTCTGAGCCAATAAAGAAGAAAGTGTAAAAGGACAGGGAACTTTTAAACATCCTTTTACCTCATACCTCTAAGCCTTTTGTCTGCATAATGTATTTGTTTAGGCTCTGATCCAACAATTTGTATCTGTGATCAAATTACTTTCTTACTTGGTACTTACTGAAGGCAACAAAGACTGAAAGATCAGGGCCACCAACTAAATTACTTGGAAGAAGATCCTTCTCATATCTGTAAAGCGCCTAGCACGTATCTGGACGCTATATAAATTAAACAAAAAAAGTTCATACATCATAAAACCAAAAGGTCTGGCTCCCACTGGCATACAACACAGCTGTATAACATGGGTTTGTAAAATTCTCTTAAGGAATAACAGACACATGCAGGAATGGGAACATACACATTTATACAATGTGTACAATACATTTAACACTGACCATGCAGTTTCTGCTTAGTGATGCACCTTTGAAAGCAAAGCATGTTACAGTGCTATTACACTGCAATAATGTAATATATACACCCAGCTGTGCAAAACAAGTCTCGATCCTCCACTGGGATGCATTAATATAAGCTCCAGCATATCCCCTTATAAGGTCACCGAAATCAGTGGATACAGAATAGAACGTGAATTCAAGGGCTGTAGATCCCAGCACAAGAAACCTCAGCACTGTGTTTTACTAGGGCCTCTTAGTGAAATCACATCACAAAAGAAAATTCAAGTGACATGCCCACAACAGTTCGGCGTTCACAATAACTAAAACTCAAACAATTACTACTAATATGCTATATTTCAAACATAGCTTTAACATACTGACAACATTGTTCTATGTTATAAAGTGTCATTAATATAAAATTTCACTGAAAATTTTTATTGCTCTACAGTTAAAATACCTGTCCCGCATTTTCCTCCCCCCAACATACCCAAGTATTTACGCTAAGCAGCACCTTTCCCATTTATTCTCTACACACAGGAACTGAAAAATATTAAGTAACTTTGCCCTACCAGGATGATGAAATAAAACATGCTGCCAACCAACCTACACAGTAGTTTGTAATTTGATTTTTGAATGTTGGTATTTTCAAGCTCTTAATAGCACTTTTATACCAATACAACATCACAGGTTCAAATGCTGCTTCTAAAAACATACCGATGTTGTATCTTTTCACATATGCTGAACACCAACACTTACGACATGGTAAACATATAAGTCATCTCTGGATTATGAAATTTATTCTGAAAGTTATGCGTATCACAATGTAACCTCTAGGCATTCGTATGAAAAAATGAGAACCGATCCTGCTTCAAGTATGGATTTACGATTTTTTTCTATGTAATACAAGCACACAGTCTTTGCTGGCACTACTGCCTTTTTCTTGAATGAAAAGGTCCCACTTAAAAGTTCAGGCTTCTCACTTGGTTAACCAGGTTCCACCCCAGTGCATCACTCAGTATTAATGTTTCTTTTCAGGTTTGTGGGAGCAGTATGCTGCCAGACCCAAAATTCAAAAGCTGAAAGCATGGTTAAGTTATGTACTTGTTATCTCCATTGATCTGGAACTATGTTATCTTTTTATTTAGTCACCATGGCAACTCCGAATTTAGCTCTTATCTAGATAGCCTTGTCGTCAGACAGAGAAGCTGTCTTAAAATAGTTAAGCCAAAAAATAAGCCTAAATAGTTTTAAGCTTTCTGACATATTTTTCTTATTTTCTCCATTTTGTGTCTAGGAAGACTGACAAGCTCTACAAGGTCTCTTTCATCTAAGCAAAAAGACTACTGCTTGCTCTTAAGCCTCTACTTCAACATACCCCGGTCTTCAGGACACAAATCCATTTATAAGCTTATTGCAGAAAAATTCAGCATACGATATACTGATTCTACATTAAACATCTGGCTCAGCTTCCTTTAAGTATATCACATCGAAGACTCCAACAAACCTCAAACAGACTAGCTGTAAGTTCTTCCAATTCCTGTCCAAGTTGATCTCGCACTTTAGAAAGCCTTTCACATTCTTCATCTTTTAACTTCAGCTCCTATGGAAAATTGAAAGTTATTTATTCTGACTTAAGAGTAGTAATTTGGCCTTTTAAAGCTAATACCACAGAGAGGAGGGAGAAAAGGAAAAAAAATAAAAATCAGAGGAACATAAAACCTTTGCTAAATAAAGCCTTTCAAAATATTAATCTTAACACTAGAAGCAATTAAAATTAATGCTGTACATACATAGCTATTTGATCCTGCTATACAGAAATACACCACGCCAATCTGAAGTATCTCTAAGCTAGACTTCAGCATTTCCAAAATACTCTGAAGTAAAAAAAGTTTTTTTCCTGGAAGTACAGAAGACTATAGTCACTTAAAATACAGATCAAATTAATTACTGGGACAGACAGAATACCAGTTCTGTTTACCCATTCCTTAACAGACACTTAAAGAAAGTAATCATTTTTAAACAAAAAAAAAAAAAAAGCAGCTTTGTCACAAGAAAAC